>Ga0307486_1000650_pt1 | contig 30410 bp, 25 predicted proteins | sample CBIW02metaG_FD_203663 | JGI IMG/M metagenome (GOLD analysis project Ga0307486, IMG submission 203663) | Sea-ice brine microbial communities from Beaufort Sea near Barrow, Alaska, United States - CBIW 0.2 | ecosystem: Environmental > Aquatic > Marine > Coastal | place: USA: Alaska | collected... | reverse complement strand
ATTGAGAAGACTGACATACAAAAGGCTAGTAAGGTAAGATCTACAAAGGGATTGCTAGTTCATGTATTTGGAAAACTGACCGCCGCATTTATCTCATATATGTTTTAACCCTTGATTCGCATTAATAGCTATTCCGTAATTACTGTTGGAGCTGGAGTTTCTGACTTTTGCATATTCAATAAAGGACTTCAGTGGCATTTCAGTAAAACAAATAATAGGTGAACCTCCAAATAATGTTGTTTTTCCATTTCGAAGCGAATAATTATACCTTATACCACATTCCGTAACTATGTTTTTTAAACATTCAAAAGCGGTTAGGAAAGTATATCCATTTGGTATTTGGTTAGAATAATCTAAAAGATAGGCTTCTTCTGATTCATCTTTTATGTAAATATCAGTTTGATTTTCACTTGAAATGTCTTTGGTGAAATGGATAAGCCAATCTGTTATATCTTCTCTCTGTTTCATAAATCATAATAATATCTGCCACTACTATACTTTCCGTAATAATGAAATGAATAACTTAACCACCCCATGCTTTAGTTATAGACTCTGTATATTGTCTCAAGCTTAAAACTTCAGGATTAGGAGCGATGTTACTTAACGCAGCATCTGCTTCTTTACAATATAAAATTGATTTATCTTTATCTTTTTTTGAGTCTTTATAAAATAATGAAAGCCCTACTAGATTTTTAACTAAAAATAGATCAAACTGACCTGGATTACCTTTTTGCAATTGTCTAAAAATTTTTACTGCTTCAAGATATTTCTCCTCCGCTTGGTTGATTTTATTTTGAACTTTTAAAAGGTTTGCGACATTGAATAAAGTAAATGCTAGATCCTTAGAAAAAAAATCAGGATTTTTTTTTGCAAGCTTACTTCTAATTTCCAGCGCTTCTTGATACATTTTTTCGGATGAATCATATTTTTTCATTTTATAATGAAGTACTGCCAAATTGTTCAATACGTTACTTAAACCTGAACTATAAACATCAAAATTAATTTCCACCAATTCTCTATAGATATCAATTGCTTTTGAATACCCTATTAATGCAAGATTTTCCTCTCCTATGTTACTATTTATAAGTGCCATTGCTTCAAAACTCATACCTAACTCATGTAAATAAGCATACCTATTTTCCAAAATTAATTGTTGTCTTAATTGGATTGACTTACTGTAGTTCTTTTTAGCATTCTCCAGTCTGCCTTGGGATGCATATAGTCTTCCTAAATTATAATTTATATTAGCTACTCAAGTTTCGCACCTAATTCATTTTAGTTATCGGACTGATACTTAAAGTCATGAGAACTCAGGAGCAGTTGATATTTTTCAATTTTCGCGATTATATTCTGTGTAACACTCTCAATATCAATAGAGTCAACTAAATCTTCCAAAAACGTAATAATTAATGCCACTACGGCTAGAATCCTGATATTTAGCTTGTTTTCTATGTAGTCTTGTTTTAAATCCTTAAACAATCCACCAATTGTTTCGTACGCTTCCATTCTGAACCTAATACTTGTTAGGAGATATTGAATCATGGTAATTGTTATTTGCGCAACTTGAACATCAAAATTGGTTGACTGGCATTTACCTAGACCAAAGAGTTGTTTAGCCTCTTTAAAAAAGACTTCTATTGTCCATCGAATACTATAAATTTCAATTGCTTTTACAAAAGTCAATTTAGTATCGGTTGTTATTACTGTATGCCACTTTCCATTTCTTCCTTTTTTTGAAATGAACACAGAAACTTTGAGACCATCAATTTCAGTAATATAGTGGTGATAATAGTAATTAAACTTCCGACTTCTTTTGGGTTTAGTTTTTTGATTCTTTAGTTGTTTCAAGGTTTTGACTTTACCTTTAATCTCTATTTTACTATTGTATTTATACATTCCAATAATGTGCGTTGAACTACAGATACTTCTCAGTTTTTTAAGTAATCCGACACCTGTAAACCAAGAGTCCATTAAAATATAATCGACCTCAATGTTACGTTTTACAACTCTTGAAAACATCTGTACTAAGAGATCAGTCTTCTTCTTATTAAGCTCCTTATACCTCTTTGCAGCAGGAGTTCTGTTGCATCTAGCGGTTTTCTTTTGGGCTTTGCGTTGTTTTTTAGTTAATCCATAATTTGACTTTTTACATTCACGGTGCAAGCTAAAGTCAACTGGAATAAAAACGCTCCCGTTCCAGTATCCAGCTACCAAAAGCTTAAATCCAAAGTAAAAGTTTTTAGAAACATGATTGTAAATCTTAGATATCCCCTCAATTGATTTCCCTGATTTTGAAAGGTCGGTATCATCAAAAATCATACATTTTGTTTGATCTTCTGGAGTGCTAAATGACTTATCCTTAACCAAGTATTGCTTCACAAAATAAAACAGGAAGGTTCTCCATTTAATCTTTTGGTTAGCTAAAATACGATAGTAAGAATCTTTACCAGAAGCCTCTAAATCGTTGTCTTTAGTGGTTGTTAAGGCATGAATTGACTTTAAACCTAAAAGTGGAAGAACTAGCAATGTCGAAATTAAACTATCGAATGAATGACCTGATTTCTTAAGCAAGCTGTACTTTCTTTTAATCTTATCAAACCCCAATATATTGAGATGCTCCTGTAAGTATTCTGAGCTAAGCCAAACATTTTTGAATTTAACTTTTAGTTCTTGAATTTTTGTAATATCTTCGTGATGTAGCATGATTTGTACTTTTTGTCTAGTAACCTAAAGATACAATAAAACCAGGGTTTTACCTTGGTTTTCATGCTATTTTTTATTCATAAAACCCTCTAAATTAGAGGTGCGAAACTTGAGTTAGCTATATAATTAAGATATACTTCAGATGTGTCATTAAGTTCTTCAATAAGCTTGAGTAATTTTATATAATTATTTTCTGCTAGCTTTATTTTATTTTGTTTTTCAAAAAATATTGCACTATTGATTAGTACATTGCAGAAAATAAAAAGATGAGCTTTAGGATTTTCCAGTTTCAGTTGCATAACAATTTCAATAGCATCATTATGACATTTTTCGGCTTCGATATTTCGATTTTGTGCAGAATATAAATCTCCTAAAGTTGTTAAAATTAGAGCTTTTTTTGAACGGAAGATCTGCTCATTTAAATGAAATAAAGAATTAATAATTTCTAAAGCTTCGCTCAATCTATTTTCAGACTCCCTATAATGTGTTTTATTCTTTAGTAAAATAGACCAATTAAGTAATAAATCAATTTTTATTTGCAGGAAAGCTCTTGGCTTTATTGTTGATGATTCCATTAATAAGTCATAAGCTTCATTATATTTTTCTTCAGATTTTTCATACTGACTCTGATTTTTATATAATGTAGCAAGATTTCCTAGCGACATTATCAAATCATGGTTAACTAAATCAGGTTCATCAATTGCAAGAGATTGATATATCTCTAATGACTCTATAAGAAAAGCCTCAACTTTTTCAAAATTGGATTGTTCTGCATAAAGTGTTCCTAAACTATTTAAAGTGGCCGCAATATCTAATTTTACCCCATTAGTTTTCCCTTTGATTACGATTAGTGATCTTCTTATATTTAATGATTCAATAAGCTCCCTTTCAGCTTTTACAAATTCAGTAGTTGTTGAATGTAAATTCCCTAAATTATTTAAAGTTCCTGCTAATTCTTTCAAAAAACTCTTTTCACCAGCATCTACAAAATCTCTATAAATATTTAGTGCTTCACTCCATTTTTTTTCAGCTTCATCAAATTCTTCAACTGAACTGTATAAGTTGCCTAATTGAATTAAAACCTTAACCTTTTCTTTGTTACTAGCGCTTAATTCTAAACAATCATTAAAACATTTTTCAGCTTTCTTGAAAAATAATTTATCGTAGTAGTAATTACCTGCCAAAAAGTTATTTCTAAATGACGGATCATGCTCTATAATTTTATCATAGCATTCGTCCAGTTCTTCACTAAAATTATTTTTGTTTTTTAATAAATCAGCTCTTAATAACCAAGAATCATCAATATCAATTTCATCTATTGCTGATTCTAGATTTTTTTTATTTAAAATATTCAAAGCTTTGCTTTCATTACCCTCAAGCAAAAAATCCATTGCTTTGGAATACAAGCTATTTTCGTTTGTTGGGATTTTTTTATTATATTCTTTAAAAATACTTGAATAACGTTCTTCGGCTGAGTTTAATTCTTTTTGCTTATCTTCTATTCGTATTTTTAATTCAAAATTCTTTTTAGTCAATGAAATAATTTCATCTTTATTATTTAGCGATTCTTTTAGATTGTCAATAGTGTTTAGCTTGCTTTGTATCAAAGGTTTAATAAATTCATCAAGATTTTTACTTAAATCATTTCCTTCAGGGGAAATAATTTGAGTTATCGTATTGTTATTACCACTAATTTTCCCAATTTTGTTTGTTCGGCGATTAAATAAAATCTGTGAGAGTTTATGACTACGTTCTAAATAGTCTAGGAGTAGGCATACTGTTGCTAAGACAATCAAAGCCACTGTTACAAACGAGGCCGTTTCTGGGTGTGCTATTTCAAGTTCTCCATTATTAAAGGACAAAAATATTTTAAACGTTACTTTATTCAAAGAAATGATTAAGCTTAATAAAACCCAAAAAGCCTTCATAAATCTTCTGATTGGATTAGCTAAAACTATAATAACAAATGTAAATATTCCTACTAATAATACTGCTATCAAATTTCTAGTAAAGAAAAGCGTGAGTAGAATAGCAACAATACTAGCTGCTAATGAGACATATATCCAGTTCTTTTTCATAGCATCTTAATATTCTACTGAATTTATTTCATTATACATTTGTTTCAACCAACGCATTGATAGTCTTATGATAGTGTAAAATATCACTATTTATAAATTCATATTCATCCCCTCAATCACAAATTCTTAGTAGTATTCACCACCTTAATCCACCCATAAACTCCCTTATTCTTAAAGTTCGTATAATTCAAAACCATGCTTTGCTCTTCCGCAATTCCATTGAAGAATACGACAAACTGCCAATTGTCTTGCTCATGAAGCACTTTGTAAATTGCTCCTTCATTGTAATGTATCATCAAATTGCTTTCCGTCCATTCTTCAAAAGCGTTTTCTTCAACAACAGCAGGAGACCAACGCACTTCTGTTTTTTTACCTAGCTTATAATATTTATCTGAAAATTCTACTTTCTTTGGAAAGAAAGGTCCCACCATATCACCTGAATCTCTTCCCACAAAAAAGCGATCGTTTATTTTAAGCCCCTCTTCAACTCTTCTGAGTCGATAAATGTTATGACTCGCACTTTTGCAACACGGATATTTGTGCACATATAAAATAACTTCGCTTGTTAATGGATGTATTTTATAAGCTAATAAAACACCTACATCACTGAAAAGTCCGCGATAATTTCTGTCTTTTTCAAGATCAAAAATCTCCACATATTCTCTTTCGTCAACGTCGTTTTTCAATCCTTTAAACAAGAGCAATGGTTTTTGCTGTTTATTAAAAGAGATATAAAACCATTGAGACTTATATTTTTTCCAATATTCATTAAAACTATTCGTTTGAATAGTCAAATCATGGCTCAACTCATTAAAACTGTGAAGTGTTTTAACTTTTTCTTCAATTGAAGCATCTTGAGAAAGTATTTTATTAAAATCACTTTTTCCATCATTTACAAAAACTTCATGAGGAATATTGACTAAACTCGGATTAACCTGCGCTTGATAGCTACTGGTCGAGATAGTAAACAATAGAAATAAAGATATTTTTTTCATGTTTATTAAAATAAAAAAGGGAGCATATAAATACCCCCTTTATTTTTCAAATATTAAAATTTATTTTTCATCTTCTTTAGCATCATTCACCTTTTTCTCTCCTTTAATCACTTCAGTTGCTAAACCATCTTTTTCCTTGTTTAAAGTCATCTTGATGGTATCACCTTCTTTGATTGAAGCATTGATAATTTGTTCTGCTAAAGGATCCTCAATATATTTCTGAATTGCACGACTCAATGGTCTTGCACCAAATTTAGCATCATAACCTTTATCAACAATGAAATCTTTTGCTGCATCATCCAATTCGATTTCATAACCTAAGTTATTAATACGTTTGTACAAATGAACCAATTCCAAGTCAATAATTTTATGAATATCAGCACGTTCAAGTGATTTAAACATAATCATATCATCCACACGGTTCAAGAACTCAGGAGAGAATGCTTTACGCAATGCACTTTGGATAACTGATTTTTGATCATCGTCCGTAGCAGTTAATTTCGCTGCAGTTCCAAATCCTACACCGGTTCCAAAATCTTGCAATTGTCTTGCTCCAATATTTGAAGTCATGATGATGATTGTGTTTTTAAAGTCAATTTTACGACCCAAACCATCCGTCATGTGACCTTCATCTAATGCTTGAAGCAAAATATTGAACACATCAGGATGCGCTTTTTCAATCTCATCTAATAGAATAATAGAGTAGGGCTTTCTTCTTACTTTTTCAGTTAATTGTCCACCTTCTTCATACCCTACGTATCCTGGAGGTGCTCCAACTAAACGAGAGATAGAGAATTTCTCCATGTATTCAGACATATCCACTCTAATTAAAGCGTCTTCTGAATCGAACATTTGTCTGGCCAATACTTTTGCCAATAAAGTTTTACCAACTCCGGTTGGCCCTAAGAAGAAGAATGAACCAATTGGTTTGTTTGGATCTTTCAATCCGGCGCGGTTTCTTTGAATTGCTTTCACAACTTTTGAAACAGCTTCATCTTGACCAATGATTTGACTTCTCACTTCGTCATACATTTTTGCCAGTTTACCGCTTTCTTTCTCAGCAATACGCTGAACAGGAATTCCGGTCATCATAGCAACAACATCTGCAACGTTTTCGTCCGTAACCGTTACTTTATGGTTTTTAGTATCTTCTTCCCACTTTAATTTCTCTTCTTCTAATTGATCTTGAAGTTTCTTTTCAGAATCACGTAATTCAGCAGCTTTTTCATATTGCTGAGATTTAATTACATCATTTTTCTTGTCTTTAATTTCTTCAATCTTTCCTTCGATTTCGATAATTTGCTTCGGTACATTAATGTTCGTTAAGTGAACACGAGAACCTACTTCATCTAATGCGTCAATGGCTTTATCCGGCAAGTGACGATCAGAAATATATCTATCCGTTAAAGAAACACAAGCTTTAATCGCTTCTGGCGTATAAGTCACACTGTGGTGATCTTCATAACGCTCCTTAATGTTATTTAAAATTTCAATTGTTTCTTCAGCAGTTGTTGGTTCAACCAATACTTTTTGGAAACGACGCTCTAAAGCCCCATCTTTTTCGATATGCTGACGGTATTCATCTAGCGTAGTTGCTCCAATTGCTTGAAGTTCTCCTCTTGCTAAAGCAGGTTTGAACATATTTGACGCATCCAAAGATCCGCTTGCTCCACCAGCACCAACTATAGTGTGAATTTCATCAATAAATAGAATAACATCTCTGTTCTTTTCTATTTCTGCCATTACCGCTTTCATACGTTCTTCAAATTGTCCACGGTACTTTGTTCCCGCAACAAGTGAAGCTAAATCTAACGACACAATTCTTTTGTCGAACAAAACACGCGAAACTTTACGTTGCACGATTCTCAAGGCTAAACCTTCAGCAATGGCACTTTTACCAACACCAGGTTCACCTATAAGAATAGGATTGTTCTTTTTTCTACGCGATAAGATTTGACTTACACGTTCAATTTCTTTTTCTCTTCCTACAATTGGATCTAATTGATCATTCTCAGCGAGTTTTGTTAAATCTCTACCGAAATTGTCAAGCACAGGAGTTTTTGATTTTGTATCTCCAGATTTTCTAGCTCCACCAGTTGGTCCAGCTCCACCTGCAAATCCAGCATCTCCGCCTCCGTCTCCAGTTCCAGGGAATTCCGCTCTCGGATTATTTTCTTCTAACATAGCTTCAATTTCGTCTTTAATGTTGTCATAAATTACTCCATATCTATTCAAAGTTCTGCAAGCAACATTGTTTTCGTCCTTTAATATAGACAACAACAAATGTTCCGTTCCAATTACTGGACTCTTGAATAGTTTTGCTTCCAGATATGTGATTTTCAATACTTTCTCAGCTTGTTTAACCAATGGGATATTGGTCAAATCTTTAGCTGCGTTATTAGTTGACTTATTTAGGTACGATTCTATTTGATACCGTATCTGTTCTAAATCTAAATTAAATTCTTTCAATACACGAATGCCCAAGCCTTCTCCTTCACGAATAAGACCAAGCAGTAGGTGTTCAACGCCTATATAATCATTCCCAAGACGTAAGGCTTCCTCACGACTGAAATTGATAACGTCTTTGACTCTTGGCGAAAATTTTGCTTCCATAGTTTTACGAATATACATAAATTTTGTGTTGCTCACTTGCTAGATAATTAACACTTTCAAAAATAAAACGATTTAACAAGAGAATGGTTTAAGTTCTTCACAATTATTCACAGGATTTTGTTTATAATTTATAAAATCACTGTTGCCTAACTTGATTTAAATCCTTATTTTCGGGGATTCTTATGCACGCAACTTTCGTGCAGTAATAAATTAAATGACAAGATGGCAGAAGGAGAAAGAATCATTAAGATTAATATCGAAGATGAAATGAAATCCGCTTACATCGATTACTCGATGTCAGTAATTGTTTCGCGTGCTCTTCCAGATGTACGTGATGGATTTAAACCAGTACATAGACGTGTGCTTTACGGAATGCAAGATTTAGGAGTTTACTCCAACAAAGCACATAAAAAATCAGCGAGAATCGTTGGTGAGGTATTAGGTAAGTATCACCCGCATGGAGATAGTTCAGTTTATGATACAATGGTGCGTATGGCTCAATATTGGTCCTTGCGTTATCCTTTAGTGGATGGACAAGGTAACTTCGGGTCAATGGATGGAGATAGTCCAGCCGCAATGCGTTATACTGAGGCACGATTAAGAAAGATATCTGAAGAAATGTTGGGTGACCTCGACAAAGAAACAGTTGATTTCGTACCTAACTTTGATGATAGTTTAACAGAACCTACAGTTTTACCAACTAAAGTACCCAACCTTTTAATTAATGGTGCAAGTGGTATTGCAGTTGGGATGGCGACAAATATGGCGCCCCACAACTTAACTGAGGTAATCAACGGGACAATTGCGTACGTTGATGATAAAGATATCGACATTGAAGGTTTAATGAAGTACATCACTGCACCTGATTTCCCTACTGGAGGAATCATTTACGGTTATGATGGAGTTAAGTCAGCTTTTGAAACTGGAAAAGGACGAATTGTTATTCGTGCAAAAGCGATAATCGAAGAAAATAAACACGGTCGCGAGCATATCGTTGTGTCTGAAGTTCCTTATCAAGTGAACAAGGCGGATATGATTAAGAAGACCGCTGATATGGTAAACGAGGGAAGAATTGAAGGGATTACTGATATCCGTGATGAATCTGACAGAAATGGTTTGCGTATTGTTTATGAATTGAAACGTGATGCAATTCCTAACGTAGTGTTAAATAAATTGTTTAAGTTTACTGCGTTACAAACTTCATTTTCAGTGAATAACATTTGTTTGGTTGATGGTCGACCTGAGTTGTTGAACCTAAAACAAATGATTGAGAAATTCGTTGCTTTCCGTCACGAAGTGATTGTTAGAAGAACGAAATATGAATTGCGTAAGGCAGAAGAAAGAGCACACCTATTAGAAGGATTAATTATTGCATCAGATAATATCGATGAAGTAATTAAAATCATTCGTGCATCAAACAGTCCAGACGAAGCAAGAGAGAACTTAATCAAACGTTTCGAACTTTCAGATTTACAGTCACGTGCGATTGTAGAAATGCGATTGAGACAGTTAACAGGACTTGAGCAGGACAAGCTAAGAGCTGAATATGCTGAGTTGATGATAACTATTACTGATTTAAAAGATATTCTTGCTAATGAGTCACGCAGAATGGCAATTATTAGAGAAGAATTAGAATACATTCGTGAGAAATACGGTGATGAGCGTCGTTCTATTATTGAATACTCAGCTTCAGAAATGAGAATTGAGGATTTAATACCAGATGATGAAGTTGTTGTAACAATTTCTCATGCAGGTTATATTAAACGTACTAGTTTAAGCGAATACAAAGTACAAAATAGAGGTGGAACGGGCTCAAAAGGTTCGACTACTAGAGATAAAGATTTCTTAGAGACAATTTTTGTTGCTACAAATCACAATTACTTGATGGTATTTACTGAAAAAGGTAAATGTTTCTGGATGCGTGTATTTGAAGTTCCTGAAGGAAGTAAAACTTCTAAAGGTAGAGCGATTCAAAACTTGATCAATATAGAACAAGACGATAAGATTAAAGCATACATCAACGTTGAAGATTTAACGAATGAAGAGTATGTTGATAATAACTTTATCGTGATGTGTACTAAGAAAGGTATCATTAAGAAAACGAAGTTAGAAGCTTATTCTCGACCACGTTCTAATGGTATCAACGCTATTAATATCAATGAAGGTGATGAATTATTAAGCGCTAAATTGACTAATGGTAAACAAGAAATTATCTTGGCGAAAAGATCAGGATACGCAATTCGTTTCAATGAGTCTACTGTGAGAACCGTAGGAAGAAACTCAATAGGAGTGAAAGGTGTTAAAATGAGCAGACCAGAAAATGACGAAGTTATTGGAATGATTTGTTTGGAGCCAGATAGTGAGAACAGTATTTTAGTTGTTTCTGAAAATGGTTACGGAAAACGTTCGTTCTTTAATGATCCTGAAACTGGAGATCCAATTTACCGTGTTACTAACCGTGGTGGAAAAGGTGTGAAAACACTTTCTGTTACTGAAAAAACAGGTGATCTTATTGCTATTTTGAATGTAACAGACGATGATGATTTAATGATTATAACTAAACGTGGAATTACAATTCGTTCAAGAGTAGATCAGATTCGAGTTATGGGTCGTGCTGCACAAGGTGTGAAAGTAATCAACCTTTCAAAAGGTGGTGAAATTGCTGCTGTTGCAAAAGTGCCGAAAGAAGATGATGTAGAGATTGGTGAAGGTGAAGTCGTTGACGGAGAGATTGTTGAGGGAGATGTTGTTGATTCAGAAGATATCGACACTGAAAATCCTGATGCTCCAGAAGAAGATGGCACAGAAAATGATACTACAGAAGAATAAGAAATAAAAAACATAGAAAAATGAATAAAGTAAATTTAGGAATTCTTTGTGCTACCTTTTTTGTAGGTGCACAAGGATTCTCACAAAACAGCAATGTTGTTTCTGCTGCACTTGAGTTTCAGAAATATGAGCCTGCTTTTGCAAGTCAAGATTTAGTGAAAGCAAAATCTTATTTGTTGGAGGCAAAAAGATACATTGATCCTGCGATGAAGGATGAGTCGACAAAGGCTGATCCAAAAGCAAATTACTATAACGCTGTAATTAATTACAGTTTAGTTGAATTGTCTGGAATGACAGGTGCTGAAGATTTGAAAGTATATCAGAATGATTCTATTCTTGATGTTATTGAAGGATCAATCAAGCACACAGAAGCTAAGAAGCGTTATAAATCGGATGTAGATTTATTCTTCAACCGTAAAATTGGTCAAGCTGTAACAATCGGTGAAATGATGTTTAAGCAGAAGAATTATCAAATGGCTTTTGCTGGATTTGCAGGTGCTTATCAGGTAAAGAAAATTGCAAATATCGAAGAAGAGCGTGAAGCTATGAAAACGAATGCAATTATTGCTGCTAGAAATTACATTGACACTTTGAGTAAATCAGGTGAATCAGAAAAAGCAATGGAATTTATTTCTAGCGCTTTGGAGTTGTTTCCTGAAAGTGAAGATTTAGCAATTGCTGGTGTGAATATCGCTTTAGACAATAACGATTTAGAAAAAGCTGAAGCTTATTTTGATGCTGCTGCTAAATCATCTCCAAAAAACAAAGTGTTGTTTTCTAACATGGGATCTATTTACTTGACTGCTGCAGATAAAGCTTATAATGAGTTTACTGCAATGGAAATTACAGAAGAAGGTTACCAAGTTAAATCTGATGAAGTGGAAGGTTTGTACACTAAAGCTGAAAACAACCTTGAGCGCGCTATCAAAATAGATCCAGAATATGCTGAAGCAGCATATAACTTAGGAGTTCTATATTTAGGTAGAGGTGAAAAACTGAAAACTACAGCTAGTCAAATGGATTTTAATAATCCTGATTACGACCAAGTTAGTGCAAGAAGTCAAGAGATGTACAAAAAAGCAATTGCGCCTTTGGAAATTTACATTAATCAAGATCCAAATAATTCAGGAGTATTGAATGTATTGTTCCAAGTACACAGAAACGCTGGAAACACTGAGAAAGCATTAGAGTACAAAAAACGTGCTGATGCAGTTGATGCGGAAGGTAAATAATATTTAATTCTAAAATAGAAGAGAGGTTGTTGCGAAAGTGACAACCTCTTTTTTTTTGAGGACGATTCACTTCCGAAGGGATGGCTTGCAAATAACTTCAAAAAAAAATAGATTATTTCCCATGAACTTTTTTTATTAATCATTGTTTTATAAGATAAGTAATAACACGTAATTATTATCTAAAGTAAAACTTAAAGAATATGATTAATAAAAGTGCAAAGAAGTGGTTGGTTGATAGCATTGAGTTGTTTGATGGACTTACATCCGATCGAAAAATAGCCTTGCAAAGCATTTTTAAAGAGAATCAATATTCGAAAAATGATTATCTTTTTCGCAATGGTGAGTCTATAGATGAAGTTTTTTTTATTAAAAACGGAAGAGTTAAAATCATTAAACATTCAGACTCTGAAAAAGAGAGTATCAAACGTATTTTAAATGATGGTGACTATTATGGCGAATATGCGGCAATAGACCCTTCTATGTTTGCTAATCACAATGATTCAGCCAAAGTAATGGATAAAAATACTGTAGTGCTTTCTATACCAATAAAAGATTTCAAAAACATCTGTGATGCAAATCAAGAGGTTTATCAGAAAGTTATTAAAAATATGTTGACCAATTACCGAAGACTAGACAATAGACTTGAATCGGTAATGCTTAAGAAGTCAAAACACAGAATTATAGACTTTATTAAAGAAATGGCTGAAGACATTGGAAAACCTGTAGGTTATGAAATGTTGATTAAACACAATCTTACTCACCAAGAAATAGCTAATTTGACGGGGATTTCAAGACAAAAAGTAACAACAATCTTAAACGAATTTAAACAAGCAGGATTGATTCACTTGGAGAGGAATTCTATATTGGTGCATGATGCGAAGTTGTTGGCATAGATAAGAGTGACGCAGAGTTTCGCGGAGGGGCAGAGGTACGCAGAGAAAAAGGAAGAAAGAGAAGTTTAAGTTGAGTGCCTTTGACACTTTAATTATTTTCACAGAGTTGCACGGAGGTTTTTCACAGAGGGCCACAGAGAAAAAAAATAAGAGTAAGAGTTACGCGGAGTTTCGCAGAGGGGCAGAGATTCACAGAGAAAAAGGAAGAAAGAGAAGTTTAAGTTGAGCGCCTTTGGCAATTTAATTATTTTGATTAGAGATGTAGGGAGGTCTTCATAGAGAAAAAAAAACAAATCAAAAATTTCACCCGACACGAAGAAAAAAAATCTGCGTAATCCGCGAAAATCTGCGGGAGAAATAAGTCTAGCTCTCCGAGTAATGTAAACCACCTCTTCGCTACATTTGCACGTCCACTAATTCATAATTCAACATTAATCATTCATAATTATCAAACTTCATTCATCACTCCAAGAATAATCCCAACCGCTTTTTCCGCTTCCTCAAAGCTCAAAGTCAATGGCGGACTCAACCTAAAACTCTCCGGGTGCGATAAGAACCAAAATGAAATCAATCCTTTTTCCATGCATTTCATCACAATTTCATTCACGGTTTCCGCATTCTCCATGTCAATGGCAAACATAAATCCAATACGTCTAACTTCTTTCACGAGTTTATGCTTCAATAATTGATCTTCTATATGTTGACCTATTTTATTCACTTCATCGTAATCAATTCCAGATAAAACTTTTAATCCAGCCGCAGCTGCAGCACAAACCACAGGATGTCCACCAAATGTTGTAATGTGTCCCAAAATTGGATCATGACTGAATAAATCTAGCTTTTCGTGACTACTCACCAATGCTCCGATTGGCATTCCGCCACCCAATGCTTTACCTAAGGTTAAAATATCAGGGACAACTCCAGAGTGTTCGAAGGCAAAGTTCTTTCCAGATCTTCCCATTCCACATTGGATTTCATCAAATATCAGTTGTGTTCCGGTTTCATCACATCGTTTTCTCAATGCTTTTAAATATTCGGTAGAAGCTTGTCGAACACCAGCATCTCCCTGAATAGGTTCAATAAAAACTCCAGCGGTTTTTTCTGTGATTAATGTTAAATCTTCTATTTCATTGTGACGAATAAAATTCACCTCTGGCATTAAAGGTTCAAATGGTTTTTTCTTAATTTCCTTACTTGATAAACTTAAACTTCCGTTCGTGCTTCCGTGATACGCTCCATAACAAGAAATGATTTCTCTTCTTCCAGTCACACGCTTTGCCAATTTTATAGCTGCTTCGTTGGCTTCCGTTCCAGAATTCACCGCATAAACTAAATTCAATTGCTGGGGTAAAATCGCTGTCAAACGTTCAGCCATTTCTAATGGAGCATCTTGAATGAATTCTCCATAAACCATTACATGTAAATGACGGTCAATTTGTGCTTTTAAAGCTTTGACAACCTCAGGATGATTGTGACCAATATTGTTTACGGCAACTCCTGCAATCATATCCAAATAAGACTTTCCTTGTTTATCATAGATATAACTTCCTTTTGCATAATCAACTTCGATTAAAAAAGGAAATGGACTGGTTTGTCCTTGCAATTGCTTAAACTTTTCAGCTGTGGTCAATGGAGTTTTCATGAGAAATTAGAATTATTACGAAAATGTAAAATCAGACTATTTTAAAGGGCAGGAGTTAGATCAAAAAAAAACAGTTCTCCAGAAGTAAACCTCCAAAGAACTGTTTGTAAACTATTATTTTTTACGGGCGATAACTTTTTTTGCTGCTTTGATTACATCAGCTGTATCGATATTGTATTTCGTCATTAATTCATCAGGCGTTCCACTTTCACCGAAAGTATCATCAACACCAACATATTCTTGTGGTGTAGGATTATTCATGCTTAAAACTTGCGCAACAGAATCACCCAAACCACCATTGATCATGTGTTCCTCAGCGGTAACAACACAACCCGTTTTCTTAGCAGTTGCTAAAATTGCTTTTATATCCAAAGGTTTAATCGTATGCATATTGATAACTTCTGCATCGATTCCTTCTTTTGCCAATTCTTGAGCCGCTTCAATTGCTTTGTAAACCATGTGTCCACAAGCGATAATTGAAACATCCTTTCCTTCAAAAATAGTATCTGCTTTTCCAATAACGAATTCAGCATCAACTGCAACAAAAATCGGCACTTTTGGACGACCGAAACGAAGATAAACAGGACCTTCTAAATCAGCGATTGCTTTTGTAGCTTGTTTTGTTTGGTTAAAATCAGCTGGAACAATAACAGTCATGTTCGGCATCATTTTCATCATTCCGATATCTTCTAAAATTTGATGCGTTGCTCCATCTTCACCAAGTGTTAATCCAGCATGAGAAGCACAAATCTTTACATTTTTCTTAGAGTATGCAACAGATTGACGAATTTGATCATACACTCTTCCTGTAGAAAAGTTAGCGAATGTTCCAGTAAAAGGAATTTTTCCACCAATCGTCATTCCTGCTGCCATACTGATCATGTTTGCTTCAGAAATACCTACTTGGAAAAAACGATCTGAAAAATCATCTTCAAAAGCATTCATTTTTAATGAACCTGTTAAATCAGCACACAATGCCACAACATTTGGATGTGATTTACCCAATTCGTGCAAACCTTCTCCAAAGCCTGAACGTGTATCTTTCTCGCCTAAAATTTTGATTTTCTTTTCCATTATAAATTTATCGTTACTGTTTTGTTCGAATATACGTTAAAATATTTTTGTTTAGTATAGCTGGTAGATTTCAAATCTTTTTGTCTGTAAACCACTTTGTATTTCCCCGGTTGAAGGATAAAAGTGTTGCTTAACGTGTTCTCAAGTAGATCACAAACCCATTCAAATTCATTGTTCTCTTTAATTTCAAATACTTGAGCAGTGACAATCTTATACGCTGAAAAGTTGGCCACTCCAGGAGCATCAATTGAAACTGTGTTCAATGCACTTTGACTTACTTTAATCGTTTTATATCTTCTTGGTAATGTCAAAACCTCCAATTCATATTCTCCAACAATGTATTCTTGGGTAGCATTGAATTTTTGAACGTTTAAAGTATTCGTTTTCCCTTTTTCCATAACACGCACATCAACATAGTCATAGCGTGAAGGTTGATTGAAAACAACTTTAATTTGACCTTGTGGCGTTGGTAATTCTACTGTATTGTGAGTATTTCGCAGAATTTTAATCCCTGTTTTGACTTGTTCTGGAAGTGTTTTGGCTACCAAATCATACTGAATACTTGGATCTAAAACTAAAGTGTCTGGCAATTTTGCCTCATTTAAGGTATGCATGTAAGAATACTTTAAATTTTTAGTTCCTGATTCATATAAAAATAGTGTAACATCAGTTTCCAAAGGTTTTCCTGATATTGTATTCAAATTAATTTGAACTGTAGTATTCACCAAGGCTTTGTTCACCACATTTTTTAAAACCGCTTCAAATGCCTGAGGATCTTCAGCTGATTTATAATTTCCGTAGCAATCAAAATGTGATAAATAAGACATATCCATTCCTAAACCAATTACAAACGGACTAATCGTGATTCCTTTGGCGCGCAATTTATCTGCAATCACACAAGGTTCATCATCACAAGCTTCAATACCATCTGTAATTAATATGATTACATTTCTAGAAGTTTTATCTGGAAAGTCATCCGCGGCCTGTTCAAGTGAACGCGCAATTGGAGTTGTTCCTTTGGCACGAATGGTACGGATTTTATTCAAAACTGCATCGTGATTGTTTTTTGCAAAAGGAACTTCCAATTTAGTGTCTGCACAATCTTGATAACTGGCTGTAATAGGGGATTGGTGACCATAAACACGCAAGGCGATTTCTAAATTTGGAATTCCTCTTAAACTGTCCACAGAATTTGAGACAATTCGCTTAGCTGTTACGAATCTTGATTCATTTCCCCATTTTTTATTCATCGAATTGGAAGCGTCTAGAACAAAAAGTATACGTGTCAGTTCTTCTTGGGCATAACTATAGCCAGCAAGACAAATAAATACTGCAACGATTAACTTTTTCATTCTTCACTTATTTCCTTCGACAATCGAGTTGTAATTTACGCTTACAACTTAACGAGGACTTATTTTAAATAAGGTTTAATAATCTCCTAAAGTTTCCTCTAATTGATTTAAAGCACTTTCTAATTGCTCTGCATTTGGAGCAGCTCCGTGCCATTTGTGCGTTCCAGTCATGTAGTCAACTCCTTGACCCATTTCTGTTTTCAATAAAACCATTACTGGTTTACCTTTTCCACATAAATATTGTGCTTTTTCGTAAGTAGCAATTATTTCTTCCATGTTATGACCATCAACTTCAAGTGTTTCCCAACCAAAAGCTTGCCATTTCTGTTTTAAGTTTCCAAGAGACAATACATCTTCTACATCACCATCAATTTGACGTCCGTTGTAATCAACAGTCGCAATAAGGTTATCAACTTTCTTGGCAGCAGCATATAATGCAGCTTCCCAAATCTGACCTTCTTGTAATTCTCCATCTCCCATTAAAACATAAACAAAACGATCGTCTTTATTTAGTTTTTTAGCTTCAGCAGCACCAATTCCATTAGAAAGTCCTTGACCTAAAGATCCAGATGCAATACGAATTCCTGGAAGGTTATGATCTATACTTGGGTGACCTTGTAAACGTGAGTTTAATTTTCTAAATGTTGCCAATTCAGGAACAGGAAAATAATTTGCACGTGCCAAAGTACTGTACCATACTGGAGAAATGTGTCCATTCGAAAGGAAGAATAAATCTTCTCCTTCACCGTCCATAGTAAAGTTTTTAGGATCTTGCTTTAAGATTTTGTGATACATCACTGTAAAAAAGTCAGCACAACCTAGTGAACCTCCTGGGTGTCCAGAGTTTACGGCTGCTACCATTCTTACAATATCTCTTCTCGTCTGTGAAGCATATTGCTCCATTGTTTTAATATCCATAGCTTATTGTGACAAATTGTTTTGATTTACAAATCTATACTTAATTTAGAATATTTTAGTGGAAATAGCCCTTAATTTATTACTACTTTTACACAAAATAGGAATACCATGTACACTGTAAGTGAAATGCTGAATCGTTTTAGTGAAAAGCTAAGCGATGTATTTATTGATAGAGAAAAGAGACAAATCGCAAAGATGTTTTTGATGCAATACATGCAATATGATGCTTCGGAAATGTTGTTAAACAATGACCAAAAGGTTCCAGAAGATGTTCAGGTAATGTTGGAACATGCTGTTGCTGAAATTAATAACGGTAAACCTGTTCAATATGTTTTAGGAGTGGCCTATTTTTATGATTTAGAATTAAAGATTGACAGACGTGCATTAATTCCGAGACCAGAAACTGAAGAATTAGCGTATTGGATTGTTGAAAAATGGAAAGACCGTAGTCCGAAAATTTTGGATGTTGGAACGGGTTCAGGATGTATTGCTTTAGCTTTGAAATCGCATATTCCGAAAAGCAAAGTATTTGGCGTGGATGTAATTCAAAATGCTTTAGATTTGGCCAATGAAAACGCTATTCAGCTGAAGTTGAATGTACAGTTCGACTTTGCAAACGCTTTAAATCTGCATGCTTATTCTCATTATAAGTGGGATATGATTGTTTCTAATCCGCCATATATTCCTCTTGATGATAAAGAAAATATGAAGGACCATGTACTAGATCATGAGCCAGATTCAGCACTTTTCGTACCTAACAACAATCCATTACTTTATTATAAAGCAATATCACTTTATGCAAGAGATCACTTGGTACCCAAAGGAAGTTTGTATTTCGAAGTTCATGAAGAAATGGCAAAAGAAGTAGAAGTTGTTTTAAATTCTTATGGATTTTCGAAAGTTGAAATTCGTCAGGATTTACAGGGGAAAGACCGAATGATTCACGCACAATTTTAAAGAGAGATGAATACAAAAGAGGCTGTAAAAAGAATAGAAGATTTAACAAAAGAATTAAATCATTACAACCATCTATATTACATAGAAAATGTTTCTGAGGTTTCAGATTTTGAATATGATCAGCGATTAAAAGAATTGCAAGGCCTTGAAGAAAAATTCCCTGATTTAGCAGCCTCAAATAGTCCAACGAAAAGAGTTGGTGGAGATATTACAAAGAAATTTCAAACAGTAAAGCATGAATATCCTATGCTTTCTTTATCGAATACCTATTCAGAAGAAGAAATTGTAGAATGGGAAAATCGTGTTAAAAAATTAGTTCCAGGAAAAGTCAATTACGTTTGTGAATTGAAATATGATGGAGTTGCCATTGGTATTCGCTATGAAAATGGAGCGTTAACGCAAGCGATAACACGTGGTGATGGTTCAAAAGGAGAAAATGTTTCCGCTAATGTGAAAACTATTCGTACAATACCTTTGCATTTAAAAGGAAACTTTCCAGAAGTATTTGAAATTAGAGGAGAAATATTTTTTCCACTGGAATCTTTCAATGCTTTAAACAAATCAAGAGAAGAAAATGGAGAAGAGCTTTTTGCTAACCCAAGAAACTCAGCATCAGGAACATTAAAGTTGCAGGATTCAAGTGTAGTTGCTGAACGTGGATTAGATTGTTTTTTATACGGTGTATATGGAACAGACTTACCTGCTGATGGTCATTATAAAAGTGTATTAAATGCTGGAGAATGGGGTTTCAAAATTCCTACACCAGAAAAAAAATATCTAAAAAGAACTGATTCTATTGAAGGAATCATGGAATTTATCCATTATTGGGATAAAAACAGAGCAGATTTGCCTTTTGAAATTGACGGGGTTGTGATTAAGGTAGATGATTATGGTCAGCAAGAGGAATTAGGGAATACTGCAAAATCACCAAGATGGGCAATTGCTTATAAGTTTAAAACCGAACAAGCAAGCGCAGAATTAGAAGCTGTAACATACCAAGTGGGTAGAACAGGAGCAGTAACTCCAGTAGCCAATCTTTCTGCTGTTGCATTAGGAGGAACAATTGTTCGCCGCGCTTCTTTATACAATGAAGACCAAATAAATAAATTAGACCTTCATGAAAACGACACCGTTTATGTTGAGAAAGGTGGAGAAATTATTCCTAAGATTGTAGGGGTCGATTTAACACAAAGAGCTCCAGACGCAAAGAAAATTGAATTCATTTCTAATTGTCCAGAATGTGAAGAGCCGCTAAAAAGATTGGAAGGAGAAGCGCATCATTATTGTTTAAATGATTTAGGTTGTCCACCACAAATTACAGGTCGAATAATTCATTTTATTTCTCGAAAAGCAATGGATATTGAAGGAATCGGAGCGGAAACAGTAGAATTACTTTTCGCAGAAGGTTTTATTCATAACAGTTCGGATTTATACACTTTGACATTCGATCAAATCGTGGGATTGGAAAGAATGGGAGATAAATCTGCCAATAATTTATTAAAAGGATTAGAAGATTCAAAAGAAATTCCATTTGAAAGGGTTTTATTTGCTTTGGGAATACGTCATGTTGGAGAAACAGTCGCTAAAAAAATTGCCAAAGCATTAAAAAATATTGATGCATTAAGAAGTGCAACTTATGATGAGTTAATTACTATTGACGAAGTAGGAGAGAAGATAGCTATTTCAATTCAGCAGCACTTTTTGCAAGCGGAGAACGTTCAAATAGTTGAAGGACTAAAAGCAGCTGGATTACAATTCGAAATAGAAGAAAAAGAATTAGACAGTGCAGTTTTAGAAGGGAAGTCGATTGTTGTTTCAGGAGTTTTTCAAACACTTTCTCGAAAAGAATTGAAGGAAGCCATTGAAGCAAATGGAGGAAAGAACGTAGGAAGTATTTCTGCAAAAACCTCTTTTATTATAGCAGGAGACAATATGGGACCAGCGAAGTTAGAAAAAGCAAAAAGTTTAGGCGTTGAAATTGTTTCAGAGAATGAGTTTATTGAGATGATTAAATGAATGAAAAATGAAAATTGAAAGAATGAAAAATTGGAAGATTCAAACAACCCAGCATCAAAGGCACAATGTAGGGACGATTTGTAAATCGTCCGTTCCATTGTAAATGCAATTCAAGGATGCAAAAATTCAAGGATTCATTAAAACCCGGAATCAAAGGCACAATGTAAGGACGATTTGTAAATCGTCCGTTCCATTGTAAATGAAATTCAAGGATGTAAAAATTGGAGAATGATAAGTGAGGATTTAAAAATTAAAAGTGAAAAATGAGGAAGAAAATAGTTGTTATTTCTGAATGGAAAAATAAAGAAGACTTTCAGCAATTGAAGGCTAATGTTGAAAAGAATATTTCCATTTCAGACACATTCTATTATATATGTTCTATCAATAGTTCAATGAAAATTGATGAGTTACCTAAAATAGCTAATGTTTACTATCTTTCTAAAAAGGATTTTACTCTTTTTGGTAAACTAAAAACACCTTCTTTGAGAGAATTATTAATCGATAAGTCGGAAGGTGTTTTAATTGTAGCAATGGAAAAAAGATCGCCATTACTAGGGAAAGTTTTAAGAAATTCTAAATTAAGGAGTGTAGGAATGGAAAAAGATACACTGCCAGATTTTGAATTATCATTTATTGATTCCCAATTATTGGACGGAAAATTATTCCAACAAATTAATAAGTATTTAACCAAAATTCAATTATAATGCAATTTAAAGGAACTGGAGTGGCGCTTGTTACACCATTTATGAAAGATGGTAGCGTGGATGAAAATGCACTGCGTAAATTAGTGAATTTTCAAATTGATAATGGAACAGATTTTTTAGTCGTTCAAGGAACAACAGGAGAAACTGCTACGTTGACTAAAGAAGAGAAAACACGTGTTTTAGCTATTGTAATAGAGGGAAATAGTGGGAAATTGCCTATCGTTTTAGGAATGGCAGATAACAATACCGCTGCGTTAGTTGAAGAAATCAAAGCTTTCGAAAATGATGGAGTTGATGGATTTTTAAGTGCTTCACCGCATTATAGCAAACCAAGTCAACGCGGTATTATTGCACATTTTAAAGCAATTGCAGAAGTTTCTAAAAAGCCAATCATACTTTACAATGTTCCAGGTAGAACAGCGAGTAACATGACCGCGGAAACAACTTTAGCTTTATCAAAAGTCGAAAATATTGTTGGAGTGAAAGAAGCTTCTGGAAATATTGAGCAAGTAATGCAAATTTTAAAGAATGCACCAGAAGGTTTTGCAGTTTTGTCTGGCGAAGATGCTTTAACAATGCCAATTGTTGCGATGGGTGGACATGGAGTGATTTCTGTAGTGGCCAACGCATTGCCAAAACAGTTTTCAACGATGATTAATGCCACTTTAAAAGGAGATTTAGCAACAGCAAGAAAAGAACATTTTAGCGTTTTGGACATCACAAGTTCATTTTTCGCAGAAGGAAATCCATCTGGAATAAAATATTGTTTGGAGTTGGTAGGTATTGGAAATGATACTGTCCGTTTGCCTTTGACTACAATTAGCGATGATTTGAAGTCTAAAATGGAAGCGCAATTAAAGCTAATAGTTTGAAAACTTGTTGGTTAATATTAATAATTTAAAATAAATAGGGTGCTCTTGAAAAAATAATTAATTTTGAACCAAGACCATTTAACTATATCATGACCAAACATATTATTTATGTTATCTCTATTCCACTTTTTTTGTTTGTTTCCTGTAATTCGGAAGCAGATGCAATTGTTGTTGAAGAAACTATAATTAATGTGGAAGTGGAAGAGGGTCAAAATTATGAGCCAAAAAATTTAGTCGTTTATTCCATTCCATCTCCGAATGAACAAATGAATTTATTTTATAATTCAAATGCAAAATTTGATCCTTCATTAATACTCCCATTATCGAATTTTTCTCGTTATTCAACAGATGCTAAAAAAGCACTGAATTTTGGTGTTCTTATGTCTGATGGAGCTTATTTGACGCGTTTCAGTCAAAGTAAAGGAAGATGGATGGACTACCACACAACATTAAAGAATCTAGGCAAAGACATTGGCATTACTGAATCATTTGAAGGTAATTTAAAAAATAATATTGAGGAATTGGCTAATGATTCAAATAAATTATTTGAGGTTTCATCCCAATATTATCTGTCTATTTATGACGAGCTAATTGAAAAACAAAGGGGTGTTGAACTTTCATTTATTTTAAGCGGCGCTTGGATTGAAACAATGCATATTTTGTTGACTTCTGCTAATAAATACGATGAAAATAGTGAAATTCAAACGCATATAGTAGATCAACGCTTTGTATTGGAAAACTTAATGGGCATTTTAGGGGATTATAAAGATAATCTTCAATTAAATGATTTATTGAAGCAATTTGATGAGATATGTCAAGTTTATTTAAAGTTGAATTGTGAAAATTTTGACCTAGAAATAGAAAATAGAGAAGAATTATTAATTCTTAATGGTGGATCAACTTGCACTTTTGACTCTGATTCTTTTAAGGAGATGAAATCTTTAGTTAAACAAATAAGAACATCAATTATTTCATAAAGAAAAGTAAACATGATTAAATTTGCTCATCTAATATTTGGTTCATTAATATTCATTGGAGGGAATTCATTTTCTCAATGTGAGCATACAACACATCATATAACACCTAATTTTACTAATGGTTGGATTGAAAATTCTCAATCAAAAATAGTTGAATTACATCTTGGAGATGATTTTGAAATGAAATTCATCGCGCAAGCAGGAGTAAAGTATAGAATTCAAACTTCGGCAGGACAAAAAGATTTCACAAAGAATAATATTTCATTTCAATTGATAATAAAAGAAGTTAATCGGATAGTTGAAAAAGGAATAGTTTCCTACAAAACTGCTGAAGTGATTTTATACGATAGTGAGTTGTCTGGCAAAGATGATGAAGCCATTATTCAAACTGCTAAAACACAAAACTTGTCTATAAAAGTTAGAATTCATGGAACAGAAATTGATCCAAATTTAGCTTTTTGTTCAATTGTTTTAATCGAGGAAAAAAGATCGGAATCACATGATTTACGATAATTAAAAAAATATAATAAGTACATGCAAACATTTAATGAGCAGAAGATTGCTCAAATAAAAGAGGTTTTATCCTCATCGAAAAACATAGTTATAGTAGCACATAAATCCCCTGATGGAGATTCGATAGGTAGTTCATTAGGACTTTTCCATTACTTAGAGAAGTTAGGGTATAACGTAAAAGTTTGTCATCCAGATCCAGCACCATCTTTTTTGGATTGGATGATAGGAATTGATCAAATCATTGATGCAGAAACACAATTTGAAGAAGTAAAAAAGCAAGTTGAATTGGCAGATGTGATTTTTTGCTTAGATTTTAACGCAATGAGTCGAGTTGGAGTAATGAAAGAAATGTTAGTCAATAGCAATGCTTTTAAAGTAATGATAGATCATCATTTAGATCCAGCAGACGAATTTGATTTACTTTTTTCAGAAACTACTTCATGCTCAACGGCGCAGTTAATCGTTGATTTTATTGAAGCAATGGGAAATACCAATTTACTGGATAGTAACATCGGTGAACCTTTGTATTGTGGAATAATGACAGACAGTGGATCTTTCCGCTTCCCAAGCGTAACGGCGCATACGCATGAAGTTATTGCGACATTAATGCGTGGAGGTGTTGCACCATATAAAGTTCATGAAGCTGTTTTTGATACCAATACTTTCGATAAATTGCGTTTGAAGAGTTATGCAATTAACGAGAAAATGGAAATCTTAGAAGAGTTTGATACTTCAATAATTTCTTTAGACAAATCTGAATTAGCCCGTTTTAATTACGTTAAAGGAGATACTGAAGGATTAGTTAATGTTGGTCTTTCTATTCAAGGAGTGAAAAAATCAATATTTTTAACAGAAGGTGATGGAATAATTAAAATTTCTTTTCGTTCAAAAGGACAAGATAACCCAATCAACGTCATGGCTGGAACCTACTTTCATGGTGGTGGACATGCCAATGCATCAGGTGGAAGATGGGATGGAAATATGGAAGAAGCAATTGCTAAAATAAAAAGCGTTTTGCCAGAATTTAATTAATTATGATAAAACAATTCATACTAATAAGCAGTTTTTCCGGACTGCTTTTTTCATGTGAGCAGAAGCCAGAGGAACAGTCAAAAGAGCCTGAATGGTCAGTGGAACATTCTACTACCATGAACGAACAATTTACAAGAGAGGATGAAATCAATATTCGTTTGTATTTGTCACGTCGTGAAAATTGGGAAGTTAAATCAACGGGTTCAGGATTACGTTACTGGATTTATGAAGATGTTGAAGGACCAACTGCTCAGACAGGAGATAAAGTAGATGTTAAGTTTGAAGTGAAAATGCTAAATGATTCTTTACTTTATAAAACAGAAGGAAAAGAAGTAAGTACTTTTAAAGTAGACAGATCTGATATCGAAACTGGTGTTATGGAAGGAATTAAATACCTTTCTGAAGGAGATAAAGCAAAATTGATAATTCCAAGTCATATTGGACATGGTTTATTAGGTGATTTTAAAAAAATCCCACCATTACAAGTTTTGGTAATAGATTTAGAATTGGTAAAAATATATTGATATGCGAATTTTTTTAATGATTATAATTGTTGGTTTAACAATCACATCCTGTGATATTGAAGGGGTGAAAACTTCTGATGAAAAGGAAAAACAAGCAGCTGAAAATGATGCTTTGGTTGAAGAAATGAAATCAGATTCACTTTCACAACAAAAAGAGATTGTAATTGACAAAGCAAGTGATACTTTAAAGTTGAATAACGGAATCACGATTACTTACTTTAAGAAAGGAAAAGGGGAGAAATTGAAGAAAGGTGACGTTGTAATGATTGATTATCGCGCGAAATTAGAAGACGGTACAATTTACGATGGAAATCACAAGGTAAAAAAGCCAAGTATTCCATTTTTAGTGGGTTGGAATCAACAAACATCAGGTTGGGATATTGCTTTGCAAGAACTAAGAGTAGGAGACGATGTTGATATTTTCTTACCCGCAAAATTTGCTAGAGGAAAGAATGGAATCAAAGGAATTGTTCCTCCAAATGCAAATAATATTCTTTCTATGAGAATTGTAGAAAAGTTTAAACCTACGGCAACTGTTGATGGAGTGAAAATTTGGAAATACGATGAACTAAAAACACCTGGTGACTCAATTCAACCGAAAGATGATGTTTTAATCAATTATTGGGTAAGTTCAGAAAGTAAACCACGCTATGACAACAGCTACCAAAGAGGAGAACCATTCAAACTAAAAATTGGAGATAAAAACATTGTTCCGGGATTACACAAAGCATTGATTTCAGCAAGAGAAGGTGACCGATTAATGGTCTTCATTCCAGCTAAAGAAGCTTATGGAAATGATGGTTTGATTGAAATGGTAAAACCTGGTGAGGATATTTTTTATGATGTTCAGGTAGCGAAGGTGGAATAATTTAATTATTAATGTTTAATTATTAATGGTTAACGTGTTTGGTGTTGAATTCCAACTGTGTTGTAATTAAGGATTTTAATTACGAATTATTCATCGCTCAAAAATCATCATTGACAACATGTCAACCATTAAACATTATTCCTTCTCCTCTCTCAACTGCGCAGCAATAAATGGTAATTTAGGTGCTAAGAAATATCCAGTCAAACTTGCGAAAAGTATCGGAATTAAATAAGTAAAGCCTGTTAATGTTGCTACAAGAATAGTTGTACTCATTGGTGTTCTCGTTACCGTTGAATTGATTGCCGCCATACTGCAAATTATAGCTAATGAAGCATTGATGTCTGGGAAGATTTCAGCGATAATTAATCCAATTGTCGCTCCAACAAAGAATAGTGGAATGATGAATCCACCTCTCCAACCGGAAGTTACAGTTATAGAAATTGCAGTGATTTTAAAGAACAAAATGGCCAATAACATCCACAACGTATATGGAGTTGTGAGTAATTCATTGACTTCGTAGTGGCTAAAATAACGTGTAATTGGAAAAGCATAGGAAATAAGTCCAAGAATTATTCCTCCTACCATCATCTTTATGTAAACAGGCATAGTTTTCCATTCGAATATTTTCTTGAATGTTTTGGTTAAATAAATGAAAAACCAACCAACCGTAGCGGCGATAATTCCATATAAAACTGCTAATCCGAAATCGAACATTCCTTCGTATTCATAGATAGGAACTTGCCAAAGTGCGCCTAATCCTAAACTAATGATTAAAGCGAAAACGATATAACTAAATAAGCTTGAAACTAGAGCAGGAGTAATGGCTTGATAATATTGAACCACATGTTTGTGATGAAGAATTTCCAAAGCGAATAAACTTCCACCAAGAGGAGCACCAAATAATGCGGTGAATCCGGCTGCCATTCCAGCGATACTCATGGAGCGTAATTCTTCGCCTTTTAAACGGAATACTTTACCAAGCCAAGTTCCTGTTGAGCCTGTTACTTGAACTAGTGGAGCTTCTGGACCTAAACTTCCTCCGGAGCCAACACATAAGAGGGATGACAAAATCATTGATGGATTCCGCTTAGGATCGAGCTTGCCTTTATTGAATCGGATGTTGTTTACGATTAAAGATATCTCTCCAGGATCTCCAATAAAGTGAATGATAATTCCAGCTAAAAATCCAGAAATTGCCATTGTTGGTATAACTAACCAACCTTCAAATTGACCTAAAAAATGAATAACCATCTCAAGAACGATCCAATAAATTCCAGCTATCAGCCCACCCATTAATCCCAATAATGCCCAAAGAAAAAATGTGCGGCTAAATAGAAACGGATTAAACCTGATAGGTTGATCAAGTATGTTTAAGTAATTAACGAGCTTTCTTCTACTTTTTAACTTCACTACAATCTATTTTTAAAATCGAACCTGGCAAAAGTAATAATTTGTTTAAAAAGTATAGGATGGTTTCGTCTTTAATTGATCGTTCAACTATTTTTAACCTGAATATTATGGTGGAATTAGTTACAGCTCTAGGTTAGAAATAGAGACTTCATGAAAAATAATAGCTTAGTTTTTATTAATATTGTACTTATTAGTATGATTTATAGTACTTTAAATATTAATTTTGTCAAAAAGTTTTATGCTTAATCATATAGGATTTGTTTTTCAATTGAGTTGGTTTTGTATATATTTATAATTAGAAATTTTATAAAAACTCTCCCACAAAAAGTTCATAAAAGAGTTTTTACAAAGAATGAAAGTCAGTAAATGCGGTAAATTGAAATATTCAATATTTTTAAAACTTAATTGAAATTCCTCCATTTACAAATCCACCCTCACCATAACCAACAGATAGATTTACTCCAATTTTGTCAGTGATAAAATATCTTGCACCTAATCCAATTTTTAAAGCTAAAGGATAGTCATAAACATAGTCTTCTCTTTGATATTTTGGCATATACGAAATTTCTGTTGATGAGCGAAGGGCTGCACCCACACCCAGTGTTCCGTATAAATCAAATTTTTCAGAACTTTTAAGGAAATGATAATTGAATGTTAGCATTGTTGCAATTGATTTATATTCATGAAATTTTGCATTTCCATAGCTAAGAGATGAAATTTTCAAAACGGTGTAACTTGCATCAAAACCAAGTCCTATTCTATTGCTTATCATGTATTCAGTTCTTATTCCAATAGGAGCAATACCACTGTAAATTAAATAACCATTTTCTCGTTCAAATCTTTTAACATCATTTCTATTAGTCAGCTCATAAGTTTTAGGCGAACCAATATAGGCGTCAAACAAAAAATCGCCTTTTGTTAATACTTGGGCGTTAAATGAATTTAAGCTTAAAATGGCAAACATGGAAAGTAAACCAGCGGTAATAATTTTCAATTTTTTCATAGCTTTTTTTTAATGGATTTAAAACTTGAACCTCAATATGATTCGGTTAAAATTTAGTTAATAATTGTAAGTTCAAAATAACGTAAAAATAAAGATGTTATAAAGTTAAAATATGACAAGAAAAGGTAATTTTAATGGAAAATTATTGATATTCAATTGTTAACGTCTTGATATTGATTTATAAAACGGAGTAATTGAGACAAGTAGAAGTTCTGTCACTAGTCAATTTTAACGCTATTCGTATTGGTTAAGTCATAAGAAAAGGTAATTTTAGGAGAATACAAAAATAAATAATCATGAAAAAAGTTGGCTTGGCATTGTTGCTATTTGGTTTGTTTGGATGTGCAACAATACCTAAAAAGGCGGAAGCAGTTAAAAAATTCGATGCAGACAAATACCTCGGAAAATGGTATGAAGTAGCACGTTTTGATTTTCGATTTGAGAAGAATTTAAACAATACCACAGCAGAATATTCGAAAAACGATAATGGAACAATCAAAGTCGTGAACAAAGGATATAATTATGTGAAAAACGAATGGACATCTGCAGAAGGGAAGGCTAAGTTTGTCAAAGATCCTCAAACAGCAATGTTAAAAGTTTCATTTTTCGGTCCATTTTATTCAGGATATAATGTTGTAGAACTAGATGATGATTATAAATATGCATTGGTGGCTGGTGAAAGTTTGAAATATTTATGGATTTTGTCAAGAACACCTATTATTCCTCAGGAAATTAAAGAAAAATATATCCAAAAAGCAAAAGAAATTGGTTACGCAACTGAGAATTTGATTTGGGTTGAACACGATAGGTAAATAGGAATGTTGAATTATGAATGTTGAATTATGATAACAGAGTGAATTTAAAACTCAAAATCATTACACTATTCTTATTTTCTGTATCTATTAAGGTTGAACGGTCTGTAGATATGGTTTACGGTATTGAGTTGTTTAAAATTCCAAAGAGTTAAAAACGAAAAATGGCTACACAATTATGTGTAGCCATTCTTTAATAAAACAGGCTCTATATGGAATACTGTGGGTAATTGAATTTTAGCTTACTTGAAATCAGATAAATCATATTGTACACTACATGACAATTTTCAATAAAACCATGCTAAATCCTTTCTTTTCAGGGTTTAAAAGGAAGCTGGATATATATTCTAAGCCATATTTGAAAACCGATTTAGCCCTATGACCGTGATTTTT
>Ga0307486_1000649_pt1 | contig 30412 bp, 20 predicted proteins | sample CBIW02metaG_FD_203663 | JGI IMG/M metagenome (GOLD analysis project Ga0307486, IMG submission 203663) | Sea-ice brine microbial communities from Beaufort Sea near Barrow, Alaska, United States - CBIW 0.2 | ecosystem: Environmental > Aquatic > Marine > Coastal | place: USA: Alaska | collected... | reverse complement strand
CGAGCAGGCGCTCGCCGGGGCGGCCGGCTTCAAGGTGCACGAGGACTGGGGATCTACCCCGGCGGCGATCGACGCGTCGCTCCGGGCAGCGGAGGAGTATGGCCTGCAAGTCGCCCTGCACTCCGACTCGCTGAACGAGTCCGGCTTCGTGGAATCCACGGTCGGGGCGATCAACGGCCGTTCCATCCACGCCTTCCACGTTGAGGGTGCGGGTGGCGGGCACGCACCCGACATCCTCAGCATCGCCTCACTGCCGCACATCATCCCCGGCTCGACCAACCCGACCCTGCCGCACACGGTCAACACGGTCGCCGAGCACCTGGACATGCTGATGGTCTGCCACCACCTCAACCCCTCCGTACCGGAGGACCTCGCGTTCGCGGAGTCCCGCATCAGGGCGACCACCATCGCGGCCGAAGACATCCTGCACGACATGGGCGCGCTGTCCATCGTTTCGTCCGACTCCCAAGCGATGGGCCGTATCGGCGAAGTGATCACCCGCGCCTGGCAGGTCGCCCACGTGATGAAGGCCCGCCGCGGATCGCTGTCGACGGCTTTCCCCGCCGACAACGAGCGCGCCCGCCGGTACGTCGCGAAATACACCATCAACCCCGCGGTTGCCCACGGCATCGACTCGGAGGTCGGCTCCGTCGAGGCGGGTAAGCTCGCTGACCTCGTGCTCTGGGAGCCCAAGTTCTTCGGTATTCGCCCGTCGGTCATCATCAAGGGAGGCGGCCTGGTCTGGGGCGCGCTCGGCGACCCCAACGCGTCGATCCCCACCCCTCAGCCCGTGCTGATGCGCCCCGCCTTCGCGAACGCCATCGGTGCAGATCTGTCGGTGTCGTTCGTATCGCCGGCAGCGCTCGAAGATGGCGTCGTAGACCGCCTGGGCTTGCGCCGTCGTCTGGCCGCCGTGGCCCCCACCCGAGACATCGGCAAGGCGGATATGAAGAATAATGACGTGCTCCCTCGCATCGACATTCGTCCCGACACGTTCGCCATCTCCATCGACGGTGACCACGTGGTGCCGGCGCCCGCCGATCGCCTGCCGCTGGCGCAGTTGTACACCATGTTCTAGCTGACGCCCATGACCGCCCCCATGACCGCTGTGTCCCTCTCCGTAGTACCGACGACGATGGCCCCGCCGGTACTGTCTTCGGCGACTATTGCGATGATGCTCGCCGACGCTCGACTACCCGTTGGGGGTCACGTCCATTCCGCCGGGCTTGAGCCGGCCTTAGCCGGAGGGATGTCTCCGGCCCAGGTTCCCGGCTACATGCTGGGCCGCGCCCGCACGGTGACTCTGGTTGAGGCTGGCACCGCCGCGGTGGCCCGCCACGTGGCCCTGCACGAAGCGGAGCCGGATGTTTTCGGGTCCGCGCAGCGGATGGCGCTCGCCCTGGGCAGGGTCGACCGGGCCTGGTCTGCACGCACGCCGAGCCGTGCCGTTCGTGACGTGTCGCGGTCGCTGGCGCGCGGATACCAGCGATTGGCCCGCACACTCTGGACACAGCATCCCGCAGTCATCGCGTCTGGCCTGGTCAGCACGCCGCCCAGCCCCACCTTGTCGCGACCCGTCTTGCTCGGGATCATCGCCGCGGCCGCCGGGCTCGACGCCGAAAGCCTCGTGCGGCTGGTCGTCTATGACGACGCGCAGACCGTGGCCGCGGCCATGCTCAAACTCGAGCCGCTGGATCCTGCCACCCCGCCAGGCTGGGTGCTGGCCGCGTGCGCTGCGGCCGAGGAATTTGTCGTCGACCTTGCCGCCCTGACTTCTGCCGACGCCATCCCGGCGTGGGGAGCTCCCGAAAGCGAAGGGTGGGCGGAAGCCCACTCTCGAACAACACAAAGGCTATTTCGTGCTTGAGAACCCAACTCCGCCCATAACCGCTCCGGCGCGGTCCCTTCGCATCGGCGTTGCCGGTCCCGTCGGAACAGGAAAAAGCTCCCTCATCGCCACCGTCTGCCGCGCGCTCGCGAGCGAGCTTCGCCTCGGTGTCATCACCAACGACATCTACACCGACGAAGACGCCCGTTTTCTGCGCTCCGCCGGCGTGCTCGAGCCGGAACGTATCCGCGCCGTCGAGACCGGTGCCTGCCCACACACCGCCATTCGCGACGACATCACCGTCAACCTACTCGCAGTGGAGGACCTGGAGCGTGACTTCAACCCGCTCGACGTTGTATTGATCGAGTCCGGCGGTGACAACCTCACCGCAACCTTCTCGCCAGCCCTCGTGGACGCGCAGATTTTCGTGCTCGATGTCGCCGGCGGGGGAGACGTCGCCCGCAAAGGCGGCCCCGGCATCGCGCGGGCCGACCTGTTGGTGGTGAACAAGACCGACCTCGCACCCTATGTCGGGGTCGACGTTCCGACCATGGTCGCCGACGCCGAGATGGCTCGCGAGGGACGTCAGGTGCTCGCCCTGTCCCGCACCGACCCCGCCAGCGTCGATATTCTCGCCGACTGGGTGCGCGGTCTGCTGGCCCTGCACCGGGCCGGAACCCACACTCCGCAGGACCCCGGTCCGATGGCTCCGCACTTTCACGCAGACGAGGAAGGCGGCCCCGGAGTCATGCACACCCACGACGAACCCGAGCATTCTCACTACGAGCAGTCTGCACACTCGCACCCGTAGTCCCACGCCGACGTCCACGTTCCGGTTGGTATCTCCAGCGGACCGGACCAGACCCGCATTGGCCCCATGACACACATCCATCTCAGCGCAGCCAATGGTCGTGCGCGCCTGACGACCCGTGCGGGGGCGCTCGTGCCGCGCGTAATAGAGAGTGGCCCGGCGTTTGCGCGGGTGGCTATCGTCGCCGGCGGCGCGCTGTTACTCGGCGGGGACAGTGTTCGCCTGTCGATCACCGTCGGTGCCGGCTGCACCCTCGAGCTCGAGGACATCGGGGGAACCGTGGCCTATAACGCCGACGGCCTGCGCTCCCAATGGCTGGTTGAGGCCACGGTTGAAGCGAACGGCCTGTTGATCTGGCACGGCCTGCCCTTTGTGGTCGCCGACGGCGCCAACGTCGACCGGCGTACCACTATCACCCTGCGCGGTCCCGGCGCACTGGCGTGCCTGCGCGAAACGATCGTTCTGGGACGTACCGGCGAACGCGGTGGCACCATCGACCTGCGGACCAACGTGCACACCGCCTCGGCAACCATGCCTGCCGGCCAGTCACAGTCTGCACCGAATGACGGGGTCGCCGAAGCGCTCTTCGTTGAGCGGCTGACCGTGCGCGGTGCCGAGCCGGTCCCCGGGGTGGTCGGCGGCAACCGGGTACTGGATTCGTTGCTGCTGCTGGGCACTCGCGCGCCAGCGGATGCATCCGCTTCTGTTGCTGCAGCCGTTGTCGCGGCGGTCGCGGGCAGATCGGTGGCCTCGCCCCAGGCAGGTGCCCGCCGGCCGGTTCCTGCCGCAGTACTCGGAGCCACCGAAGTGTTGGAACTCGAGGGACCAGCCAGCATCGCCCGCTCGCTGCAGCATGAAGTGCACCGCTCCGTGTTGTCATCGGTCTGGAATGACTGGTGCGCGCACGCCCTCGCCGCGCATGCTGCCGGGGTTGGGGGCGACGTAGCTGACGGTATGGGCGATGAAATCAACACGGCTACGCAGACGACGACGCCCAACAATTCTATTCTCAGCAGCACCGAGCGCCGTTCTAGCGCTCCGTATCTCACTGAGGTTTCTGGATGATGAAATCAGTTCGGCCGGCCGCAGCCACCTCGACGATCGGAATCATCGCGACCATCGCCGGCTTGCACCTGGTCGGATGGGGGCTGCCCGTTGTCGCTATGGTCATGGGCAAGGATGTGCTGGTCGTTCTGGGGCTGGCGTTGACGGCATACTTGCTCGGGGTGCGTCACGCCCTTGATGCCGATCACATCGCTGCGATCGACAACGCGACGCGCAAACTCAGCGGACCCGGAGCGCCCTCCAACTCGGTCGGCTTCTGGTTCTCACTCGGCCATTCCACGGTGGTCGTCGGCACGGTCGCGTCGCTGGCGGCGGGGATGCACTTCCTGGTCACGGCGATCGAAGACGACACGTCACCCGTTCGCCAGGCTGCCGGACTTTGGGGGGCCAGCATCTCGGTCGTGTTTGTGCTCGCGTTCGGCATGGTCAACCTGCACGCGCTGGTGCGGCTGGTGCAACGCCGCCGAGCAGAAACTGTCGGTACCGACGTACCGGTGGTGGCCGAGGGACCGACCGGGCTGCTGTTTCGCCTGTTCCGCCCGATCGCTAACCTCGTCGACCGACCTGCACGCATGTATCCGCTGGGACTATTGTTCGGCCTCGGTTTCGACACCGCCGCCACCATAGGCCTGTTCATCACCGCCGGCGCTGCGTCATTTCAGGTCTCCTGGGCGCTCGCCCTGGCGCTCCCGCTGCTGTTCACCGGCGGCATGTGCCTTTTCGACACCCTCGATGGTGCCTTCATGGCTCGCCTGTACGGGTGGGCCGCCCAGCACGCCGGGCACAATTTTCGCTATAACGTGGTCGTCACCTCTTTGTCGGTCGCTGCCGCCGTGCTGGTGGCGATCGTAGGATTCTCGGAGATCCTCAGTCAGGCCACCTCGTCCAACCTCGCCGTGCCCATCGATACCACCTACTTCGGATTCATGGTGGTCGGTGTCTTCGCTGTCGTTGCCGCGGTGGCCGCCGCCACTCGAGTGCGCGGGCGGCGAGCGTCTGCAGTCCCATGAACTCTTGCACGGCAGGGCCGGCGCTGTCGCGCGGGGCGCCCGGATGCGAGCGCTCGGCGTTGCGCCGGAATCGACGGCACAGAAACTAGATGCCGCCAGGTGACGACGAATTGCACCACCCGCGAGAGGCGGCCCCTAAAATTGGTCCCGTAAGGAAGAAACGAACGTCGATCTAAAGGGGACCGCGGGTGCCGATAACGCGGACTGTGCTGGCCGTGGCCGAACAGCACGGCGACCAGCCGGCAATCGTCGCGACAGACGGCCAGCTGACATACGCGCAACTCGTCGAAAATTCTCGGCAGATGTTCGCGGTCGTGGATGCCCTGCACCGGGCACAGCCCATGCCGCCGGCGTCGACTCGCGGCATCCCGATCACTGCCGTGAGCCTTGCATCAACATTCCACACCGCACGCATCATCGCGGGGCTCGCGGGATTCCGTGCCGTGTCGGCGACCATCGACCCAAAGTGGCCGCTGGAGCACCGCACCGAGGTCATCCTCGCCACGGGAATCGGTGTCGTGATCAGTGACTCGACAGACCTTGCCGCGGCCCTCGCCGCGCGCGAGTGGACGGGCACAATCCTCACGCTCACCGATTTCATGCAGCAAGAGGTATCTTCCGCGCCGGCAGCCGCCCCGGCGGTGCGGGACGACGAGGAGCCGTTTCTCCTTCTGTTCTCGTCGGGCACCACAAGCAATCCCAAGGCGTTCTTGAAGACGCGGCATCAGTACCGCGCGAACTTCGCTGTCTCCAGCGCGCACCTGGAACCTGGGCCGGGCACCGCCACGCTCGCGCCAGGGCCGGTGTCGTACAGCCTCACCCTCTACGCGCTCATCGAGAGCCTCGCCTCCGGCGGCAGCGCTCACCTGGCGGACGCGTTCGATCCGGTGGAGCTGGGCCGCCGCATCCACGACGAGAAGATCACCCGCGTTGTGGCAGTGCCCGCCGTGGTTCAGGCACTGGTCGATGCCGCCCGTCGCGGCGCGGACCGCTTCACGACGCTCGAGCTGGTCGTCACCGGCGGCGCGAATCTGCCCGCAATCCTGCGCACAGGGCTCCAGGAGGTGCTGCCGCAGGTACGGCTGATCAGCTACTACGGGGCCGCCGAGATCGGGTTCATCGGCGACAGCCGCGACGGCGACGGCACCCGAATCAGCATCTACGAGAGCATCGGTGTGAGCATCCGAGACGATGATGGCAACGAGGTGCCCGACGGCGAGCTCGGCACGCTGTGGATCTGCGCCGCCGCCTGCTCCGACGAATACCTCCCCGGAACGACGGATGCCATGCTCAAGGGCGCCGACGGTTGGGCGACCGTGCACGACCACGGGCGACTGGTCGACGGTGCACTTGTGCTGGCGGGCCGCGCCGGAGACATCGCCGTCACGGGCGGGCACAAGGTGACGTTGCCGGATGTGGAGCGTGCCTTCGAGGGGATGCCGCGTCTCGGCGCGGTCTGCGCGGTAGCGCTCCCGCACGAGCGGCTTGGGTCCGTCGTCGCTCTCGTTATCGAAGGTGTGGCGCCAGGCAAGGGCGAGCTTCAGAACCGCGCACGGGAGAAGCTGGCGCCGCAATTCGTGCCGCGCCGGTGGTACCGGGTCGAGCGGTTACCGCGCACTCTCGGCGGCAAGATACGTCGCACGGCCGCCGCCGAGCTTGTCGCGGGGGGAGAGGCGGAACGGCTGTGAACGATCGGCGCCGCGCGGTCATCACCGGGCTCGGGGCGATCACCCCGAGCGGCCTTGACGTGCCAACGATGTGGGATGCCGTTGTTCACGGCCGCAGCGCCGTCACGACGCTGGACGGTCCAGAGTTCGCGAACCTGCCGGTGCGCATCGGCGGGCAGGTGCGCGGGTTCGAGGCGGCCACGGTACTGGAGGCGAGCCTCGCCCGCCGGCTCAGCCGCAGCCAGCACTGGGCGGTCGCAGCCGCCGACCAGGCAATGCAACAGGCGGGCTGGACGCCCGGCGCGGCCGATCTTCCGTGGGATCCGCACCGGTTCGCGGTGATCGCCGCCACGGGAGCGGGGCCGGTCGATGCCATGCAGCGTGCCACCCGCGACCTTGACCAGCGCGGTCCGCGGGCGGTGCCGCTGACGCTTGCGATCTACGGCGCGCCCGACGCGGCCGCCTCCGTGCTCAGCCAGCGTTACCAGGCGTTCGGTCCCGCGCAGGGCGTGTCGGCGACGTGTGCCAGCGGGGCGATCGGTCTCGGCGAGGCGATGCGTCGCATTCGCCACGGCTACGCCGATGCGGTGCTCGTGGTCGGTGTGGAGGACTGCCTCAACCCCGTGAATCTCTCATCGAACGCGAACATGCGCGCACTGGCACGCGGGTATGAGCACGACCCCGCCGCCGCCTCCCGGCCCTTCGACCGGGCGCGCTCCGGCTTCGTGATGTCGGCGGGGGCCGCCGCCATCCTGCTCGAGTCCGAGGGGACCGCCCACGCCCGAGGCGCCGTCGCACTGGCTGAGCTGGCCGGGTTCGGAGCCGCCAGCGACGCCTACCACGCCACCGCACCGCATCCGCAGGGCCGGGGTGCGGTGCGAGCCGTGCGCGATTGCCTCGCCGACGCGGGCATCACACCGGATGCCGTCGACCACATCAACGCCCACGGCACTGGGACTCCGGCCGGCGACGCCGCCGAATTGAACGCACTCGAATCCGCACTCGGCAACCGTGCCCGCCGCATCCCGATCAGTGCGACCAAGTCCAGCATGGGTCATCTGCTCGGAGCGTCGGGGGTTGCCGAGGCGATCATCGCCGTGCAGTCGCTGCGCGACGGGATGCTGCCACCCACAGGCAACCTGGACGACCCCGAGTTCGAGGGCTGGGACTTCGTGGCCGGCGAGGCGCGCAGCCAAAGTATCAGTACGGTGCTGTCGAGCTCATTCGGGTTTGGCGGGCACAATGGCGCACTCCTGGTCACGCGTAGCAATGAATAACGACGGCAAAGATCTTGAGTTCCGACCCTCATCTTCCGGGCACGGTCTACATCTTGCAGGGCACGATCACCGATCATCGAAATGGCGCAGCTGAGCAATACGGTCCCGGACCGGGCTGGTCCGAGGACCGCCACACCACGCACTGGCTGGAGAATACCGGCACCACACTGGCTGTGAAGATATCTGTCGACATCGTTGAGCAGCCCTAGGCCGTGTTGATGCCCGTCGACTCACGGTGGGGCGCGGCATCGATGTGACCCGGGGTGTCCGCATAGAGCAGCTCGATCTCGCACGCGAAGTCATCCAGAATGACTGAGCGTTTCGTTGAGAGCTTCGGAGTGAGATGTCCGCTCGCTTCGGTGAATTCGGTTGGCAGGATGACGAAGCTGCGAATCGACTCTGCTCGTGAGACGTGCGAATTGCCGTGATCGATCGCGCGCTGCACCTCAGCTCGCACTGCGGGGTGTGCTGCGGCCGCTTCGCGCCCCATTGCCGGGTCCAGTCCGTTGTTGCGAAGCCAGGCCGGCAGCATCTCGGCGTCGAGAGTGACGAGCGCTGCGATGAACGGGCGGCGATCCCCGACGACCACCGCCTGCCCCACGATCGGGTTGTTCCTGATCGGGACTTCGAGAGCGGCTGGCGCCACGTTCTTACCGCCGGCGGTGACGATGATCTCCTTCTTGCGGCCGGTGATTGTCAGGTTGCCCTTCTCGTCCAATCTGCCCAGATCTCCGGTTCGGAGCCAGCCATCGTCGAGTGCGGCAGCGGTGGCATCGGGATTGCGCCAATACTCCTTGAACACGTTGACACCTCTGATCTCGACTTCGCCATCGTCAGCGATGCGCACTGATACCCCGGGCAGGGGTGGTCCGACCGTGCCGATTGTGACCGCCCCCGGCCGGCACACGGTGGTCGGGGCTGTCGTCTCCGTCAGCCCGTACCCCTCAAGGATGCTGACGCCGAGACTTCGGTAGAAATGCCCGAGTCGTTCCCCGAGTGGGCCGCCTCCGGACACTGCGAACTGCATTTTCCCGCCGAGCGCGGTGCGCAGCTTGGAAAGCACCAGCCGGTCGAGCACGGCGAAGCGCACCCGGAGCCCGAGCGGGACGTGGCCACGGTCGAGGGCCTGTGAATGGGCGATGGCTGCTTCAGCAGCCTGTTGGAACAGTTTTCCGCGCCCGCTTGCTGCGGCGCGTTGCTCGCTGGAGTTGTAGACCTTTTCGAACACGCGTGGGACGGCGAGGAGGAATGTCGGTTTGAACTCCCCGAGAGTCTCGATCAGCTTGTTCGTGTCTGCCTGATGGGCGATTTTCACTCCACCGTACACACTCACGACGGCGATGAAGCGTGCAAACACGTGGGCCATCGGGATGAAGAGCAGCGTGGATGCGCCGGGCCGGATGACCTGAGGGAGCGCGGCGGCCGTGTTGCGGCTTAACTCCACGAAGTTGCGGTGGGTCAGGACGCATCCCTTGGGGGTTCCTGTCGTGCCCGAGGTATAGATGATCGTGGCGATGTCATCTTCGTTCGCGAGGCTGCGTCGACGTTCAAGCTCGACGTCGGAGATCGCGGCACCGTGCGAGGCGATAACGGCGAGGTCGCCATCGTCGATCGTCCAGACCTGTTCGACGTCCGGCAGCTCCGGCAGTACCTCTCCCACTCGAGCGCGCAGCGCGGCATCCTCAACGATAACCGCAACCGCCTCGGAGTCACCAAGGTTCCAGCGGATCTGGAACGAGGACGACGTTTCGTAGATCGGGACGAGTACGACCCCGGCGAACCAGGCCGCAAAATCGATCAGGCTCCACTCGTAGCGGGTGCGGGAGAGCATTCCGATGCGTTGCCCAGGCTGAAGACCGGCCGCGATGAACCCCTTCGCGAGACCCTGTACCTGCGCCAGAAACTCCGCCGCCGTGACATCCGACCTCCCGGAGTCCACGACCCGGGAAAAGAGCACCAGTTCTGGCGTTGCGGCGACGCGCTCCAGTAACAGGTCGCTGGCGTTCGCGCTGGGGGTTAGGGGCGTGCGGGCGGGAGAGTCGAGCTGATGCATATGAACTCCTTTGTTCGACATGGCGGCCGTATCTGGGCCGGGGTGAGAAGAGGGTCGGCTCAGGCCGCTGACGTGACCGGGGAGGTCCGCACAAGCGGAGCAGTCATGCGGCCCAGTAGCGTGGGCAGGGTGCGTGTCACATACGACGAGGTGTGGAAGTCACGTTCGTCACCGCCGCCGAATACCCACGCCTCGAACGAGCGCTCATAGGTCTCGATGATGATGCGCGCTGCCAGCGGGGTCGGCCAGGACGCATCGCGGCCCAACTGACCGATCAGTTCGGCCACAACCGCACTGAGGGCCTCGAGCTGCCGGTGTTCGGCGGCAAGAAGAGCGGTTGCGTCGTTCGGGGAACGCAACGCCCGCAGCCGACGCTCGGCCCGAATAATCACCGCCCCACGGTCGATGGGACGGGACCGGGCGAGCGCGACCGCGGCAGCCTGCAACATCTGCGCGTCGTCGAGTCCCCGGATCTCAGCGAAACTCGAACGAAGCCGCTCTGCACACTCCAGCGCCACACACTCCTGCACAGCATCGAGAAATGCGTCGTCCGTGGGGTACAGCTGCCGAAACGATTGTGGATGAATGCCCGACTGTTCACAGACGTCGGCTATAAGCTGCGGCGTCACACCGCCGCCATTTGCCAGTGCAATACGACCGGCAAGCGTGAGGCGACGTCGCGCACCGTCGCGTTGCGGTTTAGTCTTGCTCTCCATCGACTGAGACCTCTCTCGTTTAAAGAAACATTAGTTGCTTTAATCGACGGAGGTCAAATAGCATGGCCGAATGAGTGAGCGTATCGAACGGCCGTCGTCGAGTGTTACCGACGGCGTCTTTTTCACGATGCCGCCCGTACTCAGTCGCGGCCGTCACGATCTGAGCCGCGACGACGTGTTGGCCATTCATCGGGAACGCCTGATGATCGCCGCGACCGAGTTGCTCGCATCCGAGGGCTACCGAGGAGTGGGCGTCAGAGAAATCACGGCCCGCGCCCGCATCTCCCGAGCCGCGTTCTACGCAGCCTTCGACGACAAGGACGCCTGCGTGTTCGCCGCCTACGACCGCTTCATTGAGGTGCTCCTCGCACGCCTCACCGCAGTCATGGTCCCCTCCGCAACCCCGACGGCGACCGTGAACAGCTTTCTCGAGGCCTACCTCAGCACCCTGCAGCTCGACCTCGTCGCGGCCCGCGCCTTCCACGTCGAATTCGAATCTCTCGGTGCCGCCGCTCGAAAATGCCGCCGGGCGGGGACTACCCGACTCGCCGCTCTCATTCGCGACGCACAAGCTGCGATCGGTGACACTCCACCCGCCCCGCTCAGCGATCACATCGGGGGCGTCTACGCCGTACGCGACCTGGTCTCCGACGCCCTTGACCAATCCGCCGCACCCGAGCTGCTCAACCTGCTACCCGTCATGAAGCTGTGGACGACCCGGCTCCTCGCCCTCCAGCGCTGAGCCACAACCGCACGAAGCGGCGGATACGGTCTCGCTTTTCGACCTCTGCACGCGAATAGACAGGCACAAGTACCCGGCGTATCGTGACGTGAATGAACGACGACGACGCGTTGAGAAAAGAAGCAAGAAGACGGCTCAAGGCGCGCTCGAGCTTTTGGACCTTTCTGGGCGTGTGGGCTGCCGTGTCGATCCTGTTAACGACCATCTGGTTCCTCACGAGTTCTGGCGGCTATTTCTGGCCGGTCTGGGCAATTTTCGGGATGGGAGTCGCGGCGTTGTTCGTGGGGTTGGATGCCTACGGTCCGGGTCGGCGCTACCAAACCGAGTCCGATATTGACGCGGAGGTTGAGCGGATGACGCGTCGCCGGGGTCCACGCGATACACCTCGTCGCGACGACCCGAGCGTATAAAACCTGGCTGGAGGAACATGAGCCTGGTTCTGCTTTGGCGGGTGTGGATCAGCCGGGGAACGCTGCGTCGTAGACCGCGCGAAGCCTGGCACTGTCAGGCCCGGTGACGCCGCAGCTGGTGATAGTTCCGTTGACGGCGCCGATGAGATAGCTCTGGCCGACCTCGAACGGTACGCCCGAGAAATCGGAGGTCATCGCGTCGACCTGCGTCACCTCGACGCGGTCGGCGACGTCGCCGGCGAACCGTTCAGTGACCTCCAGCACAACGGTGTCGCCCCGAATCTGCAGCACCGTCGCGGCGAATGCCTGCTCCTGCGCGGCGACGGTCGCCGGCTCGAGCACGAGGCAGCTGCCGCTCGCGAGGCCTCCGCCCATGGGGGGCTTCAGCGCCTCGACGCTGGGTTTGGGACCGCCGAGCACGATGGGAACGATGATGGCCGCGGCGACGGCGACGCCGGCGGCGACAGCGACCAGCGGTACCCACCGCCGGAAGGTACGGCGCGGCGCCTCGGCGGTGACGGTCGTGGAGGTGGGGGACTGGTCGGTCATGATCTGCTCCATTCTGTGGTCGAGCCACGTTGGCGAGGCAGGGGGCAGCGCGCGGGCCGGATCTCCGGCGCGCAGCTGATCGCGCAGCACACGGTCATCGTTGTGCATCGGCGCTCCCATCGTCGAGAGTTACATGTCCGGTCGGGGCGTCGGATTTCAGTAGCTCCTGCTTGAGGCGCGCCTTCGCACGGTGCAGGCGGATCGCCGCTGCGTTCGCGCTGATGCCGAGCACGACGGCGATCTGCGGGCTCGCCAACTCGTCCCACGCCCACAGCCGCAGGATCTCGGCGTCGTTTCGACGCAGACCGGCGAGGGCGGTGGTCACGCGGGCGGCGGCGGTGCCATCGATGCTGGATGCTGCGGTGGCCTCGTCCGCAGCGGCCGGCGGCGGATCGATGGCGATGATGCGGCCGACGAGACGGGTGCGGCGACGTTCGGCGCGCTGGGCGTTCCTGAGGCACTGGCGAGCGACGACGATCGCCCAGGGGATGGCGTCGTCGGGCACCTCGTCGAGGCGGCGCCAACACACCAGCAGGGTGTCACCGGTCACGTCGTCGGCTGTCGCGGCGTCGGTGCGGCGGTGGAGATAACGGCGCACCGGGTCGGCCACGAGCGGGACGAGGTTGCGCATCCGCTTCTCGCGCTCGGTTTCGGTCACAACTCTCATACTGGGGCATGTCCGGGAGCAGCGCGGGCATTTCATGCTGCGGCGGTGCGGCGTGCGGCGGTGCGGCGTGCCATGGTCGTCGACCGACGATACGCCAGCACGAACCCAGCTGCCACCGCCAGCTGCCACCGCCAGCTGCCACCGGCAACCGCCACCGCCAACCAGCAACGCAACGCCGCCAACCGCTCATCCGGACCGCTTTCGCGCCTGGCGGTTGTGTGAGCCTTCCGGTGCTGAGTCGTGAGCGTGGGTTTCCTCAGACGTTCCTCAGATTTTCCTCAGGCGCTCACGAAGCTTCGCACCGACCTCGCGGCAATGCTTGTCTAACCCGAGGCCATCAGGCGCACCGGTTTCCACGAGCGGATGAGACACCACATGAGCACACTCCATGGCACCACCCACGCCATCGTTATCGGAGCCAGCATGTCTGGCCTGGCCACCGCGCGCGTCCTGAGCGATCACGTCGATCACGTGACCATCCTGGAGCGCGACCACCTGCCCGAGGAGCCCGTTTACCGCCGGGGCGTACCCCAGGGACGACACGCCCATGTGCTGCTGGTCGCCGGGCAGGATCTGCTCGAGGGCTGGTTCCCCGGACTCGGCGACGAACTGGCCGCCGCCGGCGCCGTTCGCTACGAGACCCAGGACGTCGTCTGGCACCAGGCCGGCGCTCCTCGGGTCCGTGCCGATATCGGTGCCGGAGCCACATCGATGAGCCGTCCCCTGCTCGAAGCAACGGTCCGCTCCAGGCTCCTGAGGCAGTGCCCCAACGTCACCATTCTGGAAGGCGTTGTGGTGGAGCGCCCGGTGGTCGAAAACGGTCGCGTCGTCGGCGTGCAGGCCGACGGTGATGTCCACGCCGCCGACCTCGTGGTCGACTGCTCGGGTCGCACCACACGCAACCTGGACAGGCTCGCCGAGGCGGGCTACCCGGTGCCCGAGATCTCCGCGATAGCCATCAACATGGCTTACCGCACCCGCGTCATATCCCGAGCTGCCGGCGACCTCGACGGCAGCCTCGCCGTGCTGATCGAGGACCCCGCGGCCGGACACCGGATGGGCACGATGGTCCCGACCGAGAACAACAAGTGGATCATCACCCTGGGTTCCTTCCACGGCGACACCGCCCCCACCGACGCGGCCGGCTTCGAGGCCTTCACCCGCTCGCTGCCCTCACCGGAGATCGCGAACGTGTTGTCACGCTCAGAGACCGACGGCCCGGTCCTGACCTACCGGATGCCGACCAGTCAGCGCCGCCACATGGAGCGCCTCGATCGAACACCACCCGGATTCGTGGTGCTGGGCGACGCCATCTGCAGCTTCAACCCCATCTATGCCCAAGGTATGTCCTCGGCTGTGCTGCAGGCCAAGGCACTGGGCGTGAGCATCCGCCGGCACGGTCTGGCCTCTCCGAAGCTGAGCGGCTCGTTCTACCGGCGGGCAGCGAAGGTGGTGGACACCCCGTGGAAGATCGCGGCTGGCGGCGATTTCGCGGACCCTCGCACCACCGGTCCCAAGCCGGCCGGCACCGACCTGATCAACCGCTATTTCGACAAGGTGTTCCTGGCCTGTCACACCTCGGCCACGGTGAGCCGCCAGACCATGCGCGTGCAGAATCTGCTCGCCCGGCCGGAGACACTGATGACACCGTGGATCGCGCTGCGGGTGTTCATGGCCGCCCGCCGTTCCTCCGCCCGAAACACCGAAAGCTCCACCCCTGATGACACCGGCGAAACGCACCAGTCAGAAATGACCGGAGTCGTAGTCCACGCCAAGGAGCAGGCCGCGGACGGCGTGGTGCTGCTGTCGCTCCGGGCGCCGGACGGGCGGGTCCTGCCCCCGTGGACGCCGGGCGCGCACGTCGACCTCGTGCTCGACGGAGCACCCACGCGCCAATACTCGCTCTGCGGGGACCCGGCGCAGACCCATGAGTACCGGCTCGCCGTTCTGCGGGAACCGAACGGCGGCGGGGGCTCACTGTATGTGCATGATCAGCTGGCGGTCGGGCAGACGGGCGCTGTCTGCGGGCCGCGCAACCACTTCCGATTCGCTGAGGCACCAGAGTACCTGTTCATCGCCGGCGGGATCGGGATTACCCCGATCCTGCCCATGGTTGCTGCGGCCGAGGCTGCCGGCACACCGTGGCGGCTGGTCTACGGCGGCCGAAGCCGCGCCTCTATGGCCTTCCTGGACGAGCTGGCCGGTTACGGAGACAAGATCACGCTGTGGCCGCAAGACGAGCGGGGCATGCTGCCGCTGGGCGAGTTGCTGGCGCAGCCGCAACCGGGCACGGCGGTCTACTGCTGCGGGCCTGAGCCGCTGCTGGCCGCCGTCGAAAAGAATTGCCAAAGCTGGCCGGAGGGAGCTGTGCACGTGGAACGATTCGCGCCCCGGGACCAGACGGAACCCGTCCGGCGGGAGGCCTTCGACGTCGTGCTGCGACGCAGCGACCGCACAGTGCTGGTGCCACCGGACCGATCCATCCTGTCCGCGCTCGCGGACGCCGGGGTCGGAGTGCCGTCCTCCTGCTCCGAGGGCACCTGCGGCAGCTGCGAGACACCCGTCCTGGACGGCGTGCCGGACCACCGGGACAGCGTTCTGAGCGAGCAGGAGCGGCGCCGCGGGGACTGCATGATGATCTGCGTCTCCCGCTCGAACGGCCCGCAGCTGGTGCTTGACCTCTGACTGCGGGGTGTCTTCGGCGGGTGGGGAGCCTCAGACCTCGAGTGCGAGGAACGCTTCCACTTCGGCCAGGAAGATCGGCCAGGCCGGCTCGGAGGCCGTGAGCAGGTGGTTGCGGCTGTCGAGCATGACCAACCGGCTCTCTGGGATCAGCTCGGCCAGCTCGGCGGCCTGGGATGTCGGCACCCGCAGGTCGCCCCGGTTATGCACGATCAGCGTCGGGCAGCTCACCTGTCCGGCGATGTCGAAGACGTTGATGCGCGAGAACTCCTCAAGGAACCGGACCCCGTTGGCCGGCGAGGCGGTTGCGCGCTGGAAGTCGGTGAACTCGGCCCGTTCCTCCGCGCTCGCATCGGGAAGGAACTGGGCGGCGAAGACCTGCAGAAAGCTCGGGTCCTGCTGCCCCCAGCCCACACGGGCCAAGTTGAGGTCCAATGCCGCGGCTGCTCGTTCCTCCGTGTCGGTGGCACGCACCCCGCGGCCCCGCGCATAGGCCCCGACCAGAACCAATCGGGTGACGCGTTCGGGGTGGCGGGCTGCGTAGGCGATGGCCACGGCGCCGCCCTGGGAGATGCCCAAAAGAGGAAAGCGCTCCAGGCCGACCGCGTCCACGACGGTCTCGAGATCGTTGACCCAGTCGTCGAAAGTCGAGGTGGGCACGTCCCAGTCGGAGAGTCCGCAGCCCCGCTCGTCGTAGCGGATCAGTTCATGTTGCCGAGACAGCTGCTCCCACCAATGGGACCAGACCGGAGACTCCCACTCGAGATTCAGGTGGCTGATCCAGTTGGCCGCCTTGACCAGGGGCGGGCCTGACCCGGCAGTCGCGTAGGCGATGCGGGAGCCGTCGGTTGCGCGGCAGAACCTGATGGTCTGCTCCGGCCGCAGTCGGTTTGCCGTCCCGCCCCGGCTCGCGCCCGAATCGACGATGTCGTCCGGTGACTGCTGGACCGTCACCGATCCGACGAATTGGTAGCCGCGCCCGTGCGACGTGCGGATCCACCGCTGCGCGACGCCGCTGTCACCGAGCGCACGTCGTGCGCTGCGCACGGCGGTGGTCAGCGCGGCTTCGCTCACGAAGCGATCGCCCCACAGCGAGTCCAGCAGTTCGGTCTTGGGTACCACCCGGTCGCGATTCAGCACGAGGTGGTGCAGCAGGTCGAAAGCCCGCGGCTCGACCTTGACCAGATGCCCGGCCCGGCGCAGCTCAAAACGGGCGTTGTCGAGCGAGAAGTCCCCGAATGCGTACGTCTTCCCGGCCACTCGGTCAGCCTATCGCTGACCGTCTCCGCGTCACAGCGGATCGAGTAGACCCGGAGGGCCGCTGTCGTCGACCTCATGACTGAGTACAGTTAGCGACGTGTAGCCGATTCCTGACGAAGCCGGCGGTCGCGCGACGAAGATGAGGAACAGAGAGTACAGACCGACGGCCGGTACGAGAACGGCGAGCGCGAAGGCTACGGCGAGCAGCGCCGTCGTCATCCACGAGCGGAAGAGCCCCGTCAGCCCCCGGTCGTCGTGGGGGCCGGCTCCCGCCCACCGGGCGCACCCCGGACGATCCCGATGCGCGCGCCCGGGTGTGCGGATTCCGTGCCGCCGGGTGTATTTAGAGTTTCGTCGTTATTGTCACGGCCGGCTCTTCGACGCCGCGGGGCGCCTCGGAAGCGGGCGCGGGATCCGCTGGCGGAGTTGTGTTGAGGACGGCGCGTTGGGGAGCCTTGTTGTGCACCAGTTGAGTGACATCGGGGCGGGAATAGTGGGCCGCCGGGTCGGCAACAGCCTTCGCCACGGAGATCAGGCCCAGATCGATGTCGGCATAGATGAGGCCTTCCTCGTCTGCCGAAAGGCACTCGTGGAGTTGTTGGCCGTCGGGTCCGAAGACGCGGGCGTAACCGCCGCCGGTTTTCAGGAGCGCCTTCTGCAGATCGGTGGTGCACATTTCGTCAACCATCTCCTGGGATACCGTGGAGCACGGGGCCAGGACGAAACATTGTCCCTCCACGGCGTAGATCCGTGCGGCCGAGGTGTTGACCTCGGAGCCGAGGGCGTAGGCACCACCGTCGTAGAGGGAAAAGCTCGGCCACGCGCCGACGTGGACCTGCTCGTTCTGCGCGTACATGGCGTACTTGGACAGCGGCTGCAAATGCTCCCAGCAGCAGAGTCCTAACGCGAGTGACTGGTGTCACAACTGCGGATGTGCGCTCAACTCTAAGTTCAGGTTCTGGGGAGTCTTGATCGTCACTGGCAGGATCATTGACTGTGCGTGTCAGCTTGTCGGCGCCAGCATTCCCGCAGAACCCCTGCCCTCGGGCGGGAGGGACAGCGCCGGTACCATGAGGCATGGGCAGGGTTGTGAGCACAGCGGCGGTGTCTGCCCGGAACAGTGTGTCATTTTGGTCTGAGTCCGTTTCTGATGTTTTCGTCGAACTGGAATGCAGGTCCGGCGGCGGCCGGGAATCCATGGACGGTGAACTATCGGTCCAGTCCCCGGCATCGCTGGATTTTGCCCGGGTGCGTGCCTCCGCACAGTCCGTGCGCCGCACTCCGGCCGGCATTGCGGCTTCCTCCGACGACTACTTTCGGGTGGGCGTACAGACCGCAGGCTCATGCCTCGTGACTCAGGGTGGGCGCTCGGCCGCCATCACGAACGGTGCCTCTGCGCTCGATGACACCACTCGACCGTATTCGCTCCTACTGTCCGACAACTTTGAACAACTCGTGATCCGGCTTCCGAGATCCGTCCTGGCGCGCCACCTGCCAGAAGCTGCCCAGCTCACAGCGTTGGGAGTCGAGGCAGATCCGGGCGCTGCACGGCTGCTGGTCAATACCGTGAAATTCCAGGCGAACAACATCGACGTTCTGTCCCCGGACGTTGCCCTGTCAGTGTCCTAGGGCGTCGAACACCTGATTGTTGCCGGCCTGAGTGGCCTTGCCGGAGGCATCCCCGACGCCGACCGGTTCTCCCGGCGCAAACAGGTGCAGAACCATATTCTGGAAAACCTGCGCGACGAGTCGTTGAACATCGCCGCAATCGCAGATCACCTCCACTTGTCTCCGAGCAGCATCCACCGTGCCTTCGCAGCGGACGGAGAGACCGTGATGGGCTGGGTCTAGCAGCAACGCCTGGACCGAATACGGGAGACATTGGTGAGTGGAAAACATGAGGGCACGGTGACGGACTTGTTCGTTTCGTGGGGGTTCTCAGACCCGTCGCACTTCAGCCGGGCCTTCCGCCAGCGGTACGGCCAGGCGCCTTCGGAACTGTTGCGGCCGAGCGGCGGCCCGGCTCACGTCCGGCCTAGAATCCAGTAGCGACCGGTCGCCGCGTTCCCCTTGCACAGGGAGGGCTGCACGGGCCGAATTAGCTCGTGCCGGTGCCGGTGCCGGTGCCGGTTTCGGAACTCGGGGCCGGGTCCTCGGCCGGAGTGACCCGGATCCACCCCTCACGCAGCACCGTTGCCCGGTCCGGTAGCACCGCGCTGGATCCGGCCGCGAGGATCGCGTCATCACGCCACCCGATGGGTCCCTCCCGCACCGTGAGGGTCTGCTTGGCACCGAGCGCGGCCACCAGCGGTAGGCGCACATCACCCGGGTCGATCAAAACCGGGCCGACCCGCACGCTGGGCATCAGCTTGTCGACCGCGTCGGCGAACCAACCGCGCTGCAACTGGATACGACCCCGAGGGACCACCCCGGAGGTGTGGTAGACCGCCGCACCGGGAGCCATCAGCAAGGTAACCATACGGGGAACCCCTGGATGCACCACGAGTTCTGACTCGGGAAGAATGTACGGGTGCGTAATCGGCTCCGGTGCATCAAGGTCAACGCTCACCCCCCACTCGGTGAGAAAGCCCTTGCCCGGTCCCGACGGCAATGCCAGATCCGCCACGGCGGCGTCGACGAGGTGCACCACTGAATAATCGTCGTCCGCATACCACCCGACCAGCCCGTCGTCCGGTCGGGTGAGTTCGCCCAGGCGCACGCGCACGCCGACCTGAGCGAGGTCATCGTAGGCGGCCTTGCGTGCTGCGCGTTCGGCGACGGTCATATCCAGCGAGTCGAGGTCGTCTTTGATATCGACCTGCACCAGCGCTCGCACGACGGCGAGCGGACGTCCGACAATGGATGCCACCTCGGCGGAGCCAGCGCCGGAGATCGGGTCGACCGTCCACAGCGTCGTGTCGATCGCTCGGAGCAGGGCGGAGAGCGCCGATTCAGTGTCAGGGTCAGCCCGCTCGCCCTTGCGCGCCCGGGCGTCGGCGAGAACAAGTCCGGCAGCGAGATCGCCGAGTATCGCCTGCGCCGGAACAATGCCGACGGTCGGAGAGGCATCCCAGGCCACAGAACGGCCAGGGGCCGGCTCCCACACCACACCGCCACCCGTGGTGCCGTCGGCGCCGGTGACCAGGAGCTCACCCAGCGGACTCGCGTCAGAACCGAAAACCTCGATGGACTCGTCGACGTGGTCGGGCAGAAGAAACCCGGCGACGGGACTGATCGTGCGCGTCGGATCGGCTTCATCGATCCGGGCATCCAGCGCGGTCGATGGGGTGCGCGCCTCGGACCCGACCAGTCGAATCCGCACGCGGCTGGGGGCCACGAATCGTGGCGCACGCAACACCGCGTCAGCATGCCCGTCGACCATCAGGCGTGAGGGTACGGCAGCGGAGGACGGGTCGAGGTCCAGGACTCGGCCGAAGGTGTCGACGATCCGCAATGCCGCGATTCGCAGCGATCCCGCCGTCAGCAGCACCGGCTGCTGGTCCGGATGGGCGGGCAGGGCGCTGCCGTCGCTTGTTTTGGAGATCAGGTTCCGTGCCGGGAACCCCAACAGGGAATTGTGCACCCCGTCCAGGGATGCACCAAGCAGGTCAGCGCTTGACGCAACATCACCGAGCTCGGCCAATCTCCCGGACATCGGGTCGTCGATCTCTCCCTGATTCTTCGTGTCGCGCTCGTGCTCGTCCACCAGGTACTTATCGATGGCTCCGCCGACCGCGATCGCAGCTCCGGTCGTGAGCGGCACACGATTCGTCACGGTGCGCAGAACGGTGTCATCGGGAACGGATCCCGCGCTGAGGCCCAGATCGGTGCCGCCGAGATCCCATGGTGCGAGTGCTCCAGGGGCGGACACCGCCCCCGGTGCTCCCGTTCCCACAGCGACCGGTGACCCCTTGACCTCCACGGTGTACTCGAGCCACATGGGACACCAGGGTTGGGACCACGCCGTGATTCCCACGGGGCTCGGCGGCGTGCCCTGCAGGACGGAATGCGCGCTGAGAGCGTTGACAAAGTCGGCGGTGGCAGCGTCGCGTACCGGTCGGCCGACCGATTGCTGCCGGGCGGCCCGAGTGCGGCTCGCCGGCGCCGTTGCCGGAGCATAGGGTGTGTAACCGCCGGTGACGTCGTAGCGCAGCAACAACTCGCTTTCCAACCGCACGCGGTAGGCCGTCACCTCCGCACGGGTGGGCCTGCCGGTTCGGGCGGCCGCCGTAGCGGCTCTCCGGGCCAGCCAGGTGACCGCATGCGGGGTGAGCACCAGCGCCTCCCTGGCCAGGGCAGTGGCCTCGGCCGGAATCGCACCCGAAGCGATCGCCGGCAACACGTCGGCGCCGACGATGACCCCGCCGAAGCCGGGGCTGATCTCACTGGGATGGCGCACCTGCAGCTTCCCGCTACTCAGCCATCGACCATCGCCGCCGTTCCGCAGCGCCCGACCGGCCCCTCGGACCGCCACGTAGGGCTCGCTGGACACGTAGTAGCTGGGGTCCGGCCGCACGATGCTGCGCACAGACGGGGTCGCGGATGGCGGTGCGGGCGCGCTGGGAGTCGTCAACTTCGCCGAGCCGGCGGCGGACCCTGCCGTCTGGGCTGCATTGCCGACGCCGATCAGCCGTGTCGCATACTGCGACTTGGTTTCGCCGAAGTTGAGGACGGCGTACTCCTTGCCCTTGACCGGGGTGGTGGTTCCGCCCGGCGCGACCCCGATGCGGCGACCCTTGGCCGGCACCGTCGTCTTGCCGTCCACCACCCGATCCTCGATACCGGGCTGGCCAGAGGCCACGGTTGTGAAGCCGGACGCGTGCATGTCCTCATCGATCTCGGCGGCGCCGCCGGGCTCCGCGACTTTCTGAAGGGCGTGCTGGCTGAATGCCGTGAGCAGTTCCTCCAGCAATCGCTTCTGGTCGGGGTCAGCCGCCCCCAGTCGTGTCGCTGCGCTCTGCGCGGTCAACGCGCCGACCGCGTCGTACAGCGTCTCGCCGAATCCGCACGAGACGGACTGAGCTCCGGGGCGCTGGTCGGCGGCGCGCAGTTTCTGCGCCAGATCCGCGCCGAGAACGGGAACTCCCACAACGGCGCCATGGACCAGCGTCGAAGCCTCTGGCCGTGGCGGAGTCTGCGGCTTGATGTACATGGCGTCGGCGAGTGATGCCTCGGCCAAGAGATTCGGGGCGGTGGAGAGGCCCTGGACGTAGCGACTCTTCACCTCGAGGCCGTAATCGCTGATCTTGGTGGCACCGATCACCGTGGCGCGTTCGGTGGGCACCGACTCCGCCGGGCTTGCGCTACTGCGTTGCGATGCCGTTTGGGCTTCTCGATCGAGGTACCAGGCGAGGGCCTCCAACCGAGCCGAGAGCGCACCGTTGCCGCGCACCTCGTCGAGAGGGTCCAGGGACGGGTCGGTCCACCATCCGACGACGAGATAGGTGGCCCGCCCCTCGAGCGGACCTCCGGGCAGCAGGCCGGCGAGGGTTGCATCCTGAGCGAGGTCGCTGAGCGGGTCGCGGAAAGTGAATCGCCCCTGAGCCGCGTCGTAGCCGGCGGTCCAGGTCAGGGTTCCGCCTGCAGCGCCGGTCAGCCCATCGGCGGCGATGGCGGTGGTCTCGGCGGGGGCCGCGCCCGGGATGGTTCCGAGCGGCCACTGGGCACCGGTCAGCGCATCGATGACCCAGCCTGTGCTCACCGCCTGCGTTCCCTCGACCGGGATGAGCAACCGGATCACCGTCCACCGATCGGGCAACGCGGGCAGGTCAAGCCCGCCGCCCGCTGCGCCCGCGCTGGTGACGTCCGTTGATGAGCCGGGATCCTTGAGTTTGCCGGCCATCAACGCGTCGGGCATCGCCCAGTGCAAGTGCACTCCGGGGTCGCGCGGGGTCGGGGCGGTGAAGGGATCAGCGCCGCTGAGCGCAGCGCGGCGATCGGCGAGGCTCGCACTCGCGTCGACATGCCGCCCGGGGGTCAGCGCACCGGTCAGGCGAACGCCGGCATCCTCGGGCTCGGTGCCGGCCACGACCAACGCCTGAACGTCGATCGGCACACAGACCCGGGGTTCCCGCAACAGGGTGTCCGACCAGTCTCCGATCGAATCGGCGACCACACCAATCCGGTTGGCCACGCTGTAGGCCTGGCTCGTGGAGGCCTCCCGCATCCGATCGGGGTTGTAGGCATTCATGGCTGCGTCCGCCGATCGTACGAGGTCTGGGTCGGATACGGGTGAGCACTGGGACCCTCGGTGAAACGCTTCTCCAAGTCCCCGAAGAACACCGTCGGTCGGAACACCTCGGCCATCAGCAGGGCATTGGGCGAGTCGTTGCTCAGCGTCTGGTCGCCGTAGACCGACCGCCAGGGAAACTGCAACATCTGCATCGCGAAAGTGGCGGCATTGCTGTTGGCACCGATCTTGGTGTCCGGCTCGGCGGCCAGACGTTTCATCAGCTCGGTTACGTGGATGACGCCGGGGGCGCCCTTGCGGAAGGGGACCTTCGTCGTGCGCGCTTCAACGGCCTTCGGGTCATTGTCGAGCACCGGATTGCCGAGGGAGTCGACGTAGAGTCCTCGGCCGTTGGTCACATCGCGCATCCGGGCGAGCATCCGCTGTCGCCCGGCGACTTCATCGCCCGCGTCGACACCGAACTGCACGCCGGCCCGCGGTTCCTCGATATGGACGACCCGGGGTTCGCCGTCGAATAACACCAGCAGCACGGCCGGGGCGAGCCGCTCGAACCGCAGCAGGGTCAATTTCTTGAGGCGTGAATCGTCGTCCTGGCCGACCTGCCCGTCGTTTTCCTTCGGGCCGGTCACCGGCGCCAGATTGTCGACACCATAGGCGCGCACTGACAGGGCCGGCCAACCGGAGACCATGCGCGAGCGCAGGATGAAGCCGGTGATCGGTCCCGCGTCACCAGCGGGAACAGCGGTACCCGGAGTCCAGCCGGGAAGTCGGACCAGCCGCTCGGCCTCATCCACCTCCGCGCGGATCACCGGGTAGATCTCCGCCAGGGTCGCACGATCGGAGGTCGTGACAGTGCCGACGGAGAGGGCTCCCTCGATGAGAGCGTCAGTCCAGGCCCGGTCCAGATGGAAGAAACGGATCGACTCGGCGGGCAACAGGGCGGAATCGGCGACGAGGTGGCTGAACGGCACAGCCTCGAGCAACCGCAGGCGAGCCAGCCAGATCCGCAACGGCCGCGGCACGCGCCGAGGGCCGGGATCGGGGGCATCGGTGGTCTCCGTCGGCTCCAAGTCTCGAAGTACCGTGAGCACCGCCGTGTAGGTGGCCGAGATCATCGCTTCCCGGGAGATGGAAATTGTCATTGCGGTCCCCTCTCCGTCATGCCCCGAACCAGCGGCGACCGTGAGTGATCGATGGTCAGTGCCGCATCCAGCAGCTGCCCGGCGAGGTTCTCCAGCTCGGCGCGGGCATCGGCCAGGTCGGTGTCGTGGCTGCGTTCGGCCACGGTGACCGGCGCTCGCCAGAGCGAACCGACCAGAGAGGACAGCGGCAGACCGAGATCAATGTCTGCCGGAAGCCCGAGCCCGGTCGCCAGCCGGCTGTCCCGGGACTTGGTCAGCACAGCGGGCTGGTCGAGGGCGAAGCCGGGAGAGGCGGCAGGCACAAAATCCGTCAGATCGGCGGACCCGTCACCGAGCGCAGACAGCAGGCCACGCACGAAGCGTCGCCCGGTCGCCGATACGACCAGGTCGTGGCTCTGTGCGTTGGGCCCCGGCATCGGCCCGGTGTGCACCAGCCGGCCGGCATCGGCGACGGGATCCCTGGCCAGCAGGTAGGTGGCGAGCTCGCGGGGCATGCGCGTCACGATGGCGTCGACGACGGCGGCCGACGCGGCAGCGGCGTAGCGCTCGCGACGCCAACGGTTGAGTGCCGCCACCACCCCCGGCCGGCTGAGCGCCAACAGGCGACCGATCTCGAAGGCGGCCGAATAGCTCAAATCCTGAAGTCCGTCGGGGATGACGTAGCGCAGCTGGTCGGCATGATGGGCCAGCGGGACCCTGCCCGCCGCGTCGGGTTGGGTGCGCACGCTCGGGTCCGGCGTCAGCGGCCCTCGGAAGTAGGCCTGCAGGTCCTCGCCGATCCGCGAGTGATAGGCGGTGACGACATGGCCCGTTTCGGTGACGAGGGGCAGAGGCCTGGACGGGGCCTCGACCGCAGTGCTCGACATGGGCTGCGTTCGCGGCCCACCGTCGGGGTCTTCGGGCCCCTGCTGCACGTAGCCGAGCAGTCGGGAGGTGGCCTGATTGGCGAGTTTCTGGAAGTCGTCGCCGTCGGTGCACGTGAACGACCACGAGACGATAACGGGGAAACGGTAGGTCTGCTCGAGCAGGAAGTAGGGGAAAATGATGGTGGCGCTCGCTGCAGCTTCCGTGAAATAGCGGGTATTCGACGCGGTGTTGGTGGCAGTGCCGGCAGAGTCGGAGATGGCCGCCTTGGTCCAGGCGCCACCGGCGCCGCCCGACGCGCCGCCCGCCGCAGTGGCCGACGCCGTGGCCGCCCTGGACGCCGATGGGGTGCCGGTAAAAGCAATGGGGGCCGGCCCGACCGGGGTCGTTGCGATTCCGGAGTTGCCGATCAGGCCCATGGCTGCGGCATCCTGACTGTGGTTGGGTTGTGACGACAGCGTCTGATAGAACTCTGCGGTGTCATAGACGGTGGCCAACCGATCAAAGTCCGGTTCCACGGCAGGATTCTGGGGCAGCTGCCCCTGCTGCCCTTCGATGTTGATCAGGCAGGCGGTGTACTTGACTCCCGGCTGGGGCAGGCGGTTGCAGAGCACGACGGCCAGCCAGCCGTCGTCATCGCCGAGGGCGAGTTCGGTGTCGGCGAGGTCGACTTCGCGCACATGCACGAGGAAGGACAGTTCCGCACGGGTGGGAAAGACCAGATTCAGCACGCTCTGCGGCACTTCGAGACAACTGGTCTTGGCCGTGTCGGCGATATCCGGGCGCTGCAGCACGGTGCCGGTGGTGACAGCGTCGGCCACCAGGACATCGGGAATGATATTGCCTTCGCCTTCGGCGATCAGAACCAAGGCCAGCCACGGCTCCGGCGTGGTGCTCCCCGGCACATTCTGGGTGGCCCATTCCCAGGGAAGTGTGCGCCGGCGGATCACAATCTGCGGCATCCGCTCGCTGAACGGTCCACGAGCACTGGCCGGGGGATAGGTGGACAGCACCTGGTCCGGCGGCAGGGCATACCGTGGCCCGATCACGTCGAACGCGGCATTCATGGTTTCGAAGGTGCCGCCCGGGAGAGTCATGTCGCCGCTGATCACATACTCGCCGATGGGGATCGGAGGCTTGGCGTAGGGATAGAGCCGGAAGGTTCCGGGCGGTGGCAAGCTCATGCGCTCCTCCAACGGATGATCGACTGGCCCGAACCGGGCACTGTGGGTGGCGGGGTGAGGGCGCTGAGACCGCCCTCGGCGATGGCGCCGGCGAACCAGGCCGCCACCGATTCGACGGTGTCATCCGCGTCACCACTGTCGGCAGCGAAGACGCCGGTGATGCGTCGGCCGCAGTCGGAGACCGAGACGTTCACCATGAGTGCTTCCGCCGGTGTCGCCTCGATGCCAATGATCACCACGGAGGCGCCCTGTGCATCTGTGGTGACGATGTTCGGTCCGACATTGACCGCGCCCTCAAGCCCGATGGACACGCCGTCCGTGCCCGACCCTGTGATTCCGACGGCGATGGCATGAATGATGCGTCCGTCAGCGACGGCGGCGAAGGTGGTTGTTGTGGTGGTGCCGCCGGACAGCAGCTCGGCCGGGCTTGACCAGTCGGACCTCGCGGGAGCCACGCCCCGGACGGGTACTTCACCCCGGACGTTGAGCACACACCCGGTGCCGATCAACACGCCGTTGCTGGCGCTCGGCAGCATCGACTCGCCGTACCAGCCGCCGACGAGTCCGGGCGCCTCGCCACTCGCGCCGGCGGGAGGACCTCCGATGACGATCACACTGCGGGAGTCGATGGGTACGTCGACTCGTGCCCGGTTACGGCCGCCGACGATGGTGTCGCTGACCACAGCACCTCCGCCCCCGATCACGACGACGCGGGCGCGACCGCTGACCACCTGCAGTGCCGGTCGCTTCACACGGGCATCCTGGCGTGCGTCGGGAAGTTCGAGCACCACGATCGTGCCGTCGAGCACCTTTGTGCCGTCGCGCGTCAGCGCTTCCGTGGCGCCGGCAAGGGCGGCGAGCGTTTGTGTGGACCCGGCCCGGCTCGCGCCGCTCTGCGACGGAACCACCGGCGAGGTCTTCACCGTCGTGTCCGTGGCCACCACCGTGGCACCGCTGCGCTGCGATCGGGGCGCGGTGCGTACCAGTCGGGCCGGGATCACCCCGTCGAGGGATCCGGCCACCTCGGCAAGCGTTGCCGGAGTCACTCGGGGGATGTTGTCGGTGTCCAGCAGTCGGCGCAGGAGCGCGGGGGAGACGGAGGTCGAGCCTGCGGCTCCCGGTGATGTTGAGGGTCGGCCGGCACGGGCTTCCGATGCGCCGAGGATCGCCATCACCCGAGCGGACCGGGGGTTGGTCGGCACCGGTAGTGCGCTGATGGTCGGAGCGACGGTGGCCGGCGCGGTGAGAAAGCCGAGCGACTGGCCCAGCGAGCCAAGCCGCACTGGAGAGGCCAGACCGGCACGCCAGTCCGCAACCGCCGCGGTCGCCTGACCGCCATGCGTCGTGAGCAGGTCGGCACCGATGGTGGTGTCGCTCAACACCGGCGCAGCGGCACGCAGGCCGACGACGACGGCCTGCGTCGCGGCGGCCCCGGCCTGAACCGCGGCAAGGTGAGCCGTGATCACGCTGGGCAGCAGGGGAAGAATGCGTCTTCTGCCGAATTCGACCTGACGATACGGGATGTCCGGGGGAGCGGGGATCATCGGGATGACGGCGCGCACCTGAACGTCGATGTGGTCAGGGGCGGTCAGCAGCGCGCCTTCGGGGACCTTGGCTGCATCCTCGTCCTGCAATGCGCCCCAGACGCCGATGGGGAAATCCCCGGTGCCGAAGCTGGCGTCGATTCCGGGGTTGGAGAGGAAATTGGGTGAGGTCGCGCTGACATCGCCCCGACTCTTGCGGTTCCGGATCGACAAGGTGAGCTGTGGCTTGACCAGGTTCACCTGCATCGGCGCCACCGTCAGGATGCCGACTCCCGGCATCGTGACGATGCCGTTTGCGTCAGGGCTGCCGGTGACGTTGGTCAGCTCCGTGCCCGTGAACAGGGCGAACGGAACGGTGGAGCGCACGGATGCGTTGAACTCCGCGATCACCCGGAACGGGCGGTCGGGCTGCCCATCGGGAGACTTGGCACCCCCGGTCTGCGGGTTGCCCGCCGGGGTGACGGTGCCTTGGCCGGTCATCGCCGTCAGGGCACGGGCAACCGTATCGGTGGCCGGCTCCAGGTATTTCTGGAGGAAGTCGACCCACGACATCGGACTCGGGTGGCTGGAGGAGTCGCCGATTTCCACGGTGACCGAGACCGGGCCGATCTCCAGCTTGCCGATCGCGTGGAACGGCGGGCCGGTCACCTCGACGCTCGCCGACAGGTGTACCGAGATCGTGATGGTGCCGATCCAGACATCGATCGACACGCCGGCGTCGATGGAAGCGTAGACCCGTGCTTTGAGAAAGAAGGGGTCGAAGAACACGATGGCGTCGGCGCCGAGCACGAGGTGCGCCCACGCGGGGCCGAGTTGGGCATGAATTTCAATCTTGACCCCGGCCATCAGCGCTTCGCTGGTCAGGGCGAAGTACGACTGACCGCTGACGGTGATGAAATCGCCGATCGAGAGCTCGAGACCGAGCCGCGGCACCACTGGATAGTCGGCATGGTGGAAGTCGGGGTGATAACCGCCGATGGTCAGCACGAACTGGCCCCTGTTCGGTCCGGCGAACCAGGCTGCGAAGGCGAAGCCGCCGGTCAGACGCACCTCAGGCATCAGCAGCCACGAGTTGTCGGTGAGCTGGGCCTGTACCAGCACGACTCCCTCCGTTGAGGAGACCCGCGCCACGAGCGCCAACTCGATGCTGACGAGAGTGAGTTGCGGCCTGGGCAAGGTCATGCGGGCAAGGCCCAGGATGTTCAGTTCGAAGCCGTTACCGAACGCGATCGCCACGACGACGATCCCGTCGACGAGCACGAACGAGTTGAATGAGATGCCGGCGGCGAACCAGAAGGCGCCGCGCTCGGCGGGGAAGGAAGCCCTGGCCTGGGCGATTTCGTCGAAGGGGTCCACAGTGCGTGCCGACGCGTCGAGGGCGCGGATCATGGGAAAGGTAGCGAACTGCGACAGGTCGATGGGGACCCGCAAGCCACGGTTGACCCCGAAACCGCCGCCGATTCCGGTCACGAAGAAGGCGGGGACTCCACCGATCGGACCGTTGACGGCCCCGAAGAGAAACAGCGAGGTGTACTTGTCAGTGCCGGTGCCCACCTCGCCGAACCCGCCATACACGGTGAGCCCGTAGGTGCCGAAACGGGCCAGAAGCATGCCCAGATATTCGACCCCGCCCTCCGACGGCACGAACTTGCGCAGGCCGCCGGCGAGGGTCAGGCCGCTCATCTCGGCGCTGATCGCGAACCCTTCGACGTCGACCTTCCAGTTCGCCGGGCTGAGCGGCGAACCACCGGAGACGAAGTAGGTGAGCGAGAGTTTGTCCACCTCGGCGGTGAAGCCGAACAACGATGCCTTGCCGTCGATCAGGATGCCGATCGAGGTGATCGCGGTGTCGTTCTGCGTCACTGCCAGACCGACCTGCTCAAGGTAGATCGGGCCGAATTCGCGCTGGACGGTGAGCCACCAGGGTCCGGATCCCGACCCGGCGGACAATCCAACCTTGAGTGGGAGTTCCGGATGCTTCTGGATCGAGATGGCGGGGCTGAACTTCGGTGCCGGCTTGGATCCGTCGGTGCCGCCGGCAGGCATGATGCCCTTCGCGACGCCGTTACCGCCGCTGCCGCTGTCGCCTGTGGCCGCGCCGAGGTTGAGACCCAGGCCGGCCAGTTCCAGCCGTGCGCCTCCGCCGGCGTGGCCGACGGAGATCTCGCCGTACGCTTGGACGGCGATCGAATCGATGGAGAGGCCTGCGTCGAGCAGTGGGCCAGACGTACGCCCGATCCGGATGCCGAGGCCGCCGATCACCAGCCCCGGTGCCAGAGTAACGGCGCCCGTGGCATCGTTCACCGTGATGACCGTCACAGTCACTCCCGCAGGCACAGCGGGCACGATCCAGGAGCTGTCGGTGACCAGACTGACCTGCACAGCACCCTGCGGATTGAGTACCCACTCGTCGCCGACGAGACTGATCGTCAGTCCGAGTGCCGTCGAACCGCCTCCGCTCACCGGGCCGAAGCCGAGGGTGATCGTGCCGTCGATGGTGACGGGGGGTGTGTCGTGGGCGAGCTTCACACCGGCCTTCGCCAGACGGCGGAGCAGCGCCGTGGGATTCGTCAGATCGGCGACGAAGGTGGAATCGAAGGTCCAGGTCGGGTCCGTGCCGGTGAGGATGACTCCTTCCAGCACCGCTCCGGCCTTGACCGTGCCACCGGGCAGCACCACCTTCTGCAGCAGCGCCCCCACCTCGGTGACGCCGAGAACAACGTTTGCGGCCAGATCGAACACAGCGCCGAG
>Ga0307486_1000647_pt1 | contig 30455 bp, 24 predicted proteins | sample CBIW02metaG_FD_203663 | JGI IMG/M metagenome (GOLD analysis project Ga0307486, IMG submission 203663) | Sea-ice brine microbial communities from Beaufort Sea near Barrow, Alaska, United States - CBIW 0.2 | ecosystem: Environmental > Aquatic > Marine > Coastal | place: USA: Alaska | collected... | reverse complement strand
GCATGGGCGGGCTGATTGCGAACTGGCCGGTGACTGATATTACCGGTCTGTGGTTGCTATTGAAGCGTCAGGGCAACCAGTTGGGCGGATTGTCCGCGCCGCGTTTCTTGCGCATGGTGGGTAAGGAATTATCCGATACTAGACTTATTTGTTGACTGAGCCACTGCTTTCGGCAGTACATCACGGGTGTAGACGGCCGTTCGTCAATAATCCGCTTCACTTATGAAGTCAACATAACCATTTATTCCTAGGATAGGGATTTGTTGATCACAGCAATCCACTTATTCGGCTTGCGAGAAATTGTTGATGCGACAAAAAGAATCGCATAATCTGATCCCGTGGCAGGTCCAGCGTAGGCCCGTCCAGATCATCAGCTAGTTCATTTTGTATCACTCCCGCTGTAAGACATTATGGCTGTGAACAAATGATCAGCGTTGACTTTGATTAATTATCATCAAGGTGCGCTGATATGATTTTTTTATCCTGTACGCTTCGTTCTATCCCTTTCCCTGATATTAAATTAGCCATCTTCTCAGTGGGACTGCACGGTCAGTTTCGCTCCTTTATATTTTCTCGATTGATATCTTATCTAAAAAAACATCCTATTTTACTATCTATTGAGCTAAGAAGATGGGCGTGAAAGTTCGCGAGTTTAAACTCGCCGATGGATCTCCTATGGCATTTTTGTTTGATGGTCACGAGCCGATTTTTTGGGCTAATTACTGGGCGTCTAACTATAAATCCGGAGTAAGTAACAAATCTCGAGTTGTATATATGTACGACTTGTGCATGGTTATACTTTTTTTTAGATATCGAAAAATAGATTATATAGAGAGATTTTCCGCGAATAGATTTCTAATTCAGAGCGAAATTATAAAGTTGAGGGACTGCCTGTCTGAACGAAAGGAAATTGTAGAGAAAAAAATGGCTGGCTTAGGAGTTATCAAGTCTGAAATGGTTTGTAATTCGGTGTATGACCGAAGGTGTAAGATCGCATACGAGTTTATTATGTTTTTGGCTCAAGAAATCTCTCTTGATAATAGTTATGAAAAGTTAATTGCCCTTCAAAATATGGAAAAAAACCTAAAAAGGCATCTCAGGAGTACGAGTGCCCAAGACTTAAAGTTTGTAGAGCCTTGGAGTAATGAAGATTTCCATCAAATGAATGAAGCGATTACTTCTACTGCTGGGGGTAGAAGTAAGTTTCTGACTCATAGGGATTTAGTCGTCTTCCATTTACTGCGTGAGACGGCCGTGAGGAACAGTGAGCTACTAGGTTTGATGATACATGGATTTGATAGAAAAAAATCTGGGTACATTACATTAGAAGTTAAGCAGAACAGAGATTTAAGAGTTGATCCTCGATCATGTCCGGCAACTGTTAAAACGAATGAGCGGGAGTTAAAGGTGTCTGATGGGCTCTGGACCTTGATAGAAAGATACATCTTGGAAAGAGGAAAGATTAGAGCTTGCAAAGAGCATTCGTTTTTGATTGTAAATAAGTCAGGAAGGCCACTATCGAATGATTCGATAGGAAGTATCTTCAAGAATTTATCAGAGATAATGGGAAAGAGGATAACTCCGCATAGCTTTAGGCACGCGTGGGCGAGCAACTTTATTATGCGTGAATATGAAAAGTCACTTAAATATTCTGGGAATGCTCGTGAACGAAATATCGCAAGTGCGTTAAGTGTGCTTCGTGCTCATATGGGGTGGAGCTTACGTTCAAAAATGCCGGAGTATTACGCGAGATATGCGTTCCAGAAGCTGGGAAATGATCGGCTTATTGATCAGGCGAATATCTTAAGTGCGAGCCTAGAGAAGGAGCTTGGTAGTGATTAGTTCGAAAATTGCTGATTATAATTTTGATTACAAATTTGAAGATATTAATGTATATCATCAAAAAACAAAACTGAATTTTGTTATCGGGTCAAGGTTGGAAATAAGATATGACTCGTTAAGTTGTTTTGTAGATTTTGAAGAAATGCGAAAAATTTTTGATGAGAGCGTTATAGAAAGGTTTCGTGAAGAACTCAGTGCGTGCTTTTTTGATTGCTTATCCATTTCTACGATAGTCACATTCTGCAAAAAGCTTAGAGAGATCACTAATGTTGTAAGTAGGCTGGTTTTAGATGAGGGGAGGCGCGTTACTAGATTCAGTGATAACCCTGATCTATGGAGCGTATTTTTAGATTGGTTAAATGTAAATATAAATATGAAGGCTTTTCTGCGTCGCTGCAATGGTGAGGAGGGTTGTCTATGGGGGGATGAATTTGGGTTTTTGATAGATAAGATTCAATGTAAGCATAAGCAACAGCGCGCAGCCATCAAAGCGGCAGATCCTATCTCGGGAGCTCTTACAGAAACTGAGATCAGAGATATAACTTACGCAGTGTGTAAGGGCTATGAGAATGGCTTGCTTCAATTAGAGCATCTAATAATATTTATTTTGTGCTTAGTGCTTGGGTATAGAAAAAGTCAGCTAATTAGAGTAGAGGTTGCGGATCTAAATTATATCGAGACGGAAAAAGGCTGGTATCTTAAAGTTGAGGTAATAAAACAGAAAAAGAAAAGTAGTAAGTCTTTTGTGCGTATTAAAATGCCTCCTCTCGTTAATTCGCTTTTCGATCATGTAGTTCCAATATGTCGTGCTAGGAACAAGACATACCTAATTCACAAGTCAACGGGCGAAGCTGGTTTGATAATTTCAGAAACTGAAATAGCAAAGTTACCGGATGAACCTTGTCGCGCCCTCATCCTAATGAAGCGAATTGAAGATGTTATCTACAGATCGGGTGTTAGGAGTGACAGGGTAGTAAATGGAAGAATTAATTTAAATTTTATAAGATTTAAGCACACATTGCTCACGCGAGCAGCAATCAATGGTGCTAGTGCTCATGAACTTATGGAGTTGGGACTGCATAACTGTACGGGGTCTGCTCAGTCATATATAGATTCCATTCCTGAGGCTCAGGCCAGGATTAAAGAAGAGCTGGGGCCGGCCATGAAATCAGTTGCAAGGTTGTTCTTGGGTAGTCCTTATGAGGGTGGATACGAACGGGCGGTTCAAGAGATGCCAGATTCGATAAAAAGACATTATGGAGTTGCAGCTGCTAAGCCAATTGGAGTATGCGGAGGCAATATTAATTGTACAGATCATGCACCAATCGCGTGTTTGTTATGCTCAAAGTTTCAACCCTTTCGGGATGCCCCTTTCGGCGAATACAAGGAGTACATAGTTGGTGAGCAACGTTCACAGCCGGATGAAAAAGTGAAGGCAATAATGTCCGAATATATTCAGGCGTGCGATATGTGGGTTGAAAGGCTAAGTATAGGAAGTTTGGTCAATTGAAAGACAATAATGCGTGGAATAATTATAAGAAATTCAAACGAATATTTGTTCCGTTGTTCAAGGGGTATCTCCGAGTAAATGGTCAGACTGATTTTTCGCTAAAATATAATATACCGCATAGCATGATGCATAAGGCAGATTCAACAGTTCATGCGCACGCACTTCCGCCGAGTTTTGAAAGAAAAGGCGAGGTTTTTGAGTTGGTGTGTGTGGATGAGGACTGGATGTTGATATTAAAAATCTCTAACTTACTTAGGTCGTTAGATGGTCAGAAAACGTGTAAAGATATTGCTACTGCCTTCTATTATATTATCGATTCGCTATCTGCATTTAAAAAGCCTTGGCAAATTACAAGCTCAGATTTTGTCAGGGCGTCTCAAAAGGACGGTCTATTAAGAGGGCAAAAGCATCGTGTTGGAGCGGGGCTGTGTTATCTGGCGAAAATGTACAATGACTACTCACTTTCTACAGAAATAATTAATTATCTTCGAAATCCCCACCCAAGACCAATAAGGTCTGATAAGTCGTTACTTCCAGATCTTGAAGCTTGTAAAGTCATTGCAGAGTCATTTGGAAATCCAAGGAATGGATTTGAAGTTTTAGTTACCTCTGCGTTTTCATTCTTGAACTATGCTCCTTCTAGAAGCTCGGAGATTGTGACATTAAGTTTGGATTGTATTACTTCCTTAGATGGGTTTGGGCTTAGATTTCCCAATCCTGCGAAAAATGGTCAAGCAGTTGTAAAGCGATCTCCCTGTGTTGAGTTTGAACAAGTGGTACGGGTCGGTGTTGAGCGACTTGTCGAATATGGAAAAAGTGCAAGACAAGCATCGGCTTGGTATGAAGAAAACAGAGAATCCCTATTTATCCCTGAGGGCTTTGAGCATTTGTCAGGCCAAGAAATCTATAGTGCGACTGAAGCATTGCAAATCATTGGATATGAGAGGGAGGATGGTGAGTATACAAAGCGATTGTACAGCAATAGAACTAGCTCGCCGCTGCGATTGTCAATGCCGCCTGGCTTGGGTCGTCTATTCGAAGGCAAGGATATAGACAGTAGCAGAGATTATGTCGTTGATGATCGATCCTCTTATATCCGACATGAAAAGCTTTTGGGTTGGGTTTTGTCAAAGTTATTACCGACTTTTCCTTTTGTGGATGGAGTGTCCGGAGTTAAATATAGTGAATGCTTGTTTGTATATCCATACTCTTCGAGGTCACCAGTAACTAAAGTCTTTTGGAAGTGCAGTAACGTGCCGTCTTTTTTTACAACAAGTAAGCTCCAAATGTGGCTTTCGCGTCTATTTTTTAGAGGTCGAGACCTGGGTCACCTGTCTATAGGGACACATGAAATGCGTCATCTGCTAAATACGCTTGCTCAAACAAAACACATTGATCAGCGAATTATTTCAATGTGGTCGGGAAGGAGTTGCGTACAGCAAAACGAAGCCTACGATCATAGAACGCCTCTTGAGAAAATTGAATTGGTTGATGTTGGAGTATTGGGAGGGGGTTTCGAATTTGGCGGGTTTCTCGATGAGTTGTATGAGTCTCAATATAAAACAGAAGGTGTTTCCACTGAACAGTTCTTGAAAAATGTAGTTGGGTCGCTCCATGTTACGGAGCTAGGTTATTGTCGACATGATTATAATTCTGGGCCGTGTCCAAATGTCTTTCAGTGCATTGACTGTTCTGAACATTGTTTTACAAAGGGTGACGAAAGGTCATTGCAAGCGGCGCATAGAATGGCTGAAAAATTGTCGCCTGTTATTGATGCCGCAAGAATCGCGTATGAGTCTGGGGAGCCAGGAGCGGAACAATTTCTACGCTCGCATGAAAACAAAATGACTAGGCTTACCAAGCAAATCAGGCTCCTGCAGGATCCCGTTATATCAGATGGTGCGTTGTGTGCTCTGACTCCTCAGGCATCTTCCGATAATATCGTGACCAAAGTTATTAAAATGCGCCTTCAAAATAGTGCTCGGCTTATCATGGAGGCTCATGAAAATGGGCGTGTTCAACATTCTGGAATGAATGAGGATGTAATCGACAAATTTGTTGCCATGATGCAGATGTGGAGTTTTGAGAATGGCTTGCCCACTTGGGAGAATATAATAAATACTTTTCGCATGAATGCTTCAGTTACCATACGACGTGATGCAATCTTGAATATCGAGCCAATGTATGAAGCCTACGAAAGGCTCGGTAAACGGCTGTTGTCTTCAAGTCTTATGAAACGAGACTCGTCTTTGAGATGGTATTGGAATTATGAAGTTGCCATATCCCTAATTCTTAGGGATTGGTGTTTTGAGTCGTCTGGAACTCCGAGTTTGAAAGCTATAACTAACTGTGTTACTGCAGAATTTCCATACATGGAAGTCACAGCTATGGCACTAGAAAAGAATGATGCTGTGCGGTGTATGTTGGCGGCAAAAAAACAGGAGTTGCACGACTCGGGTTTTATTTTTTTGTCTCGTCGTGGGCATATTGTTTGTGAGCGAGGAAAAAAGCCCGATGTTACTGAGGGCTTAAGCGTTTATGAATGCTATTCAAAACTTTCGGAATCTTGGAGCGTCTTCGATGGCCTACCTTCAATACCCAATGTCTTGATTCGTTTTGCTGAATGCTCTGGATTTGTTGTTCCACGGTCGACATTTGCTAAAGATCGTGAGTTTTTGGATGGGCTCCAGATCATTCAAAACCGCCTTAGATTTAGCGGCATGGTTAAATTTAACAGGATTGGAGTTCCTTCTTGGAATATTGATAAACTATTATATTTTTACCTTTCACAATTCACTGTTTCTGAATCAGCAATAGATACTTCGAATTTGTATGATAAGTTTATTAAGGCTTTTTCTATTTCTGGATTAAAATTTTCGAGATTCTGTAGCGCCCTTGATGAAGTTAGTGCAAGGAGGCTTTCATGAAGAGGAGGCCTATTTCGGATGAAGATGTGGAGATGATCAAGACTATCCTTCGCTCCTGGGATAGTGAAAATGATGGCCCTTTAAGCTGGAAAGGTCTGTTGGAGAATATTCGGTTAGATGTTGGATATCTGTATGAACGAACTTCATTATATAAGGCCAAGGGAGGAGTTGTCTATAAAGAGTTTAATGTTGCCAAGGAGCGCCTAAAAGACGGAAACAAGGGGGGCGGCGAAACGATGTCTAGGCAAACTTTGGTGAAGGCATATAAGAGACAGGCGATAGAAATTGAAGAGTTGCGCATGCAGAATACTAAGTTGCTGCAGCTTCACTCAGAGTATCTGAAGTTATTTTTCGAGCGCGATGTAGTTCCACCATTTATTAAGTCATGACGATTAAGGAAGCAAATCAGTGAGCTAGCCTACATTTGGCGGTGATAGCTTATGTTCATTGGTCCATAATTTGGTAAGGAATTTTACGCATCGCTCTAGCTAGCACCTATATGCGCAATTGGCTCTTGGCATATTATGCCAATGGCGGTTCTCGGCGCAGTAGCTGACCTTTGATGTATCTAGAATATGTGGGGCGAGTCAGCCGGATCATTGCATCTTGAGGTTGAACGATATGGCTGTTTTGGAAAAAATAATCTTGGGCGGTAATCACCGAGAAATTATCTGCCTTGCGCTGTCGACATTGAGGAGTTGGAGCCTGGGCGCTGCAAACATCTGCCGAGCTTTACGACTGACCACAAGCCAGCTCGAAGATGTAATGAACCAGTCCTCTGATTTTGACGGTTTAGATCGGGAGAATTCTGAGCAGATGGAACGCTCAAGGCTGGTGTTGGAGCTGAGCATTGTCATCAACGCTACGTTCGAAAATCCTACGAATCGGAACAAGTTTGTAGACTGGCCTAACCCCATTTTTGGTGGCCGGACTCCGTTAGATATATTGGAAAACGACGACACTGTGGCGCTGCGGCGTGCGGTTTACCAACTTGGCTCTCAATCTCGTTGGTCTTGGTAAAGGGGTGTTCGACTCTAGGCCGAACTCTGGTCGATCTTGCTTTCCGGTTGAGGCCGAAAACCTACCACTCCGACTGGAGAGTGCTCCGACACACTGCTTGGTAAGCCTCATCTGACATGAAGGTGACTTTGTCCGTCAGGATGGTTTTCACGGCCTTGTCGAATGCAGCGTCAACGATAAAGTCTGAAGTTGGCTGATCGCAAATTCGGGCCGCCATGTTGATGAGTTCGAGCTGGTCGGAATGAAAATCGGCGTTAATCTCGCAATGCTCGTCGTCTGTCATTTAAGAGACCTTGTCCTTGGTGGGGGATGCGATGGCACTGCGTCCTGATGAACTATAGCAGGCCAGAATATTCCTGATAACAGTAGGCTTTGGCGCAGATGCTTCCAGGGTGCCAAATCCGGAAACAGTTTTGGCTCGAGCGCACCTACGCGGCTAAGCTGATGAGGATTGATCGACTGAAAGGTAGGAACGATAGGAGTATCTGAAATGAAAACGCTGAGGCCTGCTGCCAAGCCGTTAAACGGTATCCTGGCCGGCATCGGTCTGCCTTCGAGGGGGCAGCCGCTGATCGACGTAGTTAAGGCCGGTCTGGCCACTACCCATTACAAGCAGATTGCTGTTCTCATGGGGGTGTCCCCGTTAAGGCTTGGTCAGTGTCTGGGCATATCGGACTCGACCTTTTATCGACGACTTGGGCGCGGGCGATTCAGCTTTGAAGAAAGTGATAGGATCGTGAGGGCGGCCATAGTGTTCGAAAAGGCTGTCGGGTTATTTGAATATGATCAAAGCCTAGCGCGCTCATGGATTCAGACTCCACAAAAAGGACTTAATGGCCAGGCTCCGGTTCAATGCCTTCGGACTGGTGTTGAATGCCAGACAGTGGAAGACCTTATCGGAAGATTAGAGATGGGTGTCTTCAGCTAAGCGTATCCACATTAGCCTGTTTGCTGTGAGGTCCTAGTTCAGCTGTTTTGGTCCCGGCTCCGGTATCAGTCAATTCGTCCTCGGATACTAATTGGCACGCCCGCTATCACTTTCCTGCGCTTAGAAACGCCAAGGATTTTTATCGAACCATCGGGCCGCTCTTCAACGATGTAACCTCCCTTGGACACCACGACAGTGCAGGATAGTTTTTTGGCCCTCATATAGGCCATGTTCGTTGCCATGGAGGCCCTCTCAGCAAGCCCCGCCTCGAGCTCCAAATCAGCTTCGTCGTCGCCGGGTTCCTCAACGGAATTGATCATAACTCGGTCCTGCTTTGATTAGGGGCTCACTCCCCCAGCATAGCAGGATGTCGGGGCATAGAACTCGCCTAGCCACGGTCGTTTTTGATCGCTTTGTAATGGCGCCTAACACCAGCAGCAGTGGTAAACTCAGGCGCTTTGCCGTCCGGCTTCGACTGAATAATGCAAAGGAACTCTGCATATGTCCGCCCTGAAAGCTCTCCTAGATACCTATCGCTTTGCTTCCGTTACCGAGCGGGAGAAAGGTACCTATTTCGAAGAGCTGATCTGCACCTACCTGCGAAATGAAGCCACCTATCGTGATCTCTACGAGCAGGTATGGACGTACGCTGAGTGGGCCAAAGAGAACGGGCTAAGTGGCAAGGACGCGGGTATCGATCTGGTTGCCCGTGTTCAAGGCTCGGGTGAGTATCATGCTATTCAGTGCAAGCTGTACGCCGAAGATTACAAAGTACAGAAAAAAGACATTGATAGTTTCTTTACAGCCTCGGGCAAGGCTCCGTTCTCGCATAGGGTCATTGTCACCACGACCAACAACTGGAGCGAGCATGCCGAGGACGCATTGCAAGGGCAGCAGCCCCCAGTCACGAAGATCGATCTGCAAGCGCTTGAAGAAAGTCAGATTGAATGGTCGAAATACCAGTCCAAGCAGGTAGTGGTACTAAGGGCCAAGAAGGAATTACGTGAGCATCAACAATCCGCCTTGAATGCTGTCACCGCAGGACTGCAAGACGCTGAACGTGGAAAGCTGATCATGGCCTGCGGCACGGGCAAGACTTTCACCAGTCTGAAGATTGCTGAGTATCTAGCAGGCAAAGGTAAGCGTGTCCTGTTTCTGGTGCCGAGCCTGTCATTGCTGTCACAAACCCTCACTGAATGGACACAGGAAAGCGAAACGCCTCTGCACAGCTTCGCGGTTTGTTCTGATAGCGATGTGGGCAAGAAGCGCAAGGTCGAGGATGATGCTCCACAGGTATTCACCCACGAACTACGTTACCCGGCCACCACAAGGCCGGATCGTTTGGCCTCTGAGATGGTCAAGCGCCATGACGACGAACATATGAGTGTAGTGTTCTCCACCTACCACTCTATCGATGTGATCAGCCGGGCCCAGCACGACCACAATCTGGCAGAGTTCGATCTGGTCATTTGCGACGAAGCCCATCGTACGACCGGTGCCACCTTCGGCGACGATGACGAAAGCACTTTCGTTCGCGTCCACGATGCTCACTACCTCCGCGCCGCCAGACGCCTCTACATGACTGCCACGCCGCGCATCTACGGTGATAGCGCCAAGGTGAAGGCTGAATCTGGTGAGGTTACGCTTTGCTCCATGGACGACGAAGCCCTGTTCGGCAAAGAGCTATTCGTCATCAACTTCTCCGAAGCAGTCCAGCGTGGTCTGCTCACTGATTACAAAGTCCTGGTGCTGACGGTTGAAGAGAGTGTCATTAACCGACGTCTTCAGAATTTGCTGAAGGATGAGAACAATCAGCTCAAGGTAGATGATGCCGCCAAGATCGTCGGGTGTTGGAAGGCGCTGGCCAAGCAAGGGCTGGCTGAGGAGCTGATTGGCGACGACCAACCCATGAAGCGCGCCGTAGCCTTCTGCCAAGTGATTGCGCCTTCCTACAAGGGCAGCAAGCACAAGGTTAGCTCAATGAACATTGCTGGCATGTTTCAAGAGGTGGTTGAAGCCTATCAGGAGGCCGAGGGCATCGACGAAGAATCGCGCCTAATCTGCGAGGCTGCCCACGTCGATGGAAGCATGAACGCCAGTCAGAAGGAAGCTAACCTCACCTGGCTGAAAGAAGAACCGCCAGCGAATACCTGCAGGATCCTGAGCAACGTGCGTTGCTTGTCTGAAGGCGTCGACGTCCCTGCTCTGGACGCAGTGCTGTTCCTGACACCACGTAACTCCCAGGTCGATGTCGTGCAATCGGTTGGTAGAGTTATGCGTAACGCACCTGGCAAGAAACGTGGCTACGTAGTGCTGCCGGTGGTTATTCCGGCGGGAATGAAGGCCCATGAAGCGCTCAACGACAACCAGACCTACAAAGTAGTCTGGCAAGTGTTGCAAGCGCTTCGGTCGCACGATGACAGCTTTGACGCCATGATTAATAAGTTGGATCTGATCGGTTCTGATCCGCGCAAGATGGAAGTCATCGCCATCACGGACAAAGTGACGAAAAAGGCGAAAAGTAACAGCGGTAACGCTGGTAAGGGCCAGTACGGCTTAGGTGAGAGGCGACCGAAGTACGACGCCGAGGGCCAGATGACGCAACAGGCCGACTTGACCTATGAGGTAGGTGAAATTGAGCGGGCAATCTACGCGAAGATCGTCGAGAAATGCGGTAATCGCCATCATTGGGAAGATTGGGCCAATGACATTGCCAAGATTGCCCGCACCCACATTGACCGCATCCATGGAATTTTAGAAACCCCGACAAATTTCCAGGAACAGGCCGCCTTCAATGCGTTTGCAGCTGAACTGCGCGACGATTTGAACGACAGTATCAGTGATGGAGAAATTGTCGAAATGCTGGCTCAACACCTCGTAACCAAGCCGGTGTTTGACGCTCTGTTTGATGAATACAATTTTGCCAAACACAACCCTATGGCGAAGGCCATGCAAAGCGTGCTCGACGCCTTGCACGAGCATAATCTAAATAAGGAAGCCGACACCCTGGAGAAGTTCTATCAGAGTGTACGCCAGCGTGCTGCTGGCATAGATAGCGCACACGGAAAGCAGAAGATCATCGTTGAGCTATACGACAAATTCTTTCGCAATGCCTTCCCGAAAATGACTGAACGGCTCGGTATCGTATACACGCCGGTCGAGGTAGTGGATTTCATTCTCCACAGTGTTAATCATCTGTTGCAAAAAGAGTTTGGCCAGACTCTGGGAAGCAAGGGCGTCCACATTATCGACCCTTTCACTGGCACCGGCACATTTATCACCCGATTGATCCAGTCGGGGCTGATCAAGCCGGAAGAGCTGCCGTACAAATACCAGCACGAAATCCATGCCAACGAAATAGTACTGCTGGCTTACTACATTGCAGCAATCAATATCGAAGCCGCCTACCACGGCGAGGTAATAGACGAATACTCCCCGTTTGAAGGCATTTGCCTGACCGACACCTTCCAGATGTACGAAAAAGACGACCTAGTAGACGTGCTTTTGGAAGATAACAGCGCCCGTAGAAAGCGACAGAAAGAGCTGGATATTCGAGTAATCGTGGGAAATCCACCGTACTCGGTCGGTCAAGGTGATGCCAACGCGAACAATGCCAATTTGTACTACCCAGGGCTGGACGCCCGCATTCGCGAGACCTATGCCGCTCGTTCGGATGCGATTAACAAGAACGCTCTATATGACAGTTACATTCGCTCAATTCGATGGGCCAGTGATCGTATCGGTAACGCTGGCATTATAGGTTTTGTGACCAACGCGGGATTTGTCGAAGCCAATACGTCCAATGGCTTACGAAGGTGTTTGGCTGACGAGTTTTCTAGCCTCTATATATTCCACCTGCGAGGAAATCAGCGCACCTCTGGGGAGACCTCACGAAAAGAAGGTGGCAAGATTTTCGGTAGCGGCAGCCGTGCGCCCATTGCCATCTCGCTACTCGTCAAAAATCCTGCCATGGAAGAGTATGGCCAGATCTATTTCCACGACATTGGTGACTATCTGAGTCAAGAAGAAAAGCTGGAGAAGATTGCAGACTACGCAAACATAAGTGGTATTGAGAAATGGCAGCATATTACACCGGATGAACATGGCGACTGGTTGAAACAGCGCGATACCAGCTTCGGACAATTCATAGCAATGGGCAACAAGGGTGACAAAAGTGCGCCAAAGATTTTTGAGAATTATTCAAATGGAGTGAAGACCCAGCGTGATATTTGGGCTTACAACGCAAGCAAAGTACAGCTAGAAGCCAATATGACCAGCTTGATCGCCTTCTACAATGCTGAAGTGAAACGCTTCAATGCCTCGCATCCTGGGGAGGACACCAAAACACGACAAGAGCGCGTGGACAACTTTATCGACACTGATCCAACCCGAATAAGCTGGACTCGCGCCCTCAAGCAGGACTTAGTAAAAGATCGCTCCTATTCCTTTAACGGTGAATGCATGGTGCCTAGCCTTTATCGGCCCTTCGCTAAGCAATGGCTTTATTTTAATAGACGTTTCAACGAGATGGTGTACCAGATGCCGCGGATCTTTCCCGAGGCGGGGGTAAGCAACATTGCCATCATGGTTAAGCAGCGTCCCTCTGAAAACAGCCAAATTGCATTGATGGTGAATTGTCCGCCTGAGCTGCAAACGGACGGTGGCGCACAGAGTTTTCCGCTATACCTGTATGACGAAACTGCACAAGAGCCAGGACATGATCTTTTTACTAATGAGCCTGAGGAAGGGCTGCGCCGGCGAGATGCCATCACCGACGAAGCACTGACGCATTTCAAAAGCGCCTACGTTGACGAAATCAGCAAGGAAGATCTGTTCTACTACATTTACGGGATTCTTCATTCCCCGGATTATCGCGAACGCTTTTCCGATAACTTGGGCAAAGAGCTGCCGCGTATTCCAGCGGTGAAAAAAACCGCTGACTTCTGGGCTTTCAGCAAGGCGGGACGAGCTCTGGCCGAGCTACACCTGAATTACGAAACTGTCGAGCTATACCCGCTTACCATCGAAGCTAAAGGCAAACTCACCGAAACCGATTACAGGGTGGAGAAGATGAGGTTCGCCAAGAAAGGCGATAAGACCACTGTCATCTACAATCAGCGCATCACAATCAAGGGTATTCCCGAAGCGGCATGGGAATACGTGGTCAACGGCAAGGCCGCATTGGATTGGGTAATGGAACGCCAGGCCGTGCGGACCGATAAAGCCAGCGGCATCGTCAATGACGCCAACGACTGGGCCATTGAAACAATGGGCAATCCGAGGTACCCGTTAGAGCTATTTCAGAGGGTAGTCACAGTCAGCATGGAAACTCAGAAAATAGTTAACAATCTGCCATACCTTGATATCTGACTTCAGCTGATACCAACGGACGGCGGTTGATGGCTATTTTTGACCAGCTTTATCAGCTGCAGGAACGTAGTCTGCCAAGGGAGGCAATAGTAGCGCAGGGTCGCAGTCTAGCGAGGAAGCGATCCTGTAGAGTTTCTCGACTGTGATACTCACTTCTCCGCGCTCAATCCGGCCCATATAGCTACGATCAATATTGCAAATAAGCGCAAGCGCGTCCTGAGAAATTCGCTGAGCTTTTCTCTGTGTCCGGATCCGTGCTCCTAGCGCTTTTGCCAGTTGCTCCATAACTGCCTCGATGTGATTTGAGGCAGAACTATCCGGTGTTTGCGGACACGGGGGCCACGGACTATAATCCGCATTCCTTTTTTGCCCTTGGTTGCCCGCATGAAATCTGCCTCGTTCATCCTCGACAGACGGCTTTACGAGCTACTTCAAGAAAGCGGGTACACGCAATTCACGACTCGTGATTTGAGGGATGCTTATGCGGAGCGGTTGGAAGAGGGGGCCTACAAGCTCAGCGATGTGCGCCTTTTTGTGTATGAGCAGATCAGGCGGCTGATTCGCGTCGGTTGGCTCATGCCCGACGAGCAGCAGCGAAAGAGAGGCCAGATCTATCATGTGCAACCATTTCCGAAGCGTTTAAAGCTCGAGTTAGTCGATCGCGCCTTTGAGCGAAGCGGGAGTATTTCAACCAAGACAGAACAGGCCCCTTTGAAGAGCGAAGCCGTAACGCGGCCGACATCATTACAGGGGACCGAGCAGCATGTCAGGACCTTGCTAAAGGAAGTGCGTCTGGATTTTCTAGCTGCGATGGGGGAAGCGGAGCGGTATAAGCAGCTGCTGGATGACATGCCTCAATTGAGGGACAACGTGGAAGCGGACTATCTTGAGGCGCGCGACCGCGGGTCACGGTTACTGGGCCATCTCCGTGCAGTGGAAAAGACACTCAAAACGCTCGCAGCTTCACAATGACGTCTTCATTACGCAGATGGCAAACCCATTGCATTGAAAAAGCACTGAAACAATTCACCATTTCTCGACATTTTTTCTGCCAAGCCACGCCCGGCGCAGGTAAGACTCGAATGGCGGCAGAACTAGCCCGCTGTCTGTTGGAGCAGAACAAAATTGATTTGGTGCTCTGCTTCGCGCCATCGTGCCAAGTTGTTGAGGGCTTTCGCACGACCTTTGCCCAGGTATTAGGCAAGCGTCTGGACGGCCAGCTCGGCGCTGTGGGTGCTGCGCTTACCTACCAAGCCATGGACTACCGGGATGACGCGTTTTGGCAGCTCCTGGATGATTATCGAGTATTCACAGTATTTGATGAGATTCATCACTGTGCAGGCCATGACCCTCTGCTCAGCAATGCTTGGGGACAGCAGATTCTGCAGCGGGTTCAGGATCGAGCTGCTTTCACTCTCGCGCTCTCAGGTACGCCATGGCGTTCTGACGATCGGGCAATAGCTCTGGCCCGTTACTCCTCACCGGAAGGTAAGCTGGTTTGTGATTATCGCTATGGATTGAGTGAAGCTATAGCTGAGGGCGTGTGTCGATCGCCTCGTATTATTCTCCTGGACAATCAGAAGGTCACACTTGTGGAAGAACAAGTGGCTGAGCAGGCCGTCAGGCTATTTCCTAGCATCGCCACGCTGCTTGAGGAGTCCCCAGTTACTTACGAGAGCCTTCTGCGCCATGACGAGGTAGTCGATCAGTTACTCATGCTGGGGTGTGCAAAGCTGAATGAGGTTCGCCGAGCTAAGCCAGATGCTGCGGGCCTGATGGTTTGCACAGATATAGAACACGCCCAGCAAATAGCAAATGCTTTGAAAGCACGGGGTGAAAGCTGTTTGGTCGTTACCAATAAAACGCCGGACGCTCAGCAGGTGATCAGTTCTTTCAGACATAGCGATTGTCGCTGGATCATAGCGGTGGGGATGATTAGTGAAGGAACAGACATCCCTCGTCTGCAGGTGTGCTGCTATTTGAGCCGAATCCGAACCGAGCTCTATTATCGCCAGGTGTTGGGAAGGGTACTGCGTAGAACATCGGAAACTGATGAACAAGCTTGGCTTTTCATGCTGGCGGAGCCGACTCTGAAAGGCTTTGCAGAGCGAATAGCTGAAGACCTACCGGAGGATCTGGCGGTTCTTAGCCAATTTGAGTTAACAGCTACCTCTTCCGAGTCTTTTCTCTCAGATGCCGATGTCGGCGGTCTCGCAAAGATCTATCTCGGCGGCCAAGAACTTGGCTCCTCGAGCGACGGGCCTGATGGTGAAATGGCTCCTGCTTTGGATAGCCCAAGCTATCAAGTCAGTTTTTCTCCGTACTATCGAGAGCTGTTGTTGGCGTGCTTCTGATACCTAAAAATCATTGTCATGGCATTTTCAACCTAGAAAGCTCTTTGCCTAAAGTTGTTGCATCGAAGCTATGAGGTTTCTCTCACGAGACCGCGTCAGACAGGGCCGCCCCACTCAATGGCACGAAGCACCCTATAAGCCTGTTGCCCTCCAAGCTCGGTTCTACATAGAAAAAAAGGCGCTTCACCTCCCAAGCTATCATTGGGAGTGACCATCCAGTCCTCAGCGGCTCCCCGAGCCTCAAAAACATTTTCTGAGAGCAGAGCCAGCTGGGCCAGTCGGTCAAATCGCTCAGACGCAGGCGAGTCGAGCAGTGTCGCCTTTTTCAATCGCTGCTGAAGTGTTTTAACAGAGATGTCTGCAAAGCTCGCAATCGCTAACTCATCGAGATCGAAAGCCGTTTTGGCAGTTAACAGCCAGGTAACCGCAAATCCTGACCGAATGTGGCTAATCCGCTCACTCTCGGTTATCAGAGAAAGCTTTTTTGCAATAATCCAAAAGCTGTGGGCGGCCGCCTCCGTTCTTTCAGGATGGTCATCCAGATGATGCTTTAAGGTCGGCATTTAGAGCTCCTCAGAGCAACAATCAATCCATTGCAAAATGGTATGCCGGTAATCTCTCCGGCGAATGTGCTTGCCGTGAACCTATCCAATTCAGGTGATTCGGGCCTTACAAAAATCAGAGTAGCGGCAAATGGCGTTAACTCCTTTTATTTCTCAAGACAAAGCTCCACATGGCCTTCGGGAGGAAGTGGTCGAACTCATGCAGCTGGACGCTACGTTGGACGCCAATATTCCTCAATCGCTGCGGCTTCCGATGATTGACCTCGTCCGCCAGGTGAATTCGTTCTATAGCAACAAGATAGAAGGCAACCTAACGCCCCCAGCCGACGTGCTTCGCGCCCAGGAGAACCCGGCCAGCGAGAACGCCGCCGAGGATCTTTTGGAAATCAAACAACACATTGAAGCCCAGCGCCGGCTGGCTGCAGAACCGATTGATCAGGTGGCAATCTGCTCCCGCGAGTCAATCGCGCGCATTCATCGTGAGTTCTACCAAGGCATACCAGTAGAAAATTTGCACATCAAAATCAACGCCGACGGGGAGACAGTCCTTCTTGTCCCTGGAGAATTCCGTACCCGTGGAGTGAGGGTGGGTCAGCACACCCCGCCGTCCGCTGAAGCTATGGGCTCTTATTTGGATTGGTTCGAACGCACGTACCGTCTCGATCGGCTTCATGGAGTTTCTCCAATTTTGGCTGCCGCAGCTGCGCATCACCGCCTGATGTGGATTCACCCCTTCTTGGACGGCAATGGCCGTACTGGACGCCTATTCACCGATCAATACCTGCGCGCTGCCGGCTTGGCTGGTTATGGTCTATGGGCAATCAGTCGCGGCTTCGGCCGGGATGTCCAGGCTTACTACGGGGCGCTCGCAGTTGCTGACCACGTCCGTAGGGGTGATTTCGATGGCCGTGGCGAGCTTTCCGACAGCGGCCTTCTCAAGTTCACGGAGTATTTCATCGCGACGGCGCTGGAACAGGTGCGGTACTTCAGCTCCCTTCTGGAGCCTCGGATGCTGAGCCAGCGAATAGACAATTATTTCGAGATGCGCAAGCAGGGCGCGCTCTCGACTACCACCGGCATGGAGCCGTCAGTTTTGCGCATCGAAGCTCGGGACGTGTATCAGAGTCTCCTTAACTTCGGGCCGATGAAGCGTTCGGAAATTCGAGCCATGCTGAGCATGAGTGAGAGCGTTGTCCATAACCTGCTCAACCAAATGGTGGACGAGGGCTTGATTTACCAGGAGGGGTGTAAACCGGTATCGCTGAGACTATCTAGCCATTCCATTGAGTTCCTTTTTCCGGGCCTGTTCTGATCCAGGCTGAGTAAAAAACCCCGGTTATCCGCATAGCTCGAGAAGCGAGTCAAAAAGACGCGCATTTATCTCTTCATTTTGGATTGATGTGACGGTAGCCAGCAGTAATTCGCCAATGACGGTTCCGGCCAAAGGCGGAAGTTGAGTGCAGAAGAAATTAAATGTTTTTCTTCGTTCTAATGCATATTACTGTTCAAAGCCATAGCAGTATAGGCGGGCAACATCGCCTCTAGCGCGAGGATTCCGACGGTATGATTTCCGCCGCCTACACAGGGCTATTTATTCTAGGGCTGGGCGGCTCCACCCATGTATGGCGTAGTCGAAAGTCACAATAGCTGCAGCTTCGGATGCTACCCTGTGGAAGGTATTGTCCTTTGTCTTGTCTCCGTAATCACTGATCCCTCGAACGACTAAGACGGGCACGTTCTGTTTTTCGCAGGCATCGAATATGCCGTAAGCTTCCATCTCCGCTACCAGTGCTTTCTCGTGGATGCCTTCGAAGCTTTCGAAGAGCTTCGGGTCTCGAATGAGCAGTTCGCCGGAGGCAATAGTTGCCGGAGATACCTTCAGCCTTGCCGCAACATCCCCCGCGGAAGACTCAAGCGGAATCGTGAAATCCAGCTTTTCTGCGTGCTCTTGCAGACGATCAGACAAAGACGCGGTAGCGAAATAAGCATTGAGGTCTTGCTGGGTGGAAAGCCTTGGTCGTTGCATCTCTGGCCGCAGTGCAATCTTGCCGCCAGCGTGCGCTGCCGCTCCTTCGTAGTACACGACGCGCTCGGACAAAATGACTTCGCCGAGGCTCAATTTTTTACGACGTCCGCCCCCGATTCCCATCATCAGAACCTTTTTGGGGTTCAGCTCTGACAACAGGAGTGTGGTGATGGCGCTCGCATTGACGTTGCCAGGGTTGCCGAGAGAGGCAATCACACACAAAAGAGGCCCGTCAGCTCGCTGGATCGTTACGGGCCAGTAATGAATACGATTTTTAGTATACCGAACAGGCACGTCCTCGCCGATACCGAACACCTTTTTTGCGGCGGAGAGTTCAGTTGCGATGGCGGTGATGATCAGGAGATCGGGCGAACGTGCTGCTTCTCTGGCCTCGATTTCAGCTTGGAAGAGCCCAACGGAAAGATCTGCCAGCTTTTCCATGCTATAGAGCGGCTCCTGCAGAGACAAGCTATCCAGGCGTCCTTTCACCTGCTCGCCGGTGAAGTGGAACATAGTAACGGGGTCCTTGAAGAAGGCTTCTCGCAGGTCGTCAGCGCCCTCGCCATCTTCGCTGAGGCTGCCGAGTTGCAAATCAAATGGCAGCACTGGAAGCTTCCGTTTGCGCATCTTGCGGGCCCGGTCGGAGACACCCTTGCCGCCGCCCAAGGCAATCATAGCGGTTGACACTTCCACTTGTTCGTCACCGATATTCCCCCCGGTGACCAGGTTATCCTCGACGTACACGATCTCCGCGAAATTCTCAGCAGAGAGTCGGCGGAGGAGAGTCCGCTGCTCAATCGACATTTTGTCCCGCATAGCCAGCCTCGAGGTAACGATCTTTAGCTGACGGACAGGTGCGCACTCAGCCAATTGCTTCTCCGCCTCGTAAACCACCGTCCAGTCGAAGATCAGCGCATCCCCAGCCTCATTGGTAGGTAGACCAGCCAAGTAGACGACTAGGCCACCCTTTGCGGCCAGAATTCTTCTGGTCAGGGCGCGAGTGAAGTTGTGCGCGAGGTCAATTGAGGCCTTTGCTGTTTTCCTGGAGATACTGCCTGCGATCAGAATGAATTCATTTTCAAGGGTTGCCATCGTTGTAGTTCCGGTAGCTAGGTTGAGTGTTGGGGCGGCGATGAAGTGTTAGTGTTTGAGCAATGCTTGAATCTCATCCCTGTTTTTGAGTGCAAGCTGTATGACCTCAGGCCGCTGGCCCGCTTGATCTTCATTTAGGTTAAGCTGGAATAAGAGATACATGAGAAGTGCTTTGCGAGATTTGATGTGCATCTCGCCGCGTTCCATTAAAAAGTCGCTCTCGATCAGCTGTCGCTGTGCAGGGCTGAGGCCCGGGTGGGGCGTGAGGACCACGTCCACTATGGTGTTCCAAGAGTTATCTTCTGAAGCGCGCTCCCTGTCTTGTCCAGCATATTTGCAGTCTTTGATACGCGTCAGAGAAAAGTCTCGGAAACCTTTCCGTTTGTGACAATAAGCCCGAACGTGCCAGCGGTTACCGTCATGCACCAAAGCATGAGGTGACAGTCGCCGCTCCCCACCTTTTGGGTTCGTCAGGGACTGATAGAAGACTTCGACGCACCCCGTCTCGCGAATGGCGCGCAGGATCTCCCCAACAACGTCTGCATTGAGACGACGTCCCAGTTTGGGAACGCTAGCGACAGGGGATTGCCACCCTAGGAAGCTTCCGTAAGGAACCTCAGGTTGCACTGCCACCCGAAGAAGATCCTCCAGATAGCGCTCCACTGCGCTGGAAGGGAAGACTGCCTTAAATGACTCAGTCGCCCGATAAACCCGAGCACGGGTATCGTACTCCAGGTTGCTCTCGGCAATATCCGCGTACTGATTAATGTCTAGCGAAGCTTGGGGCACCGATATGCCAAAAAAGTCCGTGAGGCTACTGCGGTTGATCTGGCTATCCCACCGCAGCCTATAGTCGATAAATTCCAACCGACGTTCCTGGCCCCATCGTGCTCCTTGGCGTCCCTTGCCAATGGGTTGGTCGTCCGTGGGTTTGGACTCGTTTGACATGATCGAACCTCGATAGCGTATAAAAACTAGACTGGGGCTAAAAAATATGCGTATAGTAATTATACGGAGTTGGACTACGGATCGCAATCTTCCCGTCCGCTACAGGTAAGTTGAACTGCATCCGCCGTAAGGGCGATCCGGGGATAGTGGTCGAGTAGTCACGCCACCACCACCCTCAGCATTTGGTGTAGTTGCTGGTAGGGAGGCTTTGCAACCAACAGAAATTTTTAGGAGGGGATGGCAGATGCCACTCACAAATACACAAATCAGGTACTACGACAGTAACGTGCTGCGCTTGCCGAAGGACAAGCGGGTGACCTACAACGCCCAGGTAGAACGTCTTATAGCAGCGCTGAAGGACAGCCTGAAAAAGCAGGACAAGATCACCATCACGAAAGTGGTGAAGGCCGGTTCTTTCGCGAAGCACACGATCCTGCGGCCCAGCCCTCAGTACGCTGCCGACGTCGACGTGGTTTTCTACATCAGTGGCCAGAAAGTGGATGAAGAAACCTTCACTACTCTCAGCGAGAAAATCTATGACGCCCTAGTCAAGCTGTATCCCAACAAGTCCGTTGAAGATTTTGAAATCCAGCGGAAGGCGGCAAAGGTCACTTTCGTGGGTACCGGCCTTGAGGTCGATATCGTTCCGGTCATCGAAAATCCGGACAAGGAAAACTACGGCTGGCAGTTCGACCGGATTGACGGATCAAAAACTTTAACATGTGCGCCGTGCCAGGTTAACTTCGTGAAGGTTCGGAAAGACGACGATCCGGACTTCCGCACCCTCGTGCGTCTAGCCAAGCGGTGGCGTACCTGGAAGGAAGTTCCTCTCAAATCCTTCCACATAGAGCTGATCATGGCTCACGTCCTTGAGCTTAAAGGGAAGACCGGCTCGCTGGAGAAGCGCTTCCGGGATTTCCTTCTCTACATTGCGGACTCAGGGCTCAAGGAAGTTATTAAGTTTCCAGAAAACAATCGAGTTCCCGATTTCTCCGATACGGTCATAATCATCGATCCGGTATGCGATACGAACAATGTTGCGAGCAGGATCACTGAAGAAGAGCGCAACGAGATCGTTCAGCTTGCTGAGGAATCGTGGGAGACCGCGCATTTCGCATCGGTGGAAGATGATTTCGCGATCTGGAAAGAGCTGTTCGGTAAGGGCTTTAAAGTCGAGGACGCAGCATGAGCTACAGCGCCACGCAAACCAATACCTATACCACCACCGACATCGAAGCTGTCGTGCGGAGAATCACTGCCGACATTCTGATGATCGCGTCTAGCAGCGAAGCGGTGACTGAGACGAAAGCAAAAGAATGGGCCAATGACATTGAGCTGCTCGCCAAGAATGGCTACCTCGAGTTTGCGGATCTTACGTTATTTAGTCATGGGGTAGAACAGAAGGCTACCCGGTTCTATGTCAACGAATCTGGCGCTCTGGCTAACCAGCGACCAGGTGATGCACGTTGGCCGAAGGTTCCGGGTGCACACCTGCGGATCGTACTGTCCTACCACGAAAGTTACACCCAGCAAGCGCGTGAGAAAATGTCTGGTAAGTTGAAAATAGACTGGAGGACCTCTCACGACGACATCAGCCACTCTCAGCTAACCCAGAGCGGTGGTCGCGAATACTCTAGCAACGGCTACGGCATGGAAAGGAAGGACTACACCCGATGACCAACGACACTGTATTTGACTCGGCGATTGAACTGCCGGTAGCCCAGCTAACTGAGCGAGAGAAAGTGTTGCTCGGGTTTGCGGGTCGCTACGAGCGTGTGCATAACCAGCTCCAGCTACTGCTGAATCAGGGCCAGATTTCCGAGTGGAGCAAGGCGCATCATAAAACGGTGCTGCCGATTTGCCACCTTGTCGCCGATCAGTACCCTCTTGTGATTTTCCATGGCGACGTCGGAACAGGGAAAACAGCGACAGCGGAATGTATCGCTAACCGTATCGTCCGTGACTCACGCGCTGAGGACTCCGTGCTATTCAAGCTGAGCAACCGGGTCCGCGGCTCCGGCAAGGTCGGCGAGATGGGCACGCTTTTAACACAAGCTTTTGCAGAAATTGTCGAGGCAGCAGGCAAAAATCGAAGGGCAATTCTCATCATCGACGAAGGCGACTCTATTGCAGCTTCGCGCTCGCAAAGTCAGAGTCATCATGAAGATAAGGTAGCTGTGAACACCTTGATACAAGGCATAGATGAGTTGCGCAAATATGGGGGGCGGATCCTGGTGATCCTTTGCACTAACCGGCTTTCAGTGTTGGACGCAGCACTCCGCCGTCGTGCAGCGATCGTTGAGGAGTTCACTCGCCCTGACGCGGCTGAACGTAAAGAGCTTTTCAGTATGGATCTGGCGGGCATGGGACTCACGGACAAGCAACTGACCGATTTGGCCTCTGTCACTGGTGAACGCAACGATCAGCCAGCATGGACTTACTCAGATATACGGACTCGCTTGTACCCTACGGCAATGGCGAAAGCTTTCCCTAATCGTCCTCTAACTTTCAAAGATCTGACTGACTCGATTCTGAAGACGCGGCCATCTCCAGTCATGGAAGATATGTAAGCGGCAGATCGTTGGTTGGCACGGAGGCGGGACTCTGCCCCAACTCACTACCGATGGGTGCCGTGATTTTCCAGGATTTTGATTTCTGGCGTTGGTGGCCGCGGCTGATATTCAGGCCCCAGCTCAAAGGGAGTAGTTATGAAAGCAGGAAAAGAAATTTTTGTATCGGTCGACATTGAGGCATCGGGTCCGATCCCTGGGAAGTACAGCATGCTGTCGATAGGCGCTTGCTTGACGTCGAATCCGGCTGAGCAGTTCTCCTGCTTGCTGAAGCCTATCTCTCAAGAGTTTGTGCCTGCTGCCCTTGACGTCACAGGACTGTCTCTGAAGAAACTTTGGGAAGATGGCCTGGAGCCTAGCGATGCGATGCGGCTTTTTAAAGTGTGGATTGAGTCGCTAGCTGATGCCGAACAAACGGTAGTGTTCGTAGGATTTAACGCTTCTTTCGACTGGAGCTTCGTGAATTACTATTTCCACATGTTCCTGAGCGAGAATCCCTTCGGCATCGCCGCGCTCGACATCAAGTCGATGTACTTCGGCGCTTCCGACTGCGCTTGGAAATCGACCCGCTCTAGCGAGATTGAAAAAAAAGTAAATCCTGAAACTTCGGGCAATCACGATGCCTTGGACGACGCGGTTTACCAGGCAGAGTTGTTTAACTTGATTCGTGAAAAGCTGGTGTCTGGTAGGTCCTGATCGAGGACAAAGCGGTAATAGGGAGGCCGGGCATCTTCTTTGCGCTTGGCCAGATGCACGTTTTAATCGCAAGCGGAGCGTGCACGCCATGGTTATAAGCGTCAGACAGGGAAAAAGCCTCAAGGGCCAAGATGTAGCTCAGCGAGCTGTTTCATTTGCGCCGTACGGCCTCCTCGACCAAGCCGCGTGATTGCAGTTTCCAAGCTGGCCGGAAGCAGAAGATGATAGACGGTGGCTGCCGGCCAGAACCGGTCGCTCGTCACCGCTTGCATTCGACCAGCAGCAGACGCTTACTTCTATCTATCAAACCAAAAGTAATTCAGAACGCCTAAAGAGCGGACGGCTCGTACAATCTGCTTGAGCCGGACGTGCCAATTTCAAGGGCATCTAGGCCAGAAGACTTCTATTCCGGACCATTGGCTGTTTCGTTTATTGCGTTTATCGCTTATTAATAGTCCATTGGCGCAGCTGAACAAGGTTTGAGCTCTTGGAGATGGCCATGACCACCACTGAACGCACCCACGTAGTTTTTCCTGATGCGCGACAAACCAATGCAGCTGCGGAATCGAGCCGCCAAATTGAAACATTCCTGGCATCAAAGGGTGAACACCAGCGAATCGTATTAGTTGATGAAACCCAGCAGCGTGTGGTCGCGGAACTACCCACCTTTGCGTTGCGCCTACTTCGCGACATCCTTAGAGAGCTTGGGTCAGGCAATACCGTCAGATTGGTCGCAATCCATTCCGAACTCACGACGCAGGAGGGGGCTGACATTCTCAACGTTTCGCGACCTCATTTGGTGAAACTTCTGGAAGCGGGTCAGTTGCCACACACTAAAACCGGCAGCCATCGTAGGATCAAATTAGCTGACGTCATGGCCTATAAAGAACAGCGGGATCAATCCAGTTATGAGGCGATCAATGAGTTAGTGTCCCAAGCTCAAAAGCTTGGGATGGGCTACGAATGAAGGGTTTGCACTGTCCGCTATTCGGCCACACTTTTAAGCCACAGTACTGAATCTTAGTAACCGTCCTCAATTGGCCGCATGCTGTTCCCGCTGAGCGGCGACTTCGGGCCAGAAGCGGACTGAGCAACCTTGCCTGAGCTTGTCTCTTTTAGAGCCTTGGAAGTATGTAAGGAGACCGGACCTATTTAGTTAGCTCCAAAATCGACCACCCAGCTTCAATCAGCGCCGCCCTCCGTTTCTCCCTAGCGGCTCCTTCCCCTAATGAGCTTCGGCGTATAGCCAGGCACAGCATGTGAGTCGGGCGGGTCATTCCCACGTACATCAGCATCATGTCTTTTTTGCCGCTGTCCGCTGGTTTCTTGGAAGCGGCTTTTTGGCCTTCAAGCCATGGCATGTGTTTCTGAATGAAGTGGGACTTTCTGAATGTCTCCAAAATCAGCGTCGCGGTGTGGGTCTTTCCCTTTTCCGCATGGATAGATGACATCCGGATATCGACGCCATCCGCCCCATCTTGGAACCGGTATGTATTAATCAGTGATCCGCCACTTTCACCTGATTCAGTGGCTGCTGGAGCAGGTTCCCAAGCAAGGTACTGATAGCTTTGGTGGTCAGCTGCCACGCCTTCAGAGTCATAAAGAGCGGCTGCCAAAAGCAAAAGTTTCGGGGAGATAGCCTTGACCCACTCCTGCTCTGTGATTTCCGACGTTACGAATAAAATCTGGTGGAGACATTCACGGTAGCGGGCGCAGGCTTCTGGGTTGTTCGTGAGTCTCTCTTCCATAGACTTGTGATAGCGACTTCTCAGCTGCATCAGGCTACCAGGAAACGCCAATTTGCCGAGGTTGGCCAGGCACGAAGCTAGCAATTCAACGGCTGAGGAGGCTGTGGGTTCTTGCATCGCATAGTGGCGAGCGATGTGAGCGCCTTCCGCGAATGTACGGGGCTTGAACGACGTTTTGGTCGTATCAGACCGGTAGGACGGCCAGTAATGCTCCAAGGCCTTCGGATACTGGTTCGATTTGAAATTCTCAAGCCTATGCACGGCGCCTATGGCGAACACACCCGCCTCGCGGGCTTCTGCCGGTAGATGCTTCAGCACGAGCTTACCGAATTCATCTAACACCCCGCTCGCATCCTCGTCAGGGAAGACGATGATCGTGTTAGGGATGGCGTCTGGGACACACGAAGTCCGAAGGCCTATCAAACCATCCGTGATGGGGGTGTAGGCAAATGGGTTGGCAATCGATGCAATGGCCTGGCCAAAGCGGAAGCTGCTGGCGATCTCCAGCTGACGTTCTGGGTCAGGGAATGGATCCGGCAGTGATGTCTTCTTTTCGAAGATTTCCTGGTTTGGATCCCCGACGCGTATGACCCTAACATCCGGAGCATCGTAGGGGAAAACCCGCTGAAGCACATTAGCCTGTTCAGGTTGAGTGTCCTGCATCTCATCAATCAGCACGCATGGAAAGCGAAGGCGCAATGCGTCACCCACTCCCTCCTCCTGATCGAGTAAGGCGTGGCCCAGAACGAATACTTCATCGAAGCAGAAGTAGCCGGCCTTGGCTGCGCCGCTTAACGATTTCACAACACTCTTGTAGGTCTCCGTATGTGGTGCAAACCCAATATCTTCATCACCGAGCGGCCGGTCGAATTCCGCAGACCGGATCCGCAAGCCGTGAAGGCTCTTATGTTTTTTCTCGAAGGCGGTCTGCACAACTAAATGTTCGCGATAGGTCAGTTCCCTGCGGCGTGCTTTAAGTGTGGTCTCATCGTCAATGGCCTGCAGTGCAATCCCTTTCGACCGTAACCAAGGCGAGGCTAGGAATCGGCCGGTGAACCCATGGATGGTGTCGATGTAGTGAGGGAAGCACAGAAGCCGCTGCCCCACTTCTGTGCCGCCGAGACGCTTCTCTATCTCCTCCCGTGCGGCATTAGTGTGCGAGAGCACGCAAATCCCCTGACTGCGACTCTTCCAGTAACGGGCCAGGATGGCGAGCTTCGCGACGATCAGAGTCGTCTTCCCACTACCGGGACACGCCGCCACGTCCAGAGTATCCATGGACTTCAAGAAGTTGCGACGGGGCTCGTCCAGCGCCTCCAGCCCCATTAACTCAATTGCCCAGTCCAAATCAGCGTCAGTGATGGGGGCAACCAGTTGGCTGAATGTCATTTGGCGGTCTCTTCTAGCGGATCCGCAGCACCTAGGCTTGGCGTGCCGGGTACCATCGTCGGGGGAATCGAACCGGTGGTGGTCAAAGCGGAGCCCCTGGTCGCATATTCAATCGCTTGTACCACATAGGTTGGCAGCAGGCCCCGCAGCTTGGTAGCGTCCAGAGTGTAGTCATCGAAGCGCTGATCAATAAAGTCGATCAGGTGCTGGGCCGCGATTGCTTTTGACGCCCTGTTGAACAGCTTGTAGATTGCAGAACAACGTGCTTCCTCGGCGGCATGGTCGGCCTGAATGATATTAAATGCTATCTCCGCCTTCTTCAGCAGGCTGGCCTTGGTTTCCGTGCCGCCATCGATCTTTTCCTCATGGATGGCCAAGAACGCTGCATGATGTACTTCCTTCGAGAGCCCCTTGAACGCCAGGTCGTATTCGAGCGTCCAATGGTCGGCCACGAACGTTCGCACGCATTGCCCATCACTCTTGGCGCGCTTTTCGCGATGTTCCTTGAGGCCCTTTTCAACATCCGCAGGGGTGGAGCCAAAGTCTTTCATGGCGCGCCAGCGCCGTTTGGCGATGTCTGGCCACTTTGTTCCCTTCACTCCCTTCAGGCCCCGAATCTCGGGCGCGCAGTCCGGCATCACGTCCATATCGGTAATACAAGCCGTGGGCACTGTGATCTCGCCTTTGGAAGTATCCTTGCGCTGCAGGATCTTTGAGTAACGCCGCAGTCCCACACCGCCTACGTTGATGATTGATACGCCGTGCTTGGTGAGATCCCTGCCCAGCCGTCGCGCGAGCGCAGGCAGCAGAATGGCTTCCGCATCGCCTTCTACGACGAGCAAGCCCTTGGCGAAAAACAGGCCCGCCTTGGTGACATCTAGGAAGCGACTGAGAAAGCGATAATCATCAGTTGCCAAGCAGGTCTGTTCCTCTGCGAGCGAGAAGGCCTGTTGCCGCTGCATTAGCACCAGGTTCTCCAAGGGGATTTTCGAACTCAGGTTGGGGCTGTGCGTCGTCAGGATGACTTGAACCGGCCTCAGGCCTATAGATGGCTGGGCCGCAGCCTCAAGAAACTCCACCAATTGGAGCTGACGCTGCGGGTGCAGATGCGCTTCTGGCTCTTCGATGAGTAGCAGCGGAAGTCCGTCAGGCTCCTTACCCAACAGCAGCAATTCGCAGGCCATGAACAGCACATTGTTCGAGCCCAGCCCGTAAACGCCGCGCGCTTCACCTGTAGCTTGATCCAACAGCCCCAGCTCCAGGCGCTCCAGGATCTGCTTGAGCTTGGCAGGATCCGTTCCAGCCTCCCCGAAGCCGATGCGGCTAGTCAGGGGCTGACCAGCGAGCGATAGCGGTCGTAGGTACTTGTCGTTGATCTCCTTCTGGGCAGAGACAATTGTGGCGTGACTGTTCACTATATGGCGAAGAAAATCGCCCATGCCGGCAATGCTGAGGGCTTCAGCGTCAGCCAGGTCAGTCGGTATCGCAGCGGGGTCGAATGATTTGCCGGCGTCAATATTGGGGAAACTACTCAGTACTTGGGAAAGCCGGGAGTTTCTGCCTGGGGACATCTCCCGCTCTGCGTCGCGCAGCGGCTTCAGATACGCGGTGGCCAGCAGTTGCCGTACACCCATGTCCAGAGGTGGGCCTTCTCCATTTGCACCCGAGCGAACCGAGATGTCGACCCATTTTCGGTTCGAGGCTGAGGCGACAACTCTGCGAGCTGACCAATGAACGTACAGCCGCCCCACGCCATCTCTGTAGGTCACGTACTCAGCAAAAGCACCGAGTTCCAGAACGCTCAGTCCTTCCAAGGTACATCTTAGGATGATGGTCTCTGCCTGTGTGCCATCATCTGCGATGTGAAAGTCCTCAATCTGCAGGCGAAGATATTCGGCATCCCGGGTTTGCAAAACGTAACGAATTGCGTCGATTACGGCAGTTTTACCGGCATCATTTTCACCAACGAGAGCAGTCACCCCTTCATTGAACTGGATATCCAGTTCACGATTGGTATGGCCGAACTGGCGAAAATTCTCGATCTTTAAAGCCGAAAGGTACACAGCGCTGCTCCCATCTTGGTTTTATGGCAGAGAGCGATCTCGTCCAGAGCAAATCTGACTGGCGCTATCCCATCCCTAGGCGTGCTGGCTATATGCCGTAAAACAAAGCGTAGGCTATTCAGCGCCTAAATAAAACTGCACTGATCTGTTCTTGAGCCGGTGGGCACCGGTGATGTAGTGCTGATTTTGAAGAGTGAAGCTTATGGGCGGAAAAAAGCCTTCGTTATGCGCCACACGAAAGCCGCCATTGCAGGTTTCCTTATGGTTCATACGCTCGTCGGCAATAGGTTTTTGCGTTGCACAAAAAGGCGGTGACCACTGGCTCCCCTACTCGCTACCGACTACCCTTGGACCTGCGCCCAACGCCAGCCCAGGATGGCCTCTATGCGAGATCTTCGATTTAGTCGTACCTTTAGTCTGCTGCAGCAAGAGGGGCATCTAGCCAGAACCTCTCTACTTTCGGGAATTGATTTGCTCTTAAAAGCCAATCTTGATGATAGAAAGTTAGGTAATTTTTATTCTGCGTTCTTTCAGCTCACAATCGGGATAGAAAGAATTTTAAAGCTTGTGGTTATTACTAATCACATGCTCGAAAACAACTACAAGACTCCGACTGATGAGGAACTGCGAAAGAAATACGGGCACAAAATTAAGGCGACTTATCTGCATGCACTCTCCGTGCGAAACAAATGGGGGGATGAAAAGTTAGCCGCGCCAACTTCAGGTAGTACCGAAAATGAAATTCTAAATTTTCTGGAAAAGTTCGCTAACAATGCTCGGTATTACAATCTGCGCGAACTCAATAACACCACAGCAGACCGCGGACCGCTGGGGGACTGGTACTCTATCTGCCAGAAAGTTGCGAACGCCGAGATAGGATATATGAAACTCAACAAAGATGCCGAACGAGTCATGTATCAGTTGGATCAAGCAGGGCTGGTTGGTTACTCTGCAAGATTCGATTTCGACGGCCATCCAATGACACTGTTCGACGAGCATTGGAGAATGCACGTAATACAGAAGACAGCGCCGCATTTGGTATGGAAGATAATACAGTTTATCAAGCCGCTGTATAACGCCCTTAGCTATATCGCTGATGAGGCGACAGACTTTGAGAATGCAAACAACTACAATTTACCCGTAATTCCAGATCTGTATGAATTCTTCGTCTTCGCGCTTGCAACTAAGCCTGACACCATGCGCAGAAAATCATGGGTCAGAATTTTCCTCGATTAGCTTAGCAGGGAAAAGGGGACAGATTTATTTAAGTGTCTGACCGACCGCTTTTGGCTGTGGTTTCAACTGGTCGATGCAACACATTGGCTAAATCGTTCAGTAGGTGTTTCGTAATTCAGTATTTTCCGAGGCCGATCGTTGAGGGCCTTTGCCACCACATCAAGCATAGCTTG
>Ga0307486_1000645_pt1 | contig 30485 bp, 38 predicted proteins | sample CBIW02metaG_FD_203663 | JGI IMG/M metagenome (GOLD analysis project Ga0307486, IMG submission 203663) | Sea-ice brine microbial communities from Beaufort Sea near Barrow, Alaska, United States - CBIW 0.2 | ecosystem: Environmental > Aquatic > Marine > Coastal | place: USA: Alaska | collected... | reverse complement strand
TCGAGTTCCGCGTCGACAAGCACGCCAACCTCCACACCGTGGTCGGCAAGGCGTCGTTCGGCGACGAGAAGTTGCTCGAGAACTACAAGACCATCGTGGACGAAATTGTTCGCGTGAAGCCTTCCGCTTCGAAGGGCAAGTACATCCTTAAGGCTGCGCTCTCCGCGACCACCGGCCCCGGAATCCTCGTGGATCCGCTGGCCAAGGTCGCCGAGTAAGGCTGCACCACAGACGCTCTCGCGTTGGTCGGGCCGGTTCCCTCGCGGGAGCCGGCCCTTCTGTGTTTTCCCAGGCGGACGTCCCACGCCGCGCAGCATCGGCCGATGCTGTGGCAAGTGCCGGAACTCGCGCCGGATTTGCGCCCAGGGAGTGGAAGCGTTAAGATTTCCCACGCCCAAAGACCGTCGGTCGTCAGGCTGGAAACCGTGAGGTGACCAGCTGACACGAAGTTCCACAACTGTGGAAGCCAGCGCAGAGCGAGTACAGGTTCGTCGGATAAGTTCTGATGCCCCAATGTGCCCCGCCTTGCGCGGGGCTTTTCTGTTGAACGGAGCGGGAAGCCGCCGGTCGCATCAACGGAAGGACAACTATGGCGACGCCAGACAAGGTGTCAGCAGTCAAGGAACTCGCGGATCAGTTCCGTGACTCCTCAGCTGTTGTCATCACCGAGTACCGCGGTCTCTCGGTTCCGCAGCTCGCAGCGCTACGTACCCAGATTCGCGCCTCAGCAACCTTCAAGGTTGCAAAGAACACCCTTGCGGCTCGCGCGGCTAAGGACGCCGGCTTAGAAGGTCTCGATGACCTCTTCGTTGGCCCTACAGCCATTGCATTCGTCACCGGTGACCCGGTGGAGGCTGCAAAGGGTCTAAAGGATTTCAGCAAGGCCAATCCGGACCTCGTCCTCAAGGGCGGCGTTCTCGACGGGATTGTGCTCTCTGCTGAAGAGATCAACAAGGTCGCAGACCTCGAGTCCCGCGAAGTACTGCTCGCCAAGACGGCAGGCGTCCTCAAGGCGTCACTGCTCGGCGCTGCATACCTGTTCCAGGCACCGCTCTCTCAGGGAGTACGGACCGTCGACGCTCTTCGCGCGAAGCAGGAAGACGCAGCTTAACTGCTGCAACCCCACAACAACCCCTGCGACCCACGCAGAATTAGGAAGGAAGCCACCATGGCTAAGCTCACCACCGATCAGTTGATCGACGCGTTCAAGGAACTGACCCTCATCGAGCTCTCGGAGTTCGTCAAGGCATTCGAGGAGACCTTCGACGTCACCGCCGCCGCCCCCGTTGCCGCTGCTGCCGCCCCGGCCGCCGCTGCCGAAGAGGTAGAGGAGCAGACCGAGTTCGACGTCATCCTTGCCGTTGTAGGCGAGAAGAAGATCCAGGTCATCAAGGAGGTTCGTGCACTCACGAGCCTCGGCCTCGGCGAGGCCAAGGCAGTCGTAGACGGCGCCCCCAAGGCCGTCCTCGAAGGTGTGAAGAAGGAAGACGCTGAGAAGGCCAAGGAGGTCCTCGAGGCCGCCGGTGCCACGGTCGAGCTCAAGTAGTTTTCGACCACTCCGCTTTACGCGACGGCCGGGACGATGCGCAAGCATCGGCCCGGCTGTCGCCGTTTTCGGCCCGTACTGGCGGCCGATGCGGTGGTCGGCTGAGCCCAGCGTGCCTGGTCCCGCGTCACAACAGGGTCACAACAGGGTCACAACTTGGCGCACGTGGTGCACCACTTCGCGCGTCGCTGTTGACGAGTTTAGGAATTAGGTGGACAATCTCGCGATTCGAGACTAATGTTGGTAGTTGCGCTGTCTATTGCCCTGCCCTCAAATGCCTACCTGGTGTGCGTCCGCTCGAAAGTGGTTACGCCCCGGGATCCGGTGGAACTGCGGCTATTGACGCGTGACCTGCTCGAATTAAAAAGGGAAGGACCACCCTTGGCTGCCTTGCGCACCCCCACGGCTTCGGCCATCGCTAACCGCTCCGCATCACGCCGCGTATCGTTCGCTCAGATCGCTGAACCACTTGAGGTTCCGAACCTCATTGGTTTGCAGACGGAGAGCTTCGACTGGCTACTTGGAAATGCCGCTTGGAATGCGCGCGTTTCCGCTGCCAAGGAAGAGGGACGAAACGACGTTCCTCTGACTGCCGGCCTCGTGGAGATCTTCGAGGAGATCTCCCCGATCGAGGACTTCGGGCAAACCATGTCCCTGTCGTTCTCGGACCCCTACTTCGAAGAGCCTCGTCACACCCCTGACGAGTGCAAGGAGAAGGACTTCACCTTCTCCGCGCAGCTGTTCGTCACCGCCGAGTTCATGAACAACACCACTGGCGAGATCAAGTCCCAGACCGTGTTCATGGGTGACTTCCCCTTGATGTCCCCCCGCGGAACCTTCATCGTGAACGGAACCGAGCGCGTCGTCGTGTCGCAGCTGGTCCGGTCCCCGGGTGTGTACTTCGAGCGCACGCCAGACAAGACGTCGGATAAGGACATCTTCACTGCGAAGATGATCCCGTCGCGCGGCGCTTGGCTCGAGTTCGAGATCGACAAGCGCGACGCTGTCGGCGTGCGTGTCGACCGCAAGCGCAAGCAGTCCGTGACGCTTTTCCTCAAGGCGCTTGGTCTCTCCGATGAGGACATCGAGCGGGAGTTCAAGGACTACCCCGCCGTCCTCGAGACGCTCGCAAAGGACACCGTGCACACGCACGAGGAAGCCCTCGTCGACCTGTACCGCAAGCTGCGCCCGGGCGAGCCGCCCACGGTCGAAGCCGGCCAGAACCTGCTCAATAACTTTTACTTCAACTCGAAGCGCTACGACCTCGCGAAGGTGGGCCGCTACAAGCTGAACAAGAAGCTCGGTGTCGACAAGGCCCTGAACGACTCGGTGCTCAGCGTCGACGACATTGTCGCAACCGTGAAGTACATCGCCGCCGCCCACGCTGGTCACAAGACCATGGACGGCAAGAACGGCGACGTACGCGTCGAGACCGACGACATCGACCACTTTGGCAACCGCCGCATCCGCGCGGTTGGTGAGCTCATTCAGAACCAGATCCGCACGGGATTGTCCCGCATGGAGCGAGTGGTGCGCGAGCGTATGACGACTCAGGACGTCGAGGCGATCACGCCGCAGACCCTGATCAACACGCGCCCCGTGGTCGCCGCGATCCGCGAGTTCTTTGGCACCAGCCAGCTCTCGCAGTTCATGGACCAGAACAACCCCCTGGCGGGCCTGACGCACAAGCGTCGTCTGTCCGCGCTGGGTCCGGGTGGTCTATCTCGTGACCGTGCCGGCATGGACGTGCGAGACGTTCACCCGTCTCACTACGGTCGCATGTGCCCGATCGAGACCCCGGAAGGGCCGAACATCGGCCTCATCGGCTCGCTCGCGTCGTTCGGCCGTATTAACCCGCTCGGCTTTGTCGAGACGCCGTACCGCAAGGTGCTCAAGGGCAAGGTCACCGACAAGGTTGACTACCTGACCGCTGACGACGAGGACCAGTTCGTCATCGCGCAGGCCAACGCCGGTCTTGCCGACGACGGTCGTTTCACCGACGAGCGCGTGCTCGTGCGCGCCAAGGGTGGTGAAGTCGAGTTGGTGGCCCCCGAGGCCGTCGACTACATCGACGTCTCCCCGCGCCAGATGGTGTCCGTTGGTACTGCTCTGATCCCGTTCCTTGAGCACGACGACGCCAACCGCGCACTCATGGGTGCCAACATGCAGCGTCAGGCAGTCCCGTTGGTCCGTTCCGAAGCCCCGCTCGTGGGTACCGGAATGGAGCGTCGCGCGGCCATCGACGCCGGCGACGTCATCGTCGCGACCAAGGCTGGAGTGGTCACCGAGGTTTCCTCGGATCTGATCACGGTGGCTAACGACGATGCTACGACTGGCTCGTACCGCGTTGCCAAGTTCCAGCGTTCCAACCAGGGCACGTCGTACAACCAGCGCGTGTTGGTGGACGAGGGCGACAAGGTAGTCGAGGGCTCCGTGCTCGCCGATGGCCCCGCCACCGACCAGGGCGACCTCGCCTTGGGCAAGAACCTCCTGGTGGCATTCATGTGCTGGGAGGGTCACAACTACGAAGACGCGATCATCCTGTCGCAGCGTTTGGTGCAGGACGACACCCTCTCCTCGATCCACATCGAGGAGCACGAGGTGGATGCCCGCGACACCAAGCTCGGCCCGGAGGAGATCACTCGGGACATCCCGAACGCGTCCGAAGAGGTCCTTGCTGACCTCGACGAGCGCGGTATCATCCGCATCGGCGCCGAGGTTCGTGCTGGCGACGTGCTAGTGGGCAAGGTCACCCCCAAGGGTGAGACCGAGCTCACTCCGGAGGAGCGCCTCTTGCGCGCTATCTTCGGCGAGAAGGCTCGCGAAGTTCGCGACACGTCGCTCAAGGTGCCTCACGGCGAAACGGGAACCGTCATCGGCGTCCGTGTTTTCACCGAAGAGGACGGCGACGACCTGCCTGCAGGCGTGAACCAGCTGGTTCGCGTCTACATCGCGCAGCGACGCAAGATCCAGGAAGGCGACAAGCTCGCTGGCCGTCACGGTAACAAGGGCGTCATCTCGACGATCTTGCCCGTGGAGGACATGCCGTTCCTAGAGGACGGCACTCCGGTGGACGTGATCCTGAACCCGCTGGGTGTACCCGGCCGCATGAACGTCGGTCAGGTCCTTGAGACCGCGACCGGCTGGCTTGCACACAACGGTTGGGATGCGACTGGCGCCAAGGGAGACTGGACCGCTCAGTTGCCCAAGGGTGCGACTACCTCGGAGCCCGGACGCCCCGTGGCCACCCCGGTGTTCGACGGCCTGAAGGAAGAGACCATCAGCGGCCTGCGGACCGTCGTGAACCCCAACCGTGACGGCGACCGCTTGGTCGACGAAAACGGTAAGGCACGGCTCTTCGACGGCCGTTCGGGGGAGCCCTTCCCTGAGCCCGTTGCAGTCGGCTACAAGTACATCTTGAAGCTTCACCACTTGGTGGACGACAAGATCCACGCTCGTTCCACGGGTCCATACTCGATGATTACACAGCAGCCGCTGGGTGGTAAGGCTCAGTTCGGAGGCCAGCGCTTTGGTGAGATGGAAGTGTGGGCTCTCGAGGCCTACGGTGCCGCTTACGCGCTGCAGGAACTCCTCACCATCAAGTCGGATGACGTGCTCGGCCGCGTGAAGGTCTACGAGGCCATCGTGAAGGGACAGAACATCCCCGAGCCCGGCTTGCCGGAGTCGTTCCGGGTGCTCATGAAGGAGATGCAATCGCTGTGCCTGAACGTTGAGGTTCTCAACGCAGAGGGTCAGCTTGTCGAGATGCGCGAGTCGGAAGACGACGTGTATCAAGCAGCCGAGTCACTCGGCATCTCCCTGTCCAGCCGTCCCGACGCTTCTAGCGTCGACGAGATTTAAGGAAGAGGACTGACTGTGCTCGACGTAAACGAATTCAGTGACCTCCGCATCGGCCTCGCGTCGGCTGAGGACATCCGCACGTGGTCTCACGGCGAAGTCAAGAAGCCCGAGACGATCAACTACCGAACGCTTAAGCCGGAGAAGGACGGACTCTTCTGCGAGAAGATCTTCGGCCCCACCCGCGACTGGGAATGCGGCTGTGGCAAGTACAAGCGCGTCCGCTACCGCGGAATCGTCTGCGAGCGTTGTGGCGTTGAGGTCACTCGCTCCAAGGTGCGCCGTGAGCGTATGGGGCACATTGAACTCGCCGCCCCTGTGACCCACATCTGGTACTTCAAGGGCGTCCCCTCGCGCTTGGGCTACCTGTTGGACCTCGCGCCCAAGGACCTTGAGAAGGTCATCTACTTCGCCGCCTACATGGTGACCGAAGTGGACATCGACGGCCGTCACGAGGACCTTCCGCAGCTCCGCAACGAAATCGACGTGGAGAAGAAGGCGATCGCCAACCAGCGCGACAACGACATCAACACCCGCGCCGAAAAGCTCGAGAAGGACATCGCCGAGCTCGAGGCGGAGGGCGCCAAGTCCGACGTCAAGCGCAAGGTCAAGGACGGCGCAGAGCGCGAGATGGCGAACCTGCGTAAGCGCGCGGACGCCGAGATCGATCGTCTCGACGCCGTGTTCGATCGCTTCGTGAGCCTGAAGGTTCAGGACCTAGAAGGCGACGAGCTGCTGTACCGCGAGCTCTCGCGTCGCTACGGCTCCTACTTCAAGGGTTCGATGGGCGCCCAGGCGATCCAGAAGCGTCTGCAGACCTTCGACCTTGAAGCCGAGGTGGAAATCCTTCGCGACATCATCGCCAACGGCAAGGGGCAGCGCAAGACTCGTGCCCTCAAGCGCCTCAAGGTCGTGATGGCCTTTATTACGACCACGAACTCTCCCGTGGGCATGGTCCTGGAGGCCGTCCCGGTCATTCCGCCGGACCTGCGCCCCATGGTTCAGCTCGACGGTGGCCGTTTTGCAACGTCCGACCTGAACGACCTCTACCGTCGTGTGATCAACCGCAACAACCGTCTGAAGCGTCTGCTTGATCTTGGTGCTCCGGAGATCATCGTGAACAACGAGAAGCGCATGCTTCAGGAGGCCGTTGACGCGCTGTTCGATAACGGCCGCCGCGGCCGTCCGGTCACGGGTCCGGGTAACCGTCCCCTCAAGTCGATCTCGGACATGCTCAAGGGTAAGCAGGGTCGTTTCCGTCAGAACCTGCTCGGAAAGCGCGTTGACTACTCTGGCCGTTCGGTCATCGTCGTGGGCCCGCAGCTCAAGCTGCACCAGTGTGGCCTGCCCAAGCAGATGGCTCTCGAGCTGTTCAAGCCGTTCGTGATGAAGCGCCTGGTTGAACTGAACCACGCACAGAACATCAAGTCGGCCAAGCGCATGGTGGAGCGTTCGCGCTCTGAGGTGTGGGACGTCCTCGAAGAGGTCATCACCGAGCACCCTGTGTTGCTGAACCGTGCGCCCACCCTGCACCGGCTTGGGATCCAGGCATTCGAGCCTCAGCTGGTCGAAGGCAAGGCCATCCACTTGCACCCGCTCGTGTGTGGCGCGTTCAACGCCGACTTCGACGGTGACCAGATGGCAGTTCACTTGCCGCTGTCCGCCGAGGCCCAGGCTGAGGCGCGCGTGTTGATGCTCTCGAGCAACAACATCCTGAAGCCCTCTGACGGTCGTCCCGTGACCATGCCTTCGCAGGACATGATCATCGGCCTCTACCACCTGTCGCTGCACAAGCCGGGCGTCACTGGTGAGGGCCTGGCGTTCTCGTCCACCGCAGAGGCGCAGATGTCCTTTGACTCCGGCACGATCGCGCTGAACGCGGAGATCTTGCTACGGGTCGACGGCACCACTGTTCCCCCGGCCGATGTGACGCTTGACGAGGACCGTATTCCAGGTGCCGCGTTCACGCTGACCACCACCCTGGGACGCGCGCTATTCAACGAATTGCTGCCTGTTTCGTACCCCTACGTCAACCGCAACGTCGACAAGAAGGTGCTGGGCGACATCGTGAACAACCTCGCCGAGCGTTACCCCAAGGTCGAGGTTGCCGCTTCGCTTGACGCGCTCAAGGCCGCGGGCTTCTATTGGGCGACGCGTTCCGGCGTCACTATCGCGATCTCGGATGTCGTGACGCCCAAGGGCAAGCAAGCAATTCTGGATCGCTACGAGGCGCTTGCCGCGAAGGTGCAGGATCAGTACGACACTGGTTTGATCACCGACGACGAGCGTCGTCAGGAGCTCATCGAGATCTGGACGCAGGCGACCAATGAGGTCGACAAGGCGATGCGTGCCGCGTTCCCGGAGTACAACACCGTTCACACGATGGTGGGTTCGGGTGCTCGTGGTAACTGGATGCAGGTTCGCCAGATCGCAGGTATGCGCGGGCTGGTGGCAAACCCCAAGGGTGAGATCATTCCGCGCCCCATCAAGTCCAACTACCGCGAGGGCCTGTCGGTTCTCGAGTACTTCATCGCAACCCACGGTGCCCGTAAGGGTCTGGCCGACACCGCGCTACGCACCGCCGACTCGGGTTACTTGACCCGTCGTCTGGTGGATGTGTCGCAGGACGTCATCGTGCGCGAGGACAACTGCGGCACCGAGCGTGGCCTGGTCATGCCAATCGTCGAGACCGATGCAGCGGGCAACCGCTCGCTTCACGAGCGGGTGGAGACCTCGGTGTTCGCTCGTAACCTTGCGACCGACGTTCAGGACGGCAGCGGCACGACGATCGGCAAGGCGGGTGACGACATTGGCGATGCGCTGATCGACGCACTCATGTTGTCGGGCATCGAAGAGGTCAAGGTCCGGTCGGTGCTCACGTGTGAGTCCACTGTCGGAACCTGCGCTCGTTGCTACGGCCGCTCGCTCGCTACCCGTGAGCTGGTCGACATCGGTGAGGCTGTCGGTATTGTTGCCGCACAGTCGATTGGTGAGCCCGGCACACAGCTGACGATGCGTACGTTCCACACCGGTGGTGTGGCATCGGCCGATGACATCACGCAGGGTCTGCCCCGTGTCCAGGAGCTCTTCGAGGCCCGCACCCCCAAGGGTGAGGCCCCGATCTCCGAGGTCGCTGGAAAGCTCAAGGTTGATGACTCGGAGGCCACGCGTCGCCTTGTCGTTACACCGGACAACGGCGACGAGGTCATCGAGTACCCCGTCACCAAGCGTTCGCGTTTGCTGGTGCAGGACGGCGAGCACGTCGAGGTTGGTCAGCAGCTTGTATTTGGAGCTATTGACCCCAAGAACGTGCTGCGCATCCTAGGTCCGCGTGCCACCCAGAAGCACTTGGTGGACGAGGTTCAGCAGGTGTACCGTTCGCAGGGTGTGGAAATTCACGACAAGCACATTGAGGTCATCGTGCGGCAGATGCTGCGTCGCGTGACCGTGCTTGACTCGGGTGAGACCACGCTACTTCCGGGAGAGCTGGTCGAGCGTTCGCGCTTCGAGAAGTCCAACCGTGAAACCGTGACGAAGGGCGGCAAGCCGGCTTCGGCTCGCCCCGAGCTCATGGGTATCACTAAGGCATCGCTCGCGACCGACTCTTGGCTGTCTGCCGCCTCGTTCCAGGAGACCACCCGTGTCCTGACCGAGGCTGCGATGTCCGGAAAGTCGGATCCGTTGCTCGGACTCAAGGAGAACGTCATCCTCGGAAAGCTCATCCCCGCCGGTACGGGACTGCATCAGTACCGCTCGGCGACGGTGGAGCCCACCGAGGAGGCGAAGGCCAATCTGTTTCCGACCTTCGGCTACGAAGAGTGGGACGGTCAGTTCTTCAGCGAGGGTACGGGTGAGGCTGTGCCGCTCGAAGAGTTTAAAATTCCTCGCGACTAGTACGACGTCAGGGTCAGCGTGGGAAACTTCGCTTTGACGCGGACGCGGGTGGCGGGTATCTTAGATACTCGTGCCCGCGTCGGCGGGCCCCTTGTGCGCGCCTGACTTGGTGCGACACCATCATGGACGACACGCCCGAGCGCGGGGGTCGGACACGACACAGAGATTTTTACCAGTTTTCACACGAACTAAAAGACGGAGACGTAGTGCCTACGATTCAGCAGCTGGTCAGGAAGGGTCGCCACCCAAAGGTGACCAAGACCAAGACCCCGGCTCTCAAGTCGAGCCCCCAGCGTCGCGGAGTGTGCACCCGCGTGTACACGACCACGCCCAAGAAGCCCAACTCGGCTCTGCGTAAGGTCGCACGCGTGCGCCTCTCGACTGGTATCGAGGTCACGGCCTACATCCCCGGAGAGGGCCACAACCTCCAGGAGCACTCGATTGTGCTGGTGCGTGGCGGTCGTGTGAAGGACCTCCCCGGTGTCCGCTACAAGATTGTGCGCGGCTCGCTCGACACCCAGGGCGTCAAGGACCGCAAGCAGGCTCGCAGCCGTTACGGCGCGAAGAAGGAGAAGAAGTAATGCCTCGTAAGGGACCGGCGCCTAAGCGTCCGATCATCAATGACCCGGTGTACGGCGCTCCTGTCGTAACGCAGCTGATCAACAAGATCCTGCTCGACGGCAAGAAGTCCGTATCCGAGGCCATCGTCTACGGTGCGCTCGAAGGCGTGAAGGAAAAGTCCGGTCAGGACCCCGTCGCCATTCTTAAGCGTGCGCTGGAGAACATCCGTCCTGCACTCGAGGTCAAGTCTCGCCGTGTCGGTGGAGCCACCTATCAGGTGCCCGTGGACGTTCGACCCGTGCGTCAGACCACCCTCGCGCTGCGGTGGTTGGTTGACTTCTCGCGCCAGCGTCGCGAAAAGACCATGACCGAGCGCCTCATGAACGAAATCCTCGACGCGTCCAACGGCCTCGGCGCCGCTGTGAAGCGTCGTGAAGACATGCACAAGATGGCGGAGTCCAACAAGGCCTTCGCTCACTACCGCTGGTAGTCAAGAAAGCTTAAGGGAGAACCACTCGTGGCACAGGACGTGCTTACGGACCTTACGAAGGTCCGCAACATCGGCATCATGGCTCACATCGATGCTGGCAAGACCACTACAACCGAGCGCATCTTGTACTACACGGGCGTGAACTACAAGATCGGTGAAACACACGACGGTGCTTCGACGACCGACTGGATGGAACAGGAGCAGGAGCGCGGCATCACTATTACGTCTGCCGCCGTGACGTGTTTCTGGGACAAGCACCAGATCAACCTCATCGACACCCCCGGACACGTGGACTTCACTGTTGAGGTGGAGCGTTCGCTCCGCGTGCTCGACGGTGCTGTTGCGGTGTTCGACGGCAAGGAGGGGGTTGAGCCCCAGTCCGAGACCGTGTGGCGTCAGGCCGACAAGTACGAAGTCCCCCGCATCTGCTTCGTCAACAAGATGGACAAGTTAGGCGCGGACTTCTACTACACGGTCCAGACCATCATCGATCGCCTAAAGGCCACCCCGCTGCCCCTCCAGATTCCTATCGGCGCCGAGAACGACTTCATCGGCGTCGTCGACTTGGTCGAGATGAATGCCAAAGTGTGGCGCGGCGAGACCGGCCTGGGCGAGGCATACGAGACCGAAGAGATCCCCGCAGACCTCCTCGAGAAGGCCAATGAGTACCGCATCAAACTGCTCGAAGCTGTCGCCGAGACCGACGACGCGCTCATGGAGCGTTTCTTCGCTGGCGACGAGATCACGGTTCCCGAGATCAAGGCTGCGATCCGCAAGCTCACGGTGGCCGGTGAGGCATACCCGATTCTCTGTGGTTCGGCGTTCAAGAACAAGGGCGTCCAGCCGATGCTCGATGCAGTGGTCGACTACCTTCCGAACCCGCTTGACGTGGGTGCGATCGAGGGTCACGACGTTCGCGACCCAGAGAAGGTCGTCGAGCGCCACGCTGACGCGACAGAGCCCTTCTCGGCGCTGGCGTTCAAGGTAGTTTCCCACCCGTTCTTCGGCAAGCTCACGTACGTCCGCGTCTACTCGGGTCACCTCGAGTCCGGCGCCGCGATTCTGAATGCCACCAAGGACAAGAAGGAGCGCATTGGAAAGCTTTTCCAGATGCACTCCAACAAGGAAATGCCCGTCGACAGCATCTCCGCAGGCCACATCTATGCTGTCATCGGCCTCAAGAACACCACGACCGGTGACACCCTGTGTGACCCGAACAGTCCCGTGGTGCTCGAGTCGATGACCTTCCCTGAGCCCGTCATTGACGTGGCCATCGAGCCCAAGACCAAGGCCGACCAGGAGAAGTTGTCACTGGCGATCCAGAAGCTCGCCGAGGAAGACCCCACGTTCCGTGTCAAGCTCGACGTGGACACCGGCCAGACCGTCATCGGCGGAATGGGCGAATTGCACCTCGACATCCTCGTGGACCGCATGCGCCGCGAATTTAACGTGGACGCTAACGTGGGTAAGCCTCAGGTCGCCTATCGCGAGACCATCAAGGGCATCGCGGAGAAGGTCGACTACACCCACAAGAAGCAGACGGGTGGATCCGGCCAGTTCGCAAAGGTCCAGGTGCGGTTCGAGCCACTCGAGTCGACAGAGGGCGAGCTGTACGAGTTCGTCAATGGAGTCACGGGCGGTCGCGTTCCTCGCGAGTACATCCCGTCGGTGGACGCCGGCATTCAGTCAGCCATGGAACTCGGCGTGCTCGCCGGTTACCCCATGGTCGGCGTGAAGGCGACGCTGCTCGACGGCGCATACCACGACGTCGACTCGTCCGAGATGGCATTCAAGATTGCTGGCTCGATGGTGTTTAAGGAGGGCGTCAAGCGCGCCAAGCCTGTCATCCTCGAGCCCGTGATGGCCGTCGAGGTTCGTACGCCCGAGGAGTACATGGGCGAAGTTATTGGTGACATCAACTCGCGCCGTGGTCAGATCCGACAGATGTTGGAAGCCCACGGCGTCAAGGTGATCGACGCCCTCGTGCCACTGTCCGAAATGTTCGGCTATGTCGGCGATCTGCGTTCAAAGACGCAGGGTCGCGCGGTGTATTCGATGACCTTCGACAGCTACGCAGAGGTCCCCAAGGCAGTTGCCGAGGAGATCATTGCAAAGACCCGGGGCGAGTAGTCCCACCGGTTGAAATCAGCATTATCAAACGACCAGTAGGGAAGCTACACGCCCCGCGATAGCCAACAGCTAGCGCTAGACGTTAAGATTCACTACCCGAGTCTCTAAAACTAATCAGGAGGAAGCCCAAATGGGTAAGGCCAAGTTCGAGCGGACCAAGCCGCACGTCAACATCGGAACCATCGGTCACGTCGACCACGGTAAGACGACGCTGACCGCCGCCATCTCGAAGGTCCTGCACGATAAGTTCCCGGACCTCAACCCCTTCACGCCTTTCGACCAGATCGACAAGGCTCCTGAAGAGCGTGAGCGCGGTATCACCATCAATATCTCGCACATTGAGTACGAGACTGCGACGCGTCACTACGCGCACGTCGACGCCCCTGGGCACGCCGACTACATCAAGAACATGATCACCGGTGCTGCGCAGATGGATGGCGCAATCCTCGTGGTTGCCGCGACGGATGGTCCCATGGCCCAGACGCGTGAGCACGTTCTTCTCGCCAAGCAGGTGGGCGTTCCTTACCTGCTCGTCGCGCTGAACAAGTCCGACATGGTTGATGACGAGGAAATCCTCGAGCTAGTCGAATTCGAGGTCCGCGAGCTTCTTAGCGCGCAGGGATTCGACGGCGACAACGCTCCCGTCATCCAGGTCTCCGCTCTCAAGGCACTCGAGGGTGACGAGAAGTGGGCTAAGACCGTGAGCGACCTCATGGACGCGGTGGACGAGAGCGTCCCCGTTCCGGAGCGCGACATGGACAAGCCGTTCCTGATGCCGATCGAGGACGTCTTCACGATCACCGGTCGTGGAACCGTCGTCACCGGCAAGATCGAGCGCGGCAAGCTCAAGATCAACTCCGAAGTCGAAATCATTGGCATCAAGGCTACTCAGAAGACCACGGTCACGGGTATTGAGATGTTCCACAAGCAGATGGACGAGGCTTGGGCCGGCGAGAACTGTGGCCTCTTGCTTCGCGGTACCAAGCGTGAAGACGTTGAGCGCGGACAAGTTGTGGTTGCCCCAGGCAGCACCACCCCGCACACCAACTTCGAGGGCAAGTGCTACATCCTCGACAAGAGCGAGGGCGGCCGTCACAATCCGTTCTACACGAACTACCGTCCTCAGTTCTACATCCGTACGACTGACGTCACCGGCGTCATCACGTTGCCTGAGGGCACCGAGATGGTCATGCCTGGTGACACCACTGAGATGACCGTTGAGCTGATCCAGCCCATCGCCATCGAAGAGGGACAGGGCTTTGCAATCCGTGAGGGTGGTCGCACCGTCGGCTCCGGCACGGTGACCAAGATCATCAAGTAGCCCGTTTCACTAGCGTTCCCCGGATGCGGGGTCTGGCTTAAGCCGGGCCCCGCATCCGCGTGCCAGCCGTAAGTTTTGTGCCTTCGGACGAAGGACATGCAACGTCGCGGTTGGTGTGCCAGGTGAAAATCTGGCATAATACTTTGGTTGCCTATTGCAGGCAGCCATCACACTCACCAACGACACATCGAGGAATCGATAACGTGCCTGTGTGCCGCCCATGCGCGACACGCCCGAGCGCGGGGGTCGGTGGTGATGACCACAGTTGTACGAGAGAAAAGGCAGAACCACGCCATGGCCGGACAAAAGATCCGCATTCGGTTGAAGAGCTACGACCACGAGGTCATTGACTCCTCAGCTCGCAAGATCGTCGAGACCGTCACGCGCGCCGGTGCGTCAGTGGTGGGACCCGTCCCGCTGCCCACCGAAAAGAACGTGTTCTGTGTCATTCGTTCGCCCCACAAGTACAAGGACAGCCGCGAGCACTTCGAGATGCGTACTCACAAGCGCCTCATCGACATCGTGGACCCGACGCCCAAGGCAGTCGACTCGCTTATGCGCCTCGACCTTCCAGCCGACGTCAACATCGAGATCAAGCTCTAACGAGCTGTTAAGGACTTTACTCACCATGACTACGACTTCCAATGCCCAGCGCGATGTCACCGCGCTGCTAGGTACGAAGCTGGGCATGACGCAGGTGTGGGACGACCGGGGGCATGTAGTGCCCGTAACGGTCGTTCAGGTAGACACCAACGTCGTGACTCAGGTGCGGGATGCGCAGAAGGACGGCTACAGCGCCGTTCAGCTCGCTTTCGGCGCCGTTGACCCTCGCCGCGTTACCGCGCCGCTCAAGGGCCACTTCGACAAAGCAGGCGTCACTCCTCGCCGACACGTTGCCGAGGTTCGCACCTCGAACGCAGCCGAATACTCGTTGGGCCAAGAAATTGCCGCCGACGTGTTCGAGGCCGGCCAGCTGGTCGACGTGACCGGAACCAGCAAGGGAAAGGGAACCGCTGGCGTGATGAAACGCCACGGCTTCCATGGCGTTGGCGCCTCCCACGGCGCACACAAGAACCACCGCAAGCCTGGATCCATCGGAGGCGCTTCGACGCCGTCGCGTGTGTTCCGAGGCATGAAGATGGCCGGACGCATGGGTAACGACCGCAAGACCGTGCAGAACCTGCAGGTCCAGGCTGTCGACCTCGAGCGCGGCCTGCTGCTGCTCAAGGGCGCCGTACCCGGCAACAAGGGCGGCGTCGTTCTCATCCGCTCCGCAGTGAAGGGCGCGTAACTGACATGGCTAATACTCAAACTGTTGACGTCGTCGACGTTCAGGGCAAGAAGTCAGGCACCGCCGAGCTTCCCGCTGAGATTTTCGACGTCGTGACCAATATTCCACTGATCCACCAGGTTGTTGTAGCCCAGCGCGCAGCAACCCGCCAGGGAACGCACGCCACTAAGACGCGTGCGCAGGTCTCAGGTGGTGGCCGCAAGCCCCACAAGCAGAAGGGAACCGGTCGCGCTCGTCAGGGCTCGATCCGCGCTCCCCAGTTTGCCGGCGGCGGAATTGTCCACGGCCCCCAGCCGCGTGACTACTCGCAGCGCACTCCCAAGAAGATGAAGGTTGCCGCTCTGCGCGGAGCACTGTCCGACCGGGCCCGTGCCGACCGCGTGCACGTCCTCAAGAGCGTCGTCTCCGGCGACACTCCCTCGACCAAGAACGCTATTGCCGCTATCGCTGCGGTGACAGCCGGACGCCGCGCATTAGTCGTGCTCGAGCGCACCGACGAGCTAGCCTGGAAGTCGCTGCGCAACGCGCCCGATGCCCACGCAGTCTCGGTCGGCCAGCTCAACACGTACGACGTGCTGATCCACGACGACATCGTGTTCACGGCAGCCGCGCTCGACGCGTTCCTTGCAGGCCCCGCCAAGGGAGCATCGGCCAAGGCCGTTGCCACCGAGTCCGAGGCAGCCGCTACACAGGCGGAGGAGACCAAATGAGCAACTTGAACAAGAACCCCCGCGACATTCTGATCCGGCCCATTGTGTCGGAGAAGAGTTACTCGCTTATGGACCAGGGCAAGTACACCTTCGAGGTGGACCCCCGCGCCAACAAGACCGAGATCAAGATTGCTGTAGAGCAGATCTTCGGTGTGAAGGTGACGTCGGTCAACACTATTAATCGCAAGGGCAAGACGCGCCGCACGCGTTTCGGCCTTGGCAAGCGTAAAGACGTCAAGCGCGCGATCGTCACCGTTGGTGGCGGCGATGCGCTCGACATCTTCTCCGGCCAGGTCGGCTAGGTAAGGACAACACTCATGGCTATTCGTAAGTACAAGCCGACAACTCCGGGCCGTCGTGGCTCGTCCGTTGCCGACTTCGTGGAGATTACTCGTTCCGAACCCGAGAAGTCGCTGGTCCGCCCTCTTCACAAGAAGGGTGGCCGTAACAACACCGGTCGCATCACGACCCGTCACCAGGGCGGTGGCCACAAGCGTGCCTACCGCGTGATTGACTTCCGTCGTCATGACAAGGACGGCGTGCCCGCGAAGGTCGCTCACATCGAGTACGACCCCAACCGGACCGCCCGCATTGCTCTGCTGCACTATGCAGACGGCGCGAAGCGTTACATCATTGCTCCCGACAAGCTCCGTCAGGGTGACGCGATTGAGGCTGGCGTTGGCGCCGACATCAAGCCGGGTAATAACCTGCCTTTGCGTAACATCCCCGTCGGCACAGTGATTCACGCAATCGAGCTCAAGCCCGGTGGTGGAGCTAAGATCGCCCGTTCCGCGGGCGCCTCGGTGCAGTTGGTTGCCAAGGATGGCGTATTCGCACAGTTGCGTATGCCGTCCGGCGAGATCCGCAACGTTGACGCTCGCTGCCGCGCCTCGATTGGTGAGGTTGGTAACTCCGAGCAGTCGAACATCAACTGGGGTAAGGCTGGCCGTATGCGCTGGAAGGGCAAGCGCCCGAGCGTCCGTGGTGTCGTCATGAACCCGGTGGATCACCCGCACGGTGGTGGTGAGGGTAAGACGTCCGGTGGGCGTCACCCCGTCAGCCCGTGGGGTAAGGCCGAGGGCCGCACCCGAAGCAGGAAGAAGGACAGTGACAAGCTCATCGTCCGCCGCCGCCGTACTGGCAAGAACAAGCGTTAAGGAGCCTGACTTATGCCACGCAGTCTAAAGAAGGGCCCCTTCGTAGACGACCACCTGCAGAAAAAGGTGGACGCCCAGAACGAGGCCGGAACGAAGAACGTCATCAAGACCTGGTCGCGCCGTAGCGTGATCACGCCCGATTTCCTGGGACACACCTTTGCAGTGCACGACGGTCGCAAGCACGTTCCCGTGTTCGTGACCGAGGCGATGGTGGGACACAAGCTCGGCGAGTTTGCACCCACCCGCACTTTTAGGGGCCACATCAAGGACGACCGCAAGGGCCGCCGCTAAGGCGCCCGAGCGAAGGTAAGAGGAGTTTAGAGATGGAAGCCAATGCGCAAACGCGATACGTTCGCGTCACCGCTCAAAAGGCTCGCCGCGTCGTGAACCTGGTTCGTGGCCAGAACGCAGTGGAGGCAATAGCCTCGCTGAAGTTCCAGCCCCAGGCCGTGTCCGAGGACGTGCGCAAGCTCATCCAGTCGGCCATTGCTAACGCACGCGTCTCAGCCGACAAGGCTGGCGAGCGATTCGATGAGACCGAGTTGTATGTCAAGGCAATCACCGTGGACGAGGGTCCGACCATGAAGCGCATCATGCCGCGCGCTCAGGGTCGTGCCAACCGCATCTTGAAGCGGACTAGCCACCTCAAGGTAACCGTGGCGACCCGTCAGGGTGCCGTTAAGGAAGGGGCCAAGTAATGGGTCAGAAGGTTAACCCGCACGGCTACCGCCTGGGTATCACGACCGACCACCGTTCTCGCTGGTTCGCAGACTCGACCAAGAAGGGCGAGCGCTACCGCGACTACGTCATCGAGGACGTCAAAATCCGCAAGCTTATGTCCGAGGGACTTGAGCGCGCTGGGGTGTCCAAGGTCGAGATCGAGCGTACCCGTGAGCGTGTCCGTGTGGACCTCCACACGGCTCGCCCCGGAATCGTCATCGGTCGCCGCGGCGCCGAGGCCGACAAGCTACGGTCCAACCTGGAGAAGCTCACCGGCAAGCAGGTGCAGCTCAACATCCTCGAGGTGAAGAACGCAGAGATCGACGCGCAGCTGGTCGCACAAGGTATCGCCGAACAGCTCGCGTCGCGGGTGTCGTTTCGACGCGCGATGCGCAAGGGCATGCAGTCAGCTCTGCGCGCAGGTGCTAAGGGCATCCGTGTCCAGTGCTCCGGCCGTCTGGGTGGCGCAGAAATGTCCCGCTCGGAGTTTTACCGTGAAGGGCGCGTGCCGTTGCACACGCTCCGCGCGAACATCGACTACGGCTTCTTCAAGTCCAAGACCACGTTCGGCATCATCGGCGTCAAAGTCTGGATCTACAAGGGCGACATGACCGAGAAGGAGTGGGCTGCCGAGCAGGCCAAGGCTCCTCGTCCGCAGCGAGGACGCCCTGACCGTGGTGGCGATCGTGGCCCCCGCACCGGTGGCGACCGTGGCCCCCGCAGCGGTGGCGACCGCGCGAGCGCACCCCGCGCCGAGGCCCCTAAGGCCGACGCACCCGCCGCAGTAGAGGCCCCCAAGGCCGATGCTGGGAAGGAAGGCAAGTAATGCTTATCCCTCGTCGTGTGAAGCACCGCAAGCAGCACCACCCCGGTCGTTCGGGGCACGCTACGGGTGGCACCGAGGTGTCGTTCGGTGACTACGGCATTCAGGCGATCGAGCCCGCGTACCTGACGAACCGTCAGATCGAAGCGGCCCGTATCGCTGTGACCCGTCACATCAAGCGTGGTGGAAAGGTGTGGATCAACGTCTACCCCGACCGCCCGCTGACCAAGAAGCCTGCCGAAGTCCGCATGGGCTCCGGTAAAGGTTCAGTTGAGTGGTGGGTCGCCAACATCAAGCCGGGTCGCGTGCTCTTCGAGATCGCCGGTGTTGATGAAGCTCTTGCTCGTGAGGCGCTCAGCCGCGCGCAGCACAAGTTGCCCATGAAGACCCGTTTTGTGACCCGTGAGGGTGGTGACAGCTAATGGCTATCGGTACTAAGGACCTCGCCCCGAGCGAGTTGGACGCGATGGAGAACGAGCGCTTGCTCGAAGAGCTCAAGAAGTCGAAGGAAGAGCTGTTCAATCTGCGCTTCCAGTCGGCTACCGGGCAGCTCGACAATCATGGTCGACTCAAGGCCGTCAAGCGTGACATCGCCCGCATCTACACGATTCTGCGCGAGCGTGAGCTCGGCATTCGGACCGCTCCCGCGGCGAAGTCTGAGTAAGGAAAATAACTATGTCGACCGATAAGAACACGACAGCGACGGAAGACCGCCGCGCGTTTCGCAAGACGCGCCGTGGCTACGTCACGTCGGACAAGATGGACAAGACGATCACCGTCGAGGTTGAGGACCGCGTCAAGCACCCTCTCTACGGCAAGGTGCTTCGTCAGACCAGCAAACTGAAGGCGCACGATGAGGCCAACACGGCCGGCATCGGCGACCTCGTCGTGGTGATGGAGACCCGGCCGCTTTCCGCTTCCAAGCGGTGGCGCTTGGTCGAGATCGTCGAAAAGGCCAAGTAACTACGTTCGACCAGGCTCGTGCTGACGTGCGAGAACCAGACGACAGGAGACAGACATGATTCAGCAGGAGTCGCGACTTCGGGTCGCCGACAATACCGGTGCTAAGGAAATCCTTTGCATCCGTGTTCTCGGTGGGTCCAAGCGTCGCTACGCAGGCATCGGTGACACCATCGTTGCTACCGTCAAGGATGCAATTCCCGGCGGGAACGTCAAGAAGGGCGATGTGGTCAAGGCCGTCATCGTGCGCACCACCAAGGAGCGCCGCCGTCCCGACGGTTCCTACATCAAGTTCGATGAGAACGCTGCCGTGATCCTTAAGGGACCTGAAGGCACCGACCCTCGTGGAACTCGTATCTTTGGCCCGGTGGGCCGCGAGCTACGCGACAAGAAGTTCATGAAGATTATTTCTCTGGCACCGGAGGTCATCTAATGGCGAAGATTAAGAAGGGCGACCTCGTTGTCGTCATCGCCGGCCGTGACCGCGGTCAGCAAGGCCGAGTTCTCGATGTCAACACTGACACGGACCGCCTGATCGTCGAGGGTGTGCAGCGCGTGACCAAGCACATTAAGCCCGGCACTCGTCGTGACAACCAAGAAGGTGGCATCGTCTCTGTCGAGGCGCCGCTGCACATCTCGAACGTCATGCTCGTTGATCCCGAGACCAAGAAGGGAACCCGCGTGGGTTACCGAACCGAAGAAGTCGAGCGTGATGGCCGCAAGCGCACCCAGCGTGTGCGTGTCGCCAAGCGTTCCGGTAAGGACGTCTAATGGCTACCGAAACTAAGATGCCGCGTCTCAAAGCCAAGTACCGAGAGAACATTGTGTCGAGCCTCCAGGCGGAGTTCACACACACCAACGTGAACGAGGTTGCTGGCCTCGTCAAGGTGGTCGTCAACATGGGTGTTGGCGAGGCCGCCAAGGACTCGAAGCTGATCACGGGCGCAATCGCGGATCTGACGGCCATTACCGGCCAGAAGCCGCAGGTGACTAAGGCACGCAAGTCCATCGCCCAGTTCAAGCTGCGTGAGGGCCAGGAAATCGGCGCCCACGTCACGCTGCGTGGCGACCGCATGTGGGAATTCCTCGACCGCTTGCTGTCAACAGCGCTTCCCCGTATTCGCGACTTCCGTGGGCTTAGCCCTAAGCAGTTCGACGGCAGCGGGAACTATACTTTCGGCCTCACGGAGCAGTCGATGTTCCACGAGATCGACCAGGACAGGATCGACCGCGTGCGTGGCATGGACATCACCATCGTCACTACCGCGTCGACTGACGCCGAGGGCCGCTCGCTGCTTAAGCAGCTGGGCTTTCCCTTCAAGGAGAAGTAAACATGGCCAAGACTGCGCTGAAGAACAAGGCCGCCGGCAAGCAGAAGTTTGCGGTGCGCGCCTACACCCGATGCCAGAAGTGCGGACGTCCGCACTCCGTCTACCGTAAGTTCGGCCTCTGCCGTATTTGCTTCCGCGAGATGGCTCACGCAGGTGAGCTTCCCGGAATCACCAAGAGCAGCTGGTAACTACTACGCCGAAGGTCCGCTGACGCGGAAACCACGACGAGGAAGAGTGAATCACTCATGACAATGACTGACCCAATCGCAGACATGCTTACGCGTCTGCGCAACGCAAACTCGGCTTACCACGCGACCGTTTCGATGCCGCACTCCAAGCTCAAGGCGAACATCGCCGCGATGCTTGAAGATGAGGGCTACATCATCGGCTCGCAGGTTGCCGATGCTGAGGTGGGCAAGACGCTCACGCTCACGCTGAAGTACGGTCCTAACCGCGAGCGCTCGCTCGCTGGGATTCGCCGCGTGTCCAAGCCTGGTCTGCGCGTCTACGCAAAGTCGACGAAACTGCCTAAGGTTCTCGGCGGGCTCGGCGTAGCCATTTTGTCCACGTCCTCCGGTCTGCTCACAGACCGGCAGGCAGAAAAGAAGGGCGTCGGCGGCGAAGTCGTCGCGTTCGTCTGGTAACTGGAAAGGTACTTAGCAATGTCTCGCATTGGCAAAATAGCCGTTCCGGTTCCCTCCGGAGTGGACGTCAACATCGACGGCTCTGCCGTGACGGTCAAGGGCCCCAGGGGCACCCTGAACCTGAACGTCAAGCAGCCCATCACGGTCGAGAGGAGCGAGGACGGCATTGCCGTCAAGCGCCCTAACGACGAGCGCGTCTCCAAGTCGCTTCACGGCCTCACGCGCACCCTGATCTCCAATATGGTGACTGGGGTGACTGAGGGGTATGAGAAGAAGCTCGAGATCGTAGGCACGGGTTACCGTGTAGTACTCAAGGGAACGGACCTCGAGTTCGCGCTTGGGTTCTCGCACCCGGTCAACGTGGCGGCGCCCGAAGGCATCACTTTCTCAGTCGAAGGCCCCACCAAGTTCTCGGTGGCCGGAATCGATAAGCAGCAGGTGGGTGAAGTCGCCGCCAACATTCGCAAGATTCGCAAGCCTGAGCCATACAAGGGCAAGGGTGTCCGCTATGCCGGCGAGCAGGTTCGCCGCAAGGCCGGAAAGACGGGTAAGTAAGCCATGGGTATTGCAATTAAGGGCAAGGGCAAGTCGGTACAGCGCAAGCGTCGCCACTTCCGCCTTCGCAAAAAGATTTCTGGCACGACCGCACGTCCCCGCCTCGTGGTGACGCGCTCTTCGCGCCACATGTTCGCCCAGATTGTCGACGACACCGTCGGCAAGACGCTGGTGGCGGCATCGACCCTTGAGGCCGATGTCCGTGCGCTGGACGGCGACAAGACCGCCAAGGCATCTAAGGTCGGACAGCTTGTTGCTGACCGGGCCAAGGCAGCCGGCATCGACACTGTGGTGTTCGACCGTGGCGGAAACCAGTACCACGGCCGCGTTGCCGCGGTTGCAGACGGCGCCCGAGAGGGTGGCCTGGCTCTGTAGCCGGGACCACAACATTTAAGGAAATTTGATGGCTGAACAAAACAGCGGCCGCCGCGACAACAACCGTCGTGGCAACGAGCCGGATAACAAGTTCATTGAGCGCGTCGTCACCATTAACCGCGTCTCCAAGGTCGTAAAGGGTGGTCGACGCTTTAGTTTCACCGCCCTGGTGGTCGTGGGCGACGGCGAAGGTAACGTGGGCGTTGGTTACGGTAAGGCCAAGGAAGTGCCTGCCGCGATCTCCAAGGGAGTCGAAGAGGCCAAGCGCGCGTTCTTCCGCGTACCCCGCATCCAGGGCACCATCCCGCACATCGTGCAGGGTGAGGCCGCTGCTGGTGTGGTGTTCCTTCGCCCCGCGTCTCCGGGTACCGGGGTGATCGCGGGTGGTCCTGTGCGCGCCGTGCTGGAGTGCGCAGGTATCCATGACGTGCTTTCCAAGTCTCTCGGTTCCACGAACGCAATCAATATCGTCCACGCCACTGTGGATGCTTTGAAGCGTCTCGAGCGTCCCGAGGAGGTCGCCGCTCGCCGTGGCAAGGCCGTGGAAGATGTGGCTCCGGCAGCAATGCTGCGTGCCCAGGCAGCGGGGTCTAAGTAATGGCACGTCTCAAGGTCACTCAGAAGAGGTCGGGCATCGGCACCAAGCCGCAGCACCGCAAGACTCTTCGCTCGCTGGGCCTCAAGCGCATCGGCGACATTGTCGTAAAGGAAGACCGGCCGGAAATTCGCGGCCAGGTCGTAGCGGTGCGCCACTTGGTCACCGTGGAGGAGGTTGACTAATGGCTGACGAAAAGAAGCCTGCCGACAAGGCAGCAGCAACGAAGAAACCTGCGGCGAAGACCGCGGCCGCTAAGAAGCCTGTAGCTTCGAAGGCTGCCGCGGATAAGCCCGTAGCAACCAAGGCGCCGGCGAAGGCCCCTGCCGACAAGCCGGCGGCCAAGAAGGCACCTGCTAAGAAGGACGCTGCGGATAATCCCGCCGCCCAGAAGAAGGCACCTGCGAAGGCATCCGCTTCGAAGGCGGCAGACAAGCCCGCCGCCGACAAGAAGGCACCTGCGAAGGCATCCGCTTCGAAGGCGGCAGACAAGCCTGCCGCCGACAAGAAGGCACCTGCGAAGGCACCCGCTTCGAAGTCGGCTGACAAGCCTGCCGCGAAGAAGGCCGCCGACGCTAAGGCTGAGGCTGCTGCGGAGAAGGTCTCCACCCTGAAGATGCACCACCTGCGTCCTGCGGCGGGTTCGCACAAGCGCAAGATCCGCATTGGTCGCGGTGAGGGCGGTAGGCGCGGTAAGACCGCGGGTCGTGGAACCAAGGGTACTGGTGCGCGTTACCAGGTCTCCCAGGCATTCGAGGGTGGACAGACGCCTATCCATATGCGCATCCCTAAGCTCCGCGGCTTCACGAGCCCGTTTAAGATCTATTACCAGGTTGTGAACGTCGATCAGATCGCTGAGCTCTTCCCCAAGGGCGGCAAGATCACCAAGGCGGACCTCGTCGAGGCCGGCGCGGTACGCAAGAACCGCCCCGTGAAGGTGCTGGGCGAAGGCGAGATCTCCGTGAAGGTCACGATCGTCGACGCAGAAAAGGTTTCGCAGTCCGCGAAGACCAAGATCGAAGCCGCTGGCGGCTCGGTCAACGAGGGCTAGAGTCGAGGCTGGGCCCGTTCCTCGCGAGCGGGCCCGCTTCGGCTTTCTTCGTATTCCCTAGCCCAAAAATTGTGGAGGATTCATGCTCAGTGGTTTCTTGAGTGCTTTTCGCACTCCTGACCTGCGGAAGAAGATTCTCTTCACGCTAGGCATCATTGCCATCTACCGGTTGGGTGTGTCTATCCCCACCCCGGGAGTGGACTACGGCAACGTGCAGCAGTGCCTCACGTCGACGGCATCGAACAGCGCTTTTGCGATCCTGAACCTTTTCTCCGGCGGCGCGCTTCTGCAGCTATCGATCTTCGCGCTTGGCATCATGCCCTATATCACCGCGTCGATCATCGTTCAGCTACTCCGGGTGCTCATTCCCCACTTCGACACGCTGCACAAGGAAGGCGCCGAGGGCCAGGCCAAGCTCACGCAGTACACGCGTTACATCACCGTTGGATTCGCGGCGTTGCAGTCAGCCTCTTACGTGACTCTTGCGCGAAACGACGTGTTCTTCCCGGGCTGCGCACTGCCCATCATCCCGAACGACTCATGGCAGATCATCGCCATGATGGTGCTGACCATGACCGCTGGCACCGTCTTCGTGATGTGGCTGGGTGAGCGCATCACCGAACGCGGCATCGGAAATGGTATGTCGCTGTTGATCTTTACCTCCATTGCGGCGTCGTTCCCAGGTACTGTGAGCGCGATCTGGAACAGCTCGAACGGCCTCACCAACTTGGTCATCGTCGGCATCGTCGTCGGCATCGTGGTAGCAGTTGTGGTTTACGTGGAGCAGTCGCAGCGGCGCATCCCGGTGCAATATGCCAAGCGCATGGTGGGCCGCAAGATGCTAGGCGGCTCTTCCACTTACATCCCGTTAAAGATCAATATGGCGGGTGTGATCCCCGTGATCTTCGCCTCGTCGTTGCTGACGCTCCCGACAGTGATCGTGCAGTTCTCGGGCGACAACCCCTCGTCTTGGGTGCTCTGGCTGCGGGACAATGTTGCCGCGCCTGGAGTTCCTCTTAACATCGTGCTCTACTCGCTGCTGATAGTCTTCTTCGCGTACTTCTACACCGCCATCACGTTTAACCCGGACGAGGTCGCGGACAACATGAAGAAGTACGGTGGGTTTGTGCCCGGCATCCGTCCCGGCAAGCCGACCGCTAACTTCCTCAGTTACGTGCTCTCGCGCATCACGAGCGCAGGTGCCCTTTACCTTGCGATCGTCGCCTTGATACCCACGTTGATGTTCGTATCCCTGGGGCTTAACACCAATATTCCCTTCGGTGGAGCCTCTATCTTGATTCTGGTGGGAGTGGGGCTCGATACGGTCAAGCGCATCCAGTCACAGTTGGAGCAGCGCCACTACGAAGGGTTCTTGAAGTAATGAGAGCAGTCCTGCTAGGGCCTCCCGGGGCAGGCAAGGGTACGCAGGCAGCGCGCCTCGCGGTCCGGCTAGGTATCCCAACTATCTCGACGGGCGAGATCTTTCGGTCGAACGTGAAGAGCAGCACGGAGCTCGGGCGCAAGGCGCAGGAGTATATGTCCGCTGGCGTATTGGTCCCGGACGAGGTGACGAACGCGATGGTACGCGATCGACTTTCACAGGACGATGTGCTTGCTGGCTTTTTGCTGGACGGCTACCCCCGTAACTCTGACCAGGCGGTCGAGCTCGACACGATGTTGAGTGACTTGGGTGTGCGACTCGATGCGGCTATCGAGATCACCGCGGACGTAGACGAGGTGACGGCTCGGTTGCTGAAGCGCTCCGAAATTGAGGGTCGATCCGATGACACAGAGCCGGTCATTCGCAAGCGCCTCGCCGTCTACGCGACATCCACAGCACCGCTGACTGCCTACTATCAAGGCCACGGGCTCTTGGTGCAGGTGGACGGCATGGGTGCGATGGACGATGTCACCACGCGGCTGGTCACGGCCGTCGAAGCAAAGTAGGCTCGTCGCGTGAGCGATGGGATCGAGTACAAGACTGCGTCTGAGATGCGCACGATGGCGTGCGCTGGACTCGTGGTCGAACGCGCACTTGCTGCCGCAAAGTCCGCAGCGGTAGTGGGAGCGACGACGTTCGATGTGGACGCGGCGGCCGCCAAGGCGATTGCCGATGACGGAGCGACCTCGAATTTCCTCGGTTACCACGGCTTCCCCGCGTCGTGCTGCGTGTCCATCAATGACGAGGTTGTGCACGGGATCCCTGGAACCCGGGTGATCCACGATGGCGATGTAGTTTCCATTGACTGCGGCGCCGTCATCGATGGCTGGCACGGTGACAGCGCGATTTCCTTCATCGTGGGCACGCCGCAGTCAGCGAGCGACGTCTCGCTCTTGAAGGAGACCCGACGCTCGCTTTTTGCGGGCATCGCGGCTCTCGCGACGGCATCGCGGCTGGGCGAGGTGTCCGCCGCCATCGAGGACGTCGCCAATGCGGCGGGCCTGTTCCCCCTGGAAGGCTACGTAGGACATGGAATCGGCACCGCCATGCACCAGGCCCCGGACGTCATGAACTATCGCACCCGCTCGCGAGGCGCCAAAGTGCGACCGGGGATGTGTATCGCGATTGAGCCGATGCTGGTGATCGGTACCGGAGACTCGAATACTTTGGCTGACGACTGGACGGTCATCTCCGCAGATGGCTCTCGCGCCGCGCACTGGGAGCACTCGGTCGCTATCCATGATGAGGGCATTTGGGTCCTGACTGCGACCGATGGTGGTGCGGCGGGACTTGCCGAGTTCGGTGTAAGTCCAGCACCTCTCCCGTCGCTGTAGGGCGCACGGCGCACGCCCGTGTAGCCCGGACCGGAAGACGAGTTCGTTTGCGTGTTATGTCGGGTTTTTCACATAAAGTCGGAGTTGTTCCGCCTCTGCCCGTAGGATTAACCAACCAGCCGGAGAGGCCGATCTACGATGACGTTCGGATACGCGTCTATACGCGACACCTCAGATGAACTGTTGCGTGCCCGCGACCCGCAGGTCGTCGGCTCCGAGCTACTGTCACTGGCAGTCGACCGCGACCCCCAGGTTCGCGCTGCAGTTGCCTCCCGAGGGGATTGTCCTGCCGGAGCTCTCATCTCCCTGGGGCACGACCACCAGGTGGTGGTGTTGGAGGCGCTGATCGCGAACCCGAAAACACCGTCGTCGGTGATTCGCAACTTGGGCGATCACCGGAATCCACGCGTGGCTGACCTCGCAGTGCAGCGACTCCGCAATAGTTTTCGCTAACGGATCCAGCAACCGTCCCTGTCACTCGGCACGCGCGGTTGAGGCGGGCTCCCGCATGCCGTATAGTTATTCCTCGGGTGTTTTAGCGCGCCCGAATGCACTGTCAACCAACGTTAGCGGAGTTTATGGCCAAGAAAGACGGCGTCATTGAGGTCGAAGGTTCTGTGGTCGAGGCATTGCCAAACGCGTCATTCCGAGTGGAATTGACCAACGGGCACCTCGTCCTAGCCCACATCTCAGGCAAGATGAGACAGCACTATATTAGGATCCTTCCTGAGGACCGCGTGGTAGTCGAGTTGAGCCCGTACGACCTGTCCCGCGGCCGCATCGTCTACCGCTACAAGTAATCGTCGTCGCTGGCGTGTTCTACACGTTTGCGCCCCGACGGCGAAGGAAAGAACCATGAAGGTTAAGCCCAGCGTCAAGCCCATCTGCGAAAAGTGCAAGGTGATTCGTCGTAATGGCCGAGTAATGGTCATCTGCGAGAACCTGCGCCACAAGCAGCGTCAGGGCTAGACAAAAAAAGAAAACCGCGTTTGGTCACCGTCCTCGGACGTCACCCTTGGCTCGGAGGCCGAGGCCCGCACAAGTTGCAGCGGGAGGACCAAGCGTCAGACCTCCGACTACTAATGGAGTAGAAGAATGGCACGTATTGTCGGTGTCGACCTTCCGCGCGATAAGCGCATGGAGATCGCCCTTACCTATATTTATGGCATTGGCCACACCCGGTCCTTGCAGATCCTCGCCGCCACTGGTGTGAGCGCTGATCTGCGAGTGAAGGATGCTGGCGACGCTGAGCTGGTCGCGCTGCGCGACTACATCGAAGCCAACTTCATGGTGGAGGGCGACCTTCGCCGTGAGACGGCAGCTGACATTCGCCGCAAGGTGGAGATCGGTAACTACCAAGGCCTGCGCCATCGTCGCGGCATGCCGGTGCGCGGTCAGCGCACCAAGACCAATGCGCGTACCCGCAAGGGCCGCAAGAAGACCGTCGCCGGAAGAAAGAAGTAAGCCATGGCCGCTCCCACGCGCAAGCCGCGCAAGAAGATCAAGAAGACAGTTGCCCACGGTCAGGCTCACATCAAGTCGACCTTCAACAACACGATCATCTCCATCACGGATCCTTCGGGCGCCGTCGTGTCATGGTCGTCTTCGGGCCAGGTTGGCTTCAAGGGTTCACGCAAGTCGACCCCCTACGCCGCCCAGATGGCAGCCGAGGCCGCCGCTCGCCGCGCACAGGATGCCGGTATGAGCAAGGTCGACGTCTTTGTCAAGGGTCCGGGTTCGGGCCGCGACACTGCTGTTCGCTCGCTGACCGCTGCGGGCCTCGAGGTGACCTCCATCAAGGACGTTACCCCGCAGGCGCACAACGGTTGCCGTCCGCCCAAGCGTCGCCGCAACTAGTCACGGCGCCAGGGGCAAACCCCAGCGCACACCGTCGGGTAGGCAACCCGATGCTCAACAACAGCATCGGGCGCCATACCTCACCTTCCTGCTTTAGAACTTTTACCCTGGCCGAGACAGATCCTCGGCAGGAACCTCGAGCATCAAATAGTGGGTGCTCGGAAAGGAATGAACCGTGCTCATCGCACAGCGTCCAACGCTGACCGAAAAGGTTATTTCGGACAATCGTTCGCAGTTCTCCCTCAAGCCGCTCGAGCCGGGCTTCGGCTACACCCTCGGAAACTCGCTCCGCCGCACGCTGTTGTCGTCCATCCCGGGCGCGGCAGTGACGTCGGTGCGGTTTGATGGCGTCCTTCACGAATTCACCACCATCGAAGGTGTGAAAGAAGACGTCACCGAGATTCTGCTGAACCTCAAAAACCTCGTTGTCTCCTCGGAGAACGACGAGCCTGTGGTGATGTATCTGCGAAAGTCCGGCGCTGGCGCCGTGACCGCCGCTGATATCGCGCCTCCGGCCGGTGTCGAGATTCACAACCCCGAGATGCACATCGCCACGTTGAACGCGAAGGCGAAGTTCGAGGTTGAGCTCACCGTCGAGCGTGGGCGCGGCTACGTGCCCGCTGCGCTCAACAAGAGCTACGACGCGGAGATCGGACAGATTCCGGTCGACTCGATTTACTCGCCCGTACTCAAGGTGACGTATAACGTGGTGGCCACTCGCGTCGCCCAGCGCACCGACTTCGACGAGCTCATCATCGACGTGGAGACCAAGTCCTCCATCTCGGCGCGCGACGCGCTCGCTTCGGCCGGCTCGACGCTGGTGGAACTCTTCTCGCTCGCTCGCGGCCTCAACGAGGCTGCTGAGGGCATCGAGATTGGTCCGTCGGACACCGACGAGTCGCTCGAGGAGGACTACAACCAGCCCATCGAGGAGCTGAACCTTACCCAGCGCTCGTACAACTGCCTCAAGCGCGAGGGCATTCACACCGTGGGAGAGCTCACTGCACGCAGCGAGACCGACCTCATGGACATCCGTAACTTTGGTCAGAAGTCGATCACCGAGGTGAAGGAGAAGCTTGCCGAGCTGAGCTTCTCCCTCAAGGATGGTGGCGTCGAGTACGACGGCACCTCCGCAGCTGGTGTGTACTTCTCCGGCAGCGAAGAATAGTCAAGGAGAACATCCAACATGCCTACCCCCACTAAAGGCGCCCGCCTCGGCGGCAGCCCCGACCACCAGCGTCACATGCTGGCCAACCTCTCGCAGAGCCTCTTCGAGCACGGTCGCATCACGACCACGCTCACCAGGGCAAAGCGCGTTCAGCCCCACGCCGAGCGCCTTGTGACGTTCGCCAAGCGGGGCGACCTCGCGTCGCGTCGTAAGGTGATGGGAATCATCTCGGACAAGTCCGTGGTGCACACCCTGTTCACCGAGATCGGCCCGGGCTTTGCCGACCGCGAGGGCGGCTACACCCGCATCACGAAGGTGGGCTTCCGCAAGGGCGACAACGCGCCCCTCGCAGTGATCGAACTCGTCCAATTTGGTACGCCAGCCAAAAAGGCTGTCTCCAAGGAGGCAGAGAAGGCCACGAAGAGGGCCGTCCCCAAGAAGGCCGCCGAAGAGGACGAGACCAACGCTCCTCAGGCCGCTCACGCCGACGCACCCGCCGAGGGTGCCGAGGACGCTGGCGCACCTGTCGAAGACATCGCCGCTGAGCACGCCGACGCACCCGCTGAGGGTGCAGAGGTTGCCGAAGGCGACAACAAGTAGCGACGGTTCCGCGTGGCGTGAAGCCGCGCGCTCGTACGAGGCGGATTCTCATGACCGAACTGGATTCCAGTGA
>Ga0307486_1000643_pt1 | contig 30650 bp, 26 predicted proteins | sample CBIW02metaG_FD_203663 | JGI IMG/M metagenome (GOLD analysis project Ga0307486, IMG submission 203663) | Sea-ice brine microbial communities from Beaufort Sea near Barrow, Alaska, United States - CBIW 0.2 | ecosystem: Environmental > Aquatic > Marine > Coastal | place: USA: Alaska | collected... | reverse complement strand
GCGCCGAGGCATCCGGTTTGCCAATGGCAATGTTCTCGGCCACAGAGCCGCTAAAGAGGTAGGCCTCCTGGGTGACCATAACGATTGCTCGCCGGAGGTCTTTGGGGTGCAGGTCTCGGAGGTCAACATCGTCGAGCCGCACGCGACCCTCGGTGGGGTCATAAAACCTGCTCATGAGCTTGGCGAGCGTAGATTTACCGGCGCCGGTTGAGCCGACCAAGGCGATGGTCTGCCCGGCCGGAATGTCGAGGCTGAAGTGCGGCAGAATTTCTCGATCAGCTTGGTAGGCAAACTGAACGTTCTCAAAGCGCACCCGACCGCGGGCTTCCCAGAGATCAATCGGGGTGGCCGGATCGGGCACGCCTGGTTGTTCTTCCAAAACGCCCGAGATCTTTTCGAGGGCGGCAGCGGCCGACTGGTAGGAGTTATAGAACATTGCCATCTCCTCCATCGGGTCGAAAAACCTGCGCGTGTAAAGCAGGGTCGCCAGCAGTGCCCCGAGGGCCAGCTGGCCGTCGGCCACCCGAAATCCGCCCACCAGCAGCACCGCAGCCACCGTCACGTTACCGATGAGCACGAGGCCCGGATCGAACACGCCGAAGAGTTGAATGACCCGGGCGTTGACCTGGCGATAGCTTTCCACCAGCTTGCCAAACACCGACTCGTTTCGCTTCTCGGTACGAAAGGCTTTGACGGCGCGAATGCCGGTCATCGTCTCGACGAACCGCACGATCAGGCTGGCCGATGCCACGCGGGACTGCCGAAACAGCGTCTGCGAGCGCACCTGAAACCAGCGGGTGAGCAGCGCCAGCGGTACAAGCGCGCCGAGGAGCACGAGCCCGCTGGTGGCGTCAAGCAACACGAGGGCGATGGCCGTGAACGACATGTAGAGGATGCCCTGCACGAGCTGGTTGATGCCCGAATCGAGCAGTTCCCGAATGGCATCAAGGTCGCTGGTCTGGCGCGAGATGATGCGACCCGAGGTGTACGACTCGTGAAACTCCAGGCTCAACTTTTGCGTGTGCAGAAACACCCGTTTGCGCAGGTCGATCAAGACTGCCTGGCTCACCCGGGCGCTGAGAACGGTGTACCACGCGATGAGCAGCGCGCCGAGCACCCCGGTCACAAGGTAAATGGCACCGGTCGCCGCCAGCGGCATCCAGTTCTGCTTGAGCAGTGCCGGTAGGCCGCGATCGATGCCGAGCGCGATAAGTGCTGGGCCCGCCACCTGCGCTGCCGTCGACACGACAACCACGAGCATGGCGAGCACGACCCTGGCGCGCACCGGAAACAGCAGCGAACCGAGCAGGCGCAGGGAACGGGCCCGAATCTGTGCGCTCTCGGCTTTGGTGAAGTCGTGGCGTTCTTCGCCGGCCACTCCCCAGACGGATGAGTTGTCGTTCACGGTGGCATCGTCGCTCACAGCCGGTCCTCCGCTCGGTTCGATTGACGGCGTTCTTCGTCTTCCAGGCTCGAAATGACGAAGGTGTAGTGCGCGCTGGTGCGCAGCAACTCTGAGTGAGTGCCGACGGCGGTGATGCGGCCGTCTTGCAGCAGCGCCACGCGGTCGGCGAGCATGACCGTTGACGGGCGGTGGGCCACGATGAGTGCCGTGGTGGCCACGAGCACCTCGCGCAGGGCATTCTCGACGAGGGCTTCGGTGTTCACATCGAGCGCGGAGAGTGGATCGTCGAGGATGAGCACCGATGGGCGGGATGCGACGGCCCTGGCCAGAGCGAGGCGTTGCCGCTGCCCGCCCGACAGGCTCATCCCTTCCTCTCCCACCAGGGTGTTCACACCGAGGGGAAGGTCGTGCACGAACCCGGCCTGGGCTATCTGCAGGGCCTCCGCCAGCGCGGCATCCGCTTCAGGACTGTCATTGGTGAAATCAGCCCGGCCGAGCAGTACGTTATCGCGAACGGATGCAGAAAAGAGCGTGGCATCTTCAAAAGCCATCGCCAGGTGGCGCCGCAGTTCTTCACGGCTGAGCGCGCGCACGTCGACGCCATCGAGCGTAACGGCACCACCGGTCACGTCATAGAGCCGCGTGGTGAGAGCTGTCAGGGTGGACTTGCCCGAACCCGTGAGGCCGACAAGGGCCATGGTCTCGCCCGGCTCCAGCACGAGGTCGATGCCGTTGAGCAGGTCAGCGAAGCGCTCCGGTGAGTCCGGATAGCGGTAGTGAACGTTCTCGAAGGCGAGTCGGCCGACCGGGGCGATGATCGTGGCCGGCTCTGCCGGGTCCGTGATGTCGTTCGGGGTATCCAAAATGTCAAAGAAGCGGTCGGTCGCGGTGCGCGCGTCAAAGGTCATAGAGAGCAAAAACCCAATGGATTCCACGGGAAACCGCAGCACGGTGGCCGTGGCGAAGAACGCCAGCAGCTCTCCGACGGTGAGTTCGTCCGCACTGGTGAGCCAGACTCCGGCTACCAGGCACAGTGCGAAAGCCACATCGGGCACGAGCAGAAGCCACAGCCAGATGCCGGCAATGGCGCGCGCCTTCTCAATCTCGGTGCCACGCAGGCTTTCGGCCTGAGAAGCAAAGTTTTTCAATGCAAACGACCCGCGTCCGAAAGCCTTCAGCACTCGAATGCCGTGCACGGATTCTTCTACGGCGGTGGCGAGATCGCCCGTCTGGTCCTGGCTTCTCCGTGCGATCAGCGAGTACTTGTTTTCGAAGACATAGCCATAGATCCAGAGGGGAATGGAGCAGATAACAAAAATAACGCCGAGCAACCAGTGCATCCACAGCAAAATCCCCACGCCGATCACGATGGTGAACACGTTGATGACGAGGAGAACCACGCCAAAGGAGATCCAGCGGCGAATAACGTTCAGGTCGCTCACAGCGCGCGAAAGTAGCTGGCCGCTCGGCCAGCGGTCGTGAAAACTTACCGGCAGATCTTGCAATCGGGCATACAGGTGGTTACGCATGCGCGCTTCAATATGGGTTCCCGGCGTGAGAACGAACCAGCGCCGCAGGGCAATCATGACCGCTTCGAGCACACCGAGTCCGAGCACCATCCACACCCCCGGCCAGATTTGCGAGACGCTTTTTCCGGCTCCGACCGCGCTCAGGGGGCCATCAACCAGCCAGGCCAACACCTGCGGGATGGCCAGGGCTACGAGGCCAGCTAGCAGCGCGGCCACCATGCCGAGATAAATGCGTGGCAGTGCCGGCTTGGCATAGGGGTAGAGCCGCGCCAGGCTGCGAAAAGTGGTGCGCCGTGCCGCTCGGTCGCCGAGAGGCGGCTGAAGGGCAGGTGAAGCGGTGGTGGTCATGATCCAGTTCCGATGGTGGTGCGGCCGCGTGCTACACCACGATCGTGACGAGCGGATGCTGCCTCGTGTTGCATCCCGAGATTTATAGGGCAGCCTTAAAGACTAGGCCGAAGAGGCCTAGAGCGCAATATTTATTTCTCGGCGGCCGACCGTGGCAAGCGGCGACACGCGGCAACGCGGTGTCGTTGACGGGTCGGGTTCGCCTCGACCAGAAACCAGTAGCGGGCACGCTGTCACCCCGCCAACACAGTCACGGGGTGCCTCCTCCCAGCATGCCGTCACGTAGTCTGGGTTGTGCGCGTCGACTTGCACTCCACCCTTCTCGCCGCGCTCGCCCCTTGGAAGGATTTTTAATGCTGCCCACCCTGCTCGGAATCGATTTTCTCGACTCTGACTGGCTGATCCACTCTTTTGGGTCCTTTGTGCTGCTCGGCGTCGCCGCCGTGGTTTTCATCGAAACCGGTTTCATCGTTTTGTCGTTCCTTCCCGGTGATTCACTACTGTTCACCGTTGGCCTACTGACCGCTACCGGCGTCGTTCCACTCCCAATTTGGATGACCTGCCTCGTCGTGTTCGTGGCCGCTTTCGCGGGCGACCAACTTGCCTATGTGATCGGTCGAAAAGCTGGCCCGGCGGTGTTCTCGCGGGAGAAGAACCGTTTTTTCAACCCCAAGAATGTTGAACGCACCAACGCCTTCTTCGCCAAGCACGGTGGCAAATCCATTGTTTTGGCGCGCTTTCTGCCCATTTTTCGTGCTTTCGTGCCCGTAGCGGCTGGCGTCGGCAAGATGCGCTACCGAAGCTTTGTCACCTACAACGCCATCGGTGCATTCGCCTGGGGCGTGGGCCTCACTCTGGTGGGCTTTTTCCTCGGTCAGTTCGCCTTCGTCGCGAAGTACTCCGAATTCTTTATCATCGGTATCATCCTGATCTCGGGAATCCCAATCCTCACCGAACTGGCGAAGGCCGCACGTACCACGCTCAAGGAGCGCCGCGCTGCCGCACGCGTTCTGCCGACCATCCCGTCCGACCTCCGCGAGTAGTCACCCGGTTCGTCGCTCGACATGGCCAGCGGCCAGACGCAACACCCGCTACCGGGCCGCCGAAATCGTCGGCGAACCCGACTGCGATGCACTCAGTCGGTTCGCGGCGAGGCGCTCGGCGGCTGCGAGCGTGGTGATCTGCTGCGCGCGGGCATCCGCAAATATTTGCGCCAGCACGATGCCAATTGCGTCAACCCGCGCACTGATTTGCTCACGGTCGGCGCCGGGTTCACTCGCCATCGACAGGTAGATGACACCGCCGGCGTTGACGACAAAATCTGGTGCCCAGAGGATGCCGCGCGCGTCGAGCTGAACGGCGGCAGCACTGGTGGCGAGCTGATTGTTGGCGGCCCCACAGACTCCGAGCACGTTCAGTTCGGCAATCACTTCTCGGGTGAGAACCCCGCCGAGGCCGCACGGCACGAAAACATCAGCGGGCACCCGGTGTGCCTCGTTTACCGGCACCCAGCTGGCGCCAAGCTCTTCGGCCAGCGCGCGTTTGTCGGGATTGATGTCGGTGACGGTAAGGGTGGCGCCGGCAGCGGCGAGGGCTCGGGCCAGGCGTCCGCCCACCTGGCCGAGGCCGGAGATGACGATGTGGCGGCCGCGCATCTCGCGGGAGTCAAAGACCGCGCCCAGGGTGCACTCAATACCGGCGTAAACGCCGGCAGCCGTGGCCTCGGCGGGTTCGCCGACGCCACCGGTAGCGGCGGGTAGGCCGCAAACGTGCCGGGTGCGCTCGGCGACGATGGCCATGAGCTCGGCGCTCGTGCCCACGTCCTCAGCGGTCATGTAGGCGCCGTTCAGGCTTTCGATGGCGTCGCCAAGATCGAGCATGGCCGAACGCTTTTCTGCCGTGCTCAGGACAGTACCGAGGGGAAGATAGATAACCGATTTGCCGCCGCCGCGAAGAAGGCCTGCCGCTGCGTTTTTCAGAGTCATGGCAGCGGAGAGGCGGAGAGCATCAGCGAGTGCATCGGTCCAGGTGGCGTATTGCCAGAGACGGGCTCCGCCCAGGGCCTGGCCCAAGCGAGTGGAGTGCACGGCGACGATAATGACCAGTCCGGAACGCTCCCCCGTGGTGATTAACACTTTCTCGTGCCGGGGTGTTGCCTGCGGCAGGCTATCGAGGGCGGCAGCGGGGTGAGTGAGGGTCATGGATACTCCGTTGTGTCCGGGCCTTGTGGGCCGAGTGCGATGGCGCCGGTGTGTGGCACCGCCGTCATCAGGATAGCCGGGACAGCTCGTGCTCTCAACGCCTGCCCGAAGCCGGCGATGACTGCCCTGGGCGCGCTCATTAACGTTCACAGCACCTCCAATAACCCGTTGAAGGTGCTGTGCGAGCGTCAGTTCCTAGTGAAAGAAGTGACGCTCTCCGGTGAAATACATTGAAACACCGGCGGCGTTCGCCGCAGCGATGACTTCGGGATCGCGCACCGATCCCCCGGGCTGCACTACGGCCAACACGCCCGCTTCGAGCAGCACTTCAAGCCCGTCGGCAAAAGGGAAGAAGGCATCGGAGGCAGCAACGGATCCCTCAGCGCGTTCACCGGCCCGGCTCACCGCAAGATGGCAGGAATCCACCCGGTTCACCTGGCCCATGCCCACACCAACGGATGCCCCGGCATGCGCGAGCAGAATGGCATTCGACTTCACAGAGCGGCAGGACTTCCACGCGAATTCGAGGTCGGCGCGGGTGGCGGCATCCACATCGGGGCCGGCCACGAGGGTCCACCCGGCAGAGCTGAAGCCCTCAAAACTGTCGGTCTCCTGAACGAGCAGGCCACCGGAGATCTGGTGCAGTTCGAGCGAGGAACGCTCGTAGTCTGCGGGCAGTTCCAGAAGACGAATATTCTTCTTTTTGGTCAGCAGTTCCACTGCGGCCGGCTCAAAGCCGGGGGCCACGAGTACCTCGGTGAAGATCTCGCTGATGGTTTGCGCCATGCCGAAGGTGACGACGCGGTTCGCGGCGATCACGCCGCCGAACGCGGAAACCGGGTCGCAGGCATGGGCGCGCAGGTGGGCGGATGCGATGGAATCCGGGGCGTTGGGTTTGGCGATCGCGATGCCGCAGGGGTTGGCATGCTTGACGATAGCCACGGCCGGTTCGGTGAAGTCGAAGGCGGCGCGCACCGCAGCATCCGCGTCAACATAGTTGTTATAGGACATTTCTTTGCCGTGTAGCTGGCGAGCTTGGGCAATACCGCGCCCGCCCTCTCCGACGTAGAGCGCCGCGGCCTGGTGCGAGTTTTCGCCGTAACGCAAGGTGGCGTCGCGAGTGACTTCGATGCCGAGTCCCTCGGGAAATAGCGAATCGTCGTCGTCTTCCTCGTTGTCGTCTTCCTCGTTGTCGTCTTCCTTGTTGTCGGCATCATCCAATATGGCGTCGCCGCCCAGCGCCTCGGTGTCGTCCTGCCACTGGTCGTACACGTTGTCGGTGAACCAATTCGACACACTGAGGTCATAGTCAGCGGTGTGCTCGAAGGCCAGCGAAGCCAGCTTTTGGCGAAGCGCCATGGTGGAGCCCCCCGCGGCAACGGCAGCAATAATTTCACCGTAATTAGCCGGGTCAACGACGATAGCCACGTTGGCATGGTTCTTCGCGGATGCCCGCACCAGCGCGGGGCCACCAATATCGATCTGCTCGATTACGTCGGACGGCTGGGCACCGCTGTCGACGGTTTCCACAAACGGATACAGGTTGACGACGACGAGCTGGAATGCCTTGATGCCAAGTTCGTCCAGTTGTTTTTCGTGTGACTGAAGGCGCAGGTCGGCAAGAATGCCGGCGTGCACGCCGGGGTGCAGGGTCTTGACGCGGCCATCGAGCGACTCCGGAAAGCCGGTAACGGCCGAGACGTCGGTGACGTCGTAGCCCGCGGCGCGAAGGGTGGCTGCGGTCGAACCGGTGGAGACAATCTCAACGCTATCCGCGCCAAGCGCTCCGGCCAGCTCGAGCAGGCCAGTTTTGTCGCTCACCGAGATGAGTGCGCGCTTGATGGTGATCTGGTCCCGGTTGCGGTACAGACTGGGCGCGTTGGTGTGAGCACTCATGCGTGGGAATTCTCCTTGAGGTTCAGGTGTCCGTTGGCGATATCGAGCACGGCCTGGGTGAGCAGGCGGCGTTCGACAATCTTGATGCGATTCTGCAGGGAAGTCTCGGTGTCTCCGGGCAGGACGTCAATGCGCTCCCGCACGAGGATGGGGCCATCGTCTATACCTTCGTCGACCACAATGATGCTGGCGCCGGTTTGGGTGGCTCCGGCCGCGAGGGCGTCGCGCACCGCGTGAGCCCCGGGAAATTCGGGCAGGTAAGCCGGATGCGTGTTGATGAGGTTCGGTGAGAGCGCGGCGACCACCCGAGGCGGCAGGAGGCGCATCAGTCCGCTGAGCACCACCAGGTCGGGCTGCCACTGCTGAATTTGGGCGAGCAGTTCATCGCCCCAGGCGGCGCGGTCGGCGAAAGAGGTAAACGGAACGGAGAACGCGGGTACACCGAATTCGATTCCCAGTTCGAGCCCGTCGGCATCGCGGTCGGCGCCGATCGCCACGATGCGGGCCGGAAACTCGGCGTCTTCCGACGCCTCCAGCAGGGCGCGTAGGTTGGAACCAGCGCCGGAGATCAAGACGACAATAGACAGCACTGTTCGAGCTTACCGTTTAGCGCGGCGCACGGACGGGAGTCGCACTCGCCCTGCGAGCATGCCGAGGGCTGCCGCTACGCCGATTTCAGCGGCAGCAAGGGCTCCGACCACGAGAGGATCTGGCCCCACCTCGACCAGGCGCCCCGGGCCCATCGCTCCCGCTGACCACCAGGACAGCAGGCCGAGAATCCCACCGGCAACAACGCCTATTCCGAGCCCCGTCAGCACGTGTTCAAGCGTTGTGCGCTCGGGCACACCGGGGCGATCAAGATATTGACGTGTTACGACAGCAAAGATAAAGCCGATAAGCACCGGAACAAGCAGCCCCACGAAACCATAGGCCGGCGTTCCCTGGGGCAGCGCGCCAAATAGCGGCAAGCCGGGCAGGGTGCCAACGACGGTGCCGATGGGCGAAACGGTAGCTCCCACGCCGAGGGCAATACCCGGACCGACAAACCATGCTGCCGCCCAGATAACGAGGTTGGGAATGAGCGCGAGCTGCGCCAGCGTAATGGTGGCACCGCCGAAGACACCGGCCTGCACCGCCTCGTAAAGGCCGATGATGGTTGCGTAATTGATCGCAATGAGCGCCGCCACGGCCAAGGCCGAAACGATCAACACCCCCGCTGCCGCTGCCGTTCCACCGCGCAGGGCACCTTCGATCACGGTGCGGGTGGTCTGCGGCATCCGCTCATACCCCGCACGAATGTGGCGGCTCACCGGGTCCAGGCCGGTCACGACCCCTTCGGTTCGGCGCCGCCCGAGCTCGGCCCCAACGATCACTCCCACCGCATAGACGAGGGTCGGGAGCACGAAACCCTGAAGTTGGTTGGGCGCCACGGTGTCCGAGGCGGCGGACAGGGTGACGAGCGCGGCAAGAATCGCGTAGGTGCCGATGGCCACGCCGACGCCGGTCCAGCGGTGCGGAGTTTCGGCAGCGCGACGCCCGGTGTGGACCCCCATCAGTACGGAGAGCATGGCGAACCCGAGGGGGACGACGGAGATGAGAAAGGGGGTGTCGGCGCCGGCCAGGCCGAGCCCGGCGGCCACGTCGGAACCGAGCTGCACCGTGAGGTCAACGCCGTTACCGAGCAGCCAAATATCGGCAGCAGCTCGCCAGAACACAAACCATTCCACCGATAGCCCAAAGCGTGCGGCCCAGAGTACGGTGAGCGGCACCATGGCGATGCCGATGCCAATGGCGACAACAAGTAAGGCCTCAAGAGCGGCGAGTAGGGCGGTCGTTATGCGGTTCATCCGTTTGGAGCCTACCCGCTCGTTCGATCTCTCGCGTGGACGGCGCGGCGCGAAAGAATACCCATCGCTACCGTGCGCACGTTTGTTCCCACCCGCACTCCACCTAATCTCGGAGAATTTCGCGACACGCCGTAGCCTGCCGAACGTATGCGGCGTGTCGCGCAAAAGCTCCGAAGTTGCGTTGCGTTGCGTTCGCGCGAGAAAAAAATCCGTACACCGGTACCGCAGCATAAGCGCTGCTCTACGCAGTAAAGCCCGCCACGGGGGCGGGCTTTACTGGTGTTACAACATGTAAGAGTTACCGGCTGCAGCGGTTACAGCATGTAGCGCTTACCGGATGCAGCGGATGCAGCGGTTACAGCGCGGAAAGCGCCTCGCGCAGCAGGTTCGCAGCCTCACTCGGTGTTTTACCGACCTTGACCCCGGCAGCCTCAAGGGCCTCCTTCTTGCCCTGGGCGGTTCCGGCTCCGTCGGAGACGATGGCGCCGGCGTGGCCCATGGTCTTACCTTCGGGAGCGGTGAAACCGGCCACGTAACCGATGACCGGCTTCGTGACGTGCGCCTTGATGTACTCGGCGGCCTTCTCTTCAGCGTCACCACCGATTTCGCCGATCATGACGATCGCCTTGGTCTCGGGGTCGGCTTCGAATGCCTCGAGTGCATCGATGTGCGTGGTGCCGATAATGGGGTCACCGCCGATACCGATGGCGGTGGAGAAGCCCAGGTCGCGCAGTTCGTACATCATCTGGTAGGTCAGGGTGCCGCTCTTGGAGACAAGTCCGACCGGTCCCTTGGCGGTGATGTTGGCCGGCGTGATACCCACGAGGGCTTCACCAGGGGTGATGATGCCGGGGCAGTTCGGGCCGATGATGCGGGTCTTGTTGCCCTTGGCTTTGGCGTAAGCCCAAAACTCAGCAGAGTCCTGAACTGGTACGCCCTCGGTGATGATGACGAGCAGCGGAATCTCGGCGTCGATGGCTTCGATAACGGCATCCTTGGTGAACACCGGCGGTACGAAGACGATCGAGACGTCGGCGCCGGTCTTGGCGACGGCCTCGGCGACCGTGCCAAAGACGGGCAGTTCAACGTCGCCGTGCACGACCGTGGTGCCGGCCTTACGCGCGTTGACGCCACCGACGACCTGGGTTCCAGCCTTGAGCATGAGGGCGGTGTGCTTGGTGCCCTCACCTCCAGTGATGCCCTGGACGATGACCTTGGAGTCCTTATTGAGGAAGATTGACATTCGTGGTTGTCCTTACTTCGCGGCGTGGGCGAGTTCGGCGGCCTTGGCGGCGCCCTCGTCCATGGTGGCGGCCAGTGTTACGAGTGGATGGTTCGCCTCGGCGAGGATGCGGCGACCCTCCTCGACGTTGTTGCCGTCGAGGCGTACCACGAGCGGCTTGTTGGCGCTGGCGCCGAGTTCAGCGAGCGCGCCGACGATGCCCGTAGCGACGGCGTCACACGCGGTGATGCCTCCGAAGACGTTGACGAAGACGCTCTTGACCTGCGGGTCACCGAGAATAACGTCGAGGCCGGCGGCCATAACTTCCGCGGATGCTCCGCCACCGATATCGAGAAAGTTGGCCGGCTTGACGCTGCCGAAGTTCTCGCCAGCGTAAGCGACAACGTCGAGGGTGCTCATGACGAGCCCCGCGCCGTTGCCGATGATGCCCACTTCACCGTCGAGCTTCACGTAGTTCAGGCCGGCAGCCTTGGCCTTGGCCTCGAGCGGATCGGCCGCGGCAGCATCCTCAAGAAGGGCGTGGTTCGGGTGGCGGAAGTCGGCGTTCTCGTCGATGGTGACCTTGCCGTCGAGGGCAATGATGTCGCCCTCTTCGGTGAGAACGAGCGGGTTGACCTCAACGAGGGTCGCGTCTTCGCCCTTGAACACGTCGTAGAGCTTGACGAAGACGGGAGCAACCTTGTCCACGAGTTCGGCGGGGAACTTCGCGTCGATGGCAATCTGTGTGGCCACAGCGAGGTCAATGCCCACGCTGGGATCGATCGCCGTGTAAGCGAGCGCTTCGGGCTTCTCAACAGCGAGAACTTCGATCTCCACGCCGCCCTCGTAGCTGGCGAGCGAGAGGTAGGACCGGTTGGACCGGTCGAGCAGTACGGAGAAGTAAAACTCCTGTTTAATGCGGGCGCCACCGGCCACCATGACGCGGTGAACGGTGTGACCCTTGATGTCGAGGCCCAGAATGTCTCGGCCAGCGGCCTCGGCATCATCCGGAGTCTTGGCAACCTTGACGCCGCCAGCCTTGCCGCGGCCGCCGACCTTGACCTGCGCCTTGACGACGACAACGCCGCCGAGCTTCTCAGCCGCTGCGCGCACGTCGGCGGGGGTGTCTGCGATGATGCCCGGGAGAACCGGCACACCATATTCCTCAAAGAGGTCTCTAGCTTGGTACTCGTAAAGATCCACGCTGCTCTTCCAATCCGCGTCTTGGCGATTACTTACGCCGGTGAAGATATATGAGGTTATTGGCAACAGCCGTCATCGCCGTTAACTAGCTTGACATCAAGACAAACCGGTCCCTGAAAACTCTATCGCGTGAATTGAATGCGAGAGCGCACGCGTGCCGCTGGGCTGCACACTCCATACGGGCGAATGTATCGCTGCCACCCAACGCGTGCCCCGGTGCGATCCGGTACGAATCGAGGACTTCAAGCCTGTCGAAGGCTAGCCACACCTTGCTGGACGGCGGCGTCGCCAAGTGGTTATCTAGTGAAATGACCAATCTTGTCCAAGCGGTAGAACCGCACGCTGCCGGCATCGCCGCACGGCTCAACTGGCTGCGCGCTGGAGTCCTAGGCGCGAACGATGGCATTGTCTCTGTGGCTGCCCTCGTCGTGGGTGTTGCGGCAGCAACGACCGATTCTGGCGTCATTCTCATTGCCGGCGTCGCGAGCCTGGTTGCGGGTGCCATTTCGATGGCTGTTGGTGAATACGTTTCGGTTAGCAGCCAGCGTGACTCCGAGCAAGCCCTCATTGCCAAAGAGTCGTGGGAGCTTGCGAACCAACCCGAGGAAGAACTCGCCGAACTTGCCGAATTCTACGAGGCGAAGGGGCTCTCCAGCCAGACCGCCCAGCAGGTTGCAGTCGAGCTCACCAAGCACGATGCCCTTGCGGCGCACCTCGAAGTTGAGCTGCACATCACGTCGGAAGACGTGTCGAATCCCTGGCAGGCGGCGTACGCCTCCGCAATCGCATTCACCGTCGGCGCAGCCCTCCCCCTGCTCGCGGTGCTATTGCCACCGGCGGAGTGGCGCATCGGCGCCACTTTCTTCGCCGTACTGATAGCTCTCGTTATCACCGGCTGGCTCAGCGCCCATCTCGGCAGCAGCGGCAAGCCTCGTGCCATTGCGCGCATCGTGATCGGCGGCGTTCTCGCCCTCGCGGTCACTTACGTGATCGGCGCGCTCATCGGCGGTCAGATCTAGAACGGTCGCGCGTGGCACCACCAAGTCGTGGCTCGCCGTTGCCTTGGCCCACTGTTGCCTTGGCCCACCGTTGCTGTAGCTCGCCGTTGCCTTGGGTCACTGTTGCCGTCGCGCGACGTCGCCGTCGCCTGGCCCACCGGCGCCGAGGCTCAACGGCGCCTAGGCTCAACATTGCCGATGATGACCAGCAGGTCGCTCACTGCCCGTGTCGTTAGGCTGGAAATATGGCATACTCGCGCAGTGAAACCGGCTCTCGCTCCACCGTCATTGCTGCGGGCGCGCTCGACGCGGTTCTCGTGTTGGTCTTTGCGACCATCGGTCGCCTAAGTCACGGTGAAACCCTGGCTGGCCTCGGCATCACGTATTGGCCTTTTCTCGGTGGGCTCCTCCTGGGGTGGTTACTCGTGAGGGCGTGGCGTAGTCCACGCGGCGTCATTCCGACTGGTCTGGGGCTCTGGATTGCGACGGTGGCCGGTGGACTGCTGCTTCGGGTAGTGAGTGGCCAGGGCGTTCAACTCAGTTTCGCTATCGTCACGACAGTCGTGTTGGGAGTATTTCTGATGGGCTGGCGAGCTATCGCAGCGCTCCTGAGCCGCTTGCGTTCAGGCAAAACCGCGCCGATCCGCTGACATTGCGCACGGCAATGGCCCTGCCCCATCCTCGGCCCTAAAGTGCACCGCGGAGGTCGCACCGTGACGGTGGAACGCGGTGATCGCACCGCCACGGTGGAACGCCGTGATCGAACTCGGCTTGATCTTCGCGGTAACCCTAAGGGTTCATGACGAGGAGACGCAAAGCACCCCGTTCGTCACGTCCTCACCCCGCGCAATCTGCCCCACGCAAAATCGTTGCCTTGGTCACCACGGTGTCTCTGGTTCTGGGTCGTGAATGGCTGTGCGCGGTCGTCCCCTTACGGTGCGTTACGAACGTCGATCGTTCCATGTCTGCGAGCACGGCCGAAGCCCGGCCGTCACCACCTGTGCGACCGCGCCGAGCACCGCAGCTTGCAAGCTGCTCGCCCGAATGATGACCGGAGCCAGAAATGGATTCAGGGCCCACCGCAGGCTGGCGCTGAGCATCACGCTGATGCTCAGCAATGCGCTGGTACTGGTACTGGTACTGGTACTGGTACTGGTACTGGTACTGGTACTGCGCAACCTAGTCCAGGCTTCCGGCAGCATCGCGTGCGCCACACGGACCATAAGCCTGGCGGCTACGCCGGCGCCCTAATCCAGGAGCAGCCCACGGGCTTCTACCCAGGACGGTGGATTCGCTCGACAACTGGCCTGACGGGCCGATCCTCGTCGATTCGATAGAACATCGATGCGATCGAACATCGATTTTATTAGTAATAATATTCTATACTTATAAGATAAATCGTCAGAAAATGTGAGCGAGTATCGACTTTGTGTTCGAATTATGAGATAATTGAATTATGGCGATCACAGGCGATCCACCTCCTAATTCTCAGCCGCTAAACGCTGACCTTTCAGTAACTGACCCCTCAAACCCGGCACTTTCACCCGCCGCCGCCTCGAACACCGCCGCCTCGAACACCGCTCCTTCGAACCCTGCCACTGTGCGCACCGAACCTGTGCGCACCGAGCCTTCGAACCCAGCACCTCCAACCGCTGGCCCAACAACCGCTTCACCTTTAAGCGCGAGCAACGACGACGAAGAGGCCGCGCACGAAAGGGCCCGAGCTGAAGCTGCCGCTGGGGTTGAACAGTTCGAAGCCGAGATGGCGGCGGCAGGTAATAAACCGGGCAAGCCCGCAAAAACGCACCGTTCTGCTGGTCGAAAGACTATGTCCGGGGTGCAGGCGTTGAATTATGTGATCGCCGCGTCGCTGCAAGAGTGGAATGCTCGCCCGGTAGATGTGGAGCAAGTGCGGCTGCTCGACGCGGTGCGGGAGTGCGACCTCGCCGTCAATCGTGCCCACGCCGCGCGGGCTGCCGCCATAGACGACGTTGCTCACTGGGTGGCGAACACGGCGGCAACCGGACGACCGTTACCGCGTGCGCTCCTCACACAGCACGCGCAAGACGCCGGTGAGCAGGGCCTACCCCTACAACGTTGGTCAGAAAAGCAAGCCGCTACGGAAGGACTCGTCGCCGAGTTGGGTTGCCTGCTGCGAGTGCACGAGAACACCGCTCGTAATCTCCTCTGCGTGAGCGCGATGCTGCAAAACGAATTGCCAGCCACCCGTGCCAAGCTCGCCGACGGCTCAATCAGCTATCGCCACGCAGAAGTCATCGTCAATAACGCTCTCTCCCTCCCCAACGAGGCCAGAGCCACATTCGAAGCGGATGCCCTGTGCGGGGCAGAAGACCTCACCGTGGGCCAGCTAAAGAAGCGCGCGATTGCGGTGCGGGAAATCTCCCATCCGGAATCCATTGTTACCCGCCACCGGCAGGCGCTGGATGCGCGCAGTTTCGCCGTCACTCCCAACCGTGATGGCATGGCCTGCATAGAACTTATGCTCACCCAGCACGACGCGGCCGCCATTACCGATCGCGTCGATATCCTCGCGCGAAGCCTGCATAATGCCGCCGGGCAAGAACCCATCGATGGACGCACCCTCGGCCAGCAACGCCTCGACGTGGCCGTCGATCTCCTCCTCACCGGAGTCACCGAAACCGGGCTCGGAGCCGGCGTGCAGGGGCTCGTCAATGTGACGGTTCCGGTTCTCACCCTCATGGGGCTCAGCGACGAACCCGGCACCCTCGACGGTTTCGGCCCCATCGACGCCCATACCGCCCGGCGCGTCGCTGCCACGGCCAAAAGCTTCACCCGCATTCTGATCCACCCCGAGACCAGCGCGGTGCTCAGTGTCGGAAAAACCCGCTACAAAGTGCCAGCGGATCTCAAAAAGTGGCTCGAAATTCGAGACGGTACCTGTCGTTTTCCCGGCTGCACCCGACAGGCCAGGCACAGTGAAATCGACCACACTCACGATTGGCAATACAGCGGCGAAACCCGTTGGAACAACCTCGCCCATCTCTGCAAACGCGGCCACAGACTCAAAACAGAATCCGGGTGGGCCGTCATCCAAACCGACGATGGCGTCATGCATTGGAGCAGCCCGGCCGGCAAACAGTATGCCACGCACCCCGCAGCCCGGCTCGGCCCCACTTTCGCAGGGTCATCCGGCGATGGAACTGCCACCACCTCGAAACGCCCCATCGATGTCTGGGCCGACGTCACCAGCCAGAACGGGCCGAACGACAACGATCCGACCAACACCGTGGACGTCGCTCCGTTCTAAGAGCTCTTCACACAGTCATCTAGGTTCAACGGGTTCATGGATACCCGATGCGGCCTTCCGAGGCTTCTGCAACATTGCTCGTCGGCAATACTGGGTGTCGGCGCTATCACCCCGTTACGAACCCACACCGCCGGTTCGGCGCAGTCCCGGCGTCGCGAGCAACTGGCCGTCTCGCAAGACGACCAATACGTCAATGGCAAACCGCTCAGTCAGGTCATGCAACGCCGCCTCTCCCCCGGCCACAATCGCAGTAGCGAGCACGTCGGCCGTCACGATGTCGGAGGCGAACACGCTCACCTGGCGAAATGGTGACGCATCGCCGTTGTGGGGCGTCCAAATGTGTTCTCCACGTTCCGCGCTGCCAGAGGTAGCGACGGCACGACGCGGCTGTCCGAGCGGCACGCTGGCAATGACATCTCCACGATCGGCGGGGTTGACGATCGCCACGGCCCATTCGGGATCGACTGCGCCCGCGGTCGGGGCGACCACCCGGTGACCGGTCGGCGCACTCGCGTTTGCCGATTTCCGGTTCTCCAACCGAACTTGGGGTTCACCACTGACCAGAACATCTCCTCCCGCATTGATCGACCAGTTGGTCAGACCTCGTGCGCTAAGCGCCGAGCCGGCTTCGGCAATAGCGAGCGCCTTCACGACACCGGAGAGGTCGATCACACCGTCTGCCCGATGGGGTGTGAACACGCCCAGGGTCTGGTCACGCCAGTGAAGAGCGAGGGCATAGCAGTTACGCAGACCCTCACTCGCATCGATCAAACGGATCTCTCCCCGTCCCACCCGACTTAGCTCTGAGTCCTTCCGGTACAGGCTGAATTGCTCGTCCCATTGCCCAAAGACGCTCTCAACGAGGCGCGCGGCTTCTGAAGGACCGTGTGCAGCGAGCCCCATTTCAACGCCGTTACCCACCCCGACGCTCTGTAGTCGCAGGCTCACGACCGTCCCCATGGTGCGAAAAGTGATTGCGGGCATCCGCTCAGAATCACGCTGTGTGGTCGGCACCTCTAAACCGCAAGACCTAGAATCTGGCATCGTCAAATCCGCCACCCTAAAATCCGGCACCCTAAAATCCGGCCGCGTCGAGGGCAGACTGCAGAGACTGCAGATAACCCTCGGTGGTATAGGTCGCGCCGCTCACGTTACTCACCCGTGCGGACTGCGCTGCCAGCACCTCGGAGCGCAGAATCGGAGCAGCCTGATTGCTGATTGCCACCGATCGACCACCCCGGTTGGTGAGCTGAAGGGGGGTCACATCGGTGATCGCCCCGTTGGCGATGGTCACCGAAACCTGCATGTTGCCAAATTGGGTCTGAACCGCCGCACCATTAAACGTTCCGGACTTCGACGCCGCTTGGGCGGTCGCGGCAGCATCGGCGGCTGCTACTGCTGCCGCGGTAGCCTGTGCCGCCGCCTTCGCCGCCGTTGCGGTATTGGCGGCATCGGCTTGGGCGTATGCCGCAGAAGCAACGTCAGCGGCCGTTTTCGCCGTTGCGGCGGCCTGCGCGGCGGAAGCACTGGCGGCGGCGGCCTTGACGGCCGCTGCCGTATCGGTTCCGGTCGACGACGCGAGGTTTTGGGTAGCGTCAATAGCTTGGGTTCCCAGCTGCCAACCGATGCCAACAATTGAGACGGAGGCCAGGGCGGCCAGGGCCACTGCACGAAATCTCACCAGTCAAACCTTTCAAAATGGATCTGCTTCTTGCCAACGCCGCAAGCGCGGGCATCACGAACGACGGCGTCGGTCCACGGGCGGGGGCCGCAAATATAGACGTCGGAGTGTTGGACTTCGGGCACTATCTTGCGCAGGGTGATGCCAGCTCTGGCAGCATCTGCGGGCAGCCAGGTGCTCACCCCAGTGGGCCTTTTGCCGGCGATAATGCGCAATTCCGCGCCGCGTACCAGACATAGATCGGTGATTTCGTCTACCAGATAGGTATCACCGAGGGAGTGCGAGCGCAGCAGGACGGTGGCGTTGCCGGGTGCGAAAGACAATGTTTCCAGCAGGGAACGAATAGGCGCGACGCCAATTCCAGCGGCGATCAAAACGACCAGGGGTGCAGTGCGGGCGTGCTCGGTAAACAAGCCATAAGGGCCTTCGAAACTCACTCGGGTTCCACGTTTAAGTTGGGGAAGTTTCTGCGAAGCATCGCCGAGACCACGCACGGTGATGCGCAGGCCTCGCTCGCTCGGAGCCGACGACAGGGAGAACGGGTGCGCCTGCCACCACAGCCCATCGGCCCAAAATCGCCAGACGAAGAACTGGCCGGAGGTCGCCCGCAACTTGGCCAGCTGGCGACCGGTCAGCGTGATCGAGACCACGCCGGGAGCGATCGCATCCACGCGATCTACAACAAGGCGGTGCCGAAGCGATCGAATTATCGGCAGGGCAAAGCGAAATAGAAGGATGGAACCCGCGACAGCGGCGTAAAGGGCCAGCCAGTAGTAGCGGGCGATGGCACCGTCAGCAAGTAGGCCGCCCACACTCAATTGATGGGGAATAGCGACGAGTACCGCGAGGTAGGCGAGCAGATGAACCGCGTGCCAGGCCTCGTACCGAAACTTGCGACGCACCACAAGGAGTGAGGTAATGACGACGCCGACCATGAGCGCGAGCCCAAGAAAAGCGAGCGGCATGTCGGGGAGCGTGGTGAACATAGTCCACACCTCAACGAAAACGTTCACGTTTTCGGCCAGTGCATAGCCGGTGATGAGCAGCCCGGCATGACCGAGTATGAGATAGAGCGCGGGCTTACCGAGCGACTGGTGCACGGCCATCGCCTGGTCATGTCCAAACGCACGGTCAATCGGGGGAAGGCGGGCAGCCAGGACCAGCATGACGAGGAGTAGGTCTGTACCAACCAGACCAGCAACAACGCCCAGGGAGGTGAAAACGTCGGCCGGAGTGCCGAATTTGGCCGCTCCCCCATCGGCGAGAAAAATAGCAATGACGATGGCGACCGAGGCAACGCAGAGAATCTGGAGGCTGTCAGACAGACGCATCCGCTTCTTGTAGGCCGGGTATGTGGCGGCAGTGTGAATGGCGGCAGTGTGGCTGCGCCGGGTGGGTGCCGAACCGGTTCGAGTGCTGCGCGTGTCGAGGCTCATGACTAGAGCATCAACTATGCGCCAATCGGTCTTCTATCGGAAGCCTGTGAACAACCTGTGCGTTGTCAATGCGGTAATTCGCCTGCGATTGCACCGCCAGGCGCTGAACTGCCGAGCGCTGTACGGCCAGGCGCTGTACTGCCGGGCGCTGTACTGCCGGGCAAGGGTTCGACAAACATGATCGCTCCCCACCGTTCCCGATAACGTCAGCTATACCGTCAGCTATACCGTCAGCCATACCGTCGCCTATACCGTCGCCATCCCGCGACGGTTTCGCCACCGCACCAGCAGGACGATGCTCAGGGCAATCACGCTGCCGAGCAACGTTTCGAGCACGCGATCAAGCAAGAGTTCCGGCACTGGAACCGGACTCGTGAGGTGCACCACCGTGAGCGCCAGCGGGGTCACGAACAATAGTGCCGCGCCGTAGTGCTTGGCAATCAAAATTTCGGCACCGAACTGGCCGCACGCTATTACCAGGATCAGCACGGCAACGGGCGGTCCGGGCAGCAATATGACTGCTGCCAGCCCCACGCCGAGCGTCGTACCAATCATGCGGTGAAAGGCACGCGACACGGAGTGCGCCGCTCCCGGCGGCGGCAGCACCGCCACGACGCTCACCACGGCCCAGTACGGATGCCCGATACCCGCGGCGAGAGCAACAGAACCTGCCAATAGCCCACCGACCACGTTCTGAGCGATGGACACCCAGACGTGGGGCTGCCTTATGGCACCGGGGCGAAATGGCGCCCCCCGCGAGAGGTCTTTGTAGAGGGCAGGTTCGCGCTGCCCGGCAACCCGGCGCAGCAGCCAGCCTGTCATGGTGACGAGCCAAGCGAACGCAGCCGAAGCCACCGCTACGAGCAGGCGCGGCCAAAACTCGGCGCCAGGGGTGGGCAACTGAGCAACAACGGCGTAGCCGAAAACGAAGAAAATGGGGGTGGCGGGAAAGAGCCCGGCGGTGGCAGCCACGAGAATGGCCGTGGTGATCACCACAACGAGCCCAATGGTCAGCACGAGAAGTGAGGCCTGAAACACTGCCAGCCCTAGGGCAAACGTGATGATGGCCAGCATGAGCGTGGCGGCAACTGTCACGGTGCGAAGGCGCACCCGATAGCGTTCGTTACGGCCAAAAAGCGCCGTCATGGCCCCAAAGGCAGCGTAGGCGGCCCAGTCGAGGTGGCCGTTGAGCACGAGCACGCTCAAGGGCAGGGCGGTGGCAACGGCGGCCCGGCCGGCTACCTCAAATTGAACGGCGCGCAACGAGCGCGCCCACTGCTGTAATGACTCCGGCGGGGCGGGCTTGGCCCGAGGGTCAACGGAATCCAAACTAGATCTTTTCGATCGGGGCAATCTTGATCAAGAGTTTTTTGGCACCCGCCGTGTCGAACTGCACGTGCGCAATGCGCTTCGTTCCCTCGCCAGTCACCTGGTTCACCCGGCCCTCTCCGAAATCATGGTGACGGATACGGTCGCCCGCGGCCAGCTCAAGAGTGCCGTTGTCGCGCACGGTTCCGGTGATTTTGTTGGCCCATTCGGTCTTCGGCTTGCCCGGTGGTAATCCGGACGGCTGCTTGCTGCGCCCGCCATAGCCATCGTTGCTGGAACCACCGTTGCTGGAACCACCGTTGCTGGAACCACCGAGCGAATTGCCGAAGCCGCCGAAGCCGCCATCCCGGCGAGCGTTCAGCGCCCGCGGCTGGGTGCCCCCACGCGAATTAGCCATACCCGGTGACTGCCTCCAGTCGATGAGCTCAGCCGGAATCTCCTGCAGGTAGCGACTGGGCATGGCCACGTTGATGTCACCGAACTGTGCTCGGGTCATGGCCAGCGACAGATAGAGCCGCTGACGGGCCCGGGTGATGCCCACGTAAAAGAGCCGGCGTTCTTCGGCTGGACCGCCCGGTTCATTGGCCGACATCTGGTGCGGCAACAATCCCTCCTCCACGCCGGTGAGAAAGACAGCCTCATATTCCAACCCCTTCGCCGTGTGGAGGGTCATCAGAGAGACCGTGCCAGAGGCATCATCGAGGTCATCAGCTGCCGCAACGAGCGACACCTGGGTGAGAAAGTCCACGAGCCCGCCGTCCGGATTTTCTTTGTTGAAGTCTTTGGTCTGAGCGACGAGTTCTTCGATGTTCTCGGCGCGCGCTTCATCTTGCGGGTCACGGCTGTTTCGGAGCCCAGCAAGCAGTCCGCTGCCGGCCAAAAGAAACTCCAGCACTTCAGAGACGTTTGAGGCACCCACGCCCGCCCCATCATCGGTCACCGAGGTGGGAACGAGCATGAGCGCCGCCGCGTCGAGCAACTCGGCAAGCTTCACAATGGCACCGGTCACCTTGGGGCCAAGGCCGAGGGCCGCGGAGTTGCGCATGGCTTGGCGAAAGGTGAGGTCATTATCGTCGGCAAAACTCGACAACCCGGTTTCGGTAGCCGGGCCGATGCCGCGCTTGGGAGTGTTCAGAATGCGCCGGAGGGCCAACTCGTCAACAGGGTTGGCCACTGCAATGAGGTAGGCCAGCGCATCTTTAATCTCGGCCCGCTCGTAGAATTTGGTGCCGCCGACCACGCGGTAGGGCGTGGCTGAGCGCACCAGGATTTCTTCTAGCGCACGGGTCTGCGCGTTGGTGCGATAGAACACGGCCATGTCGCGATAGGCCATGCCGGCCGCGTGCAGCACCTGGATTTCATCGGAGACGAACTGGGCTTCATCGTGCCCCGAGTAGGCCGTGAACCCGACGATCTTTTCGCCGTCGCCGCCAGCGCTCCAGAGCTTCTTGTCGGTGCGGTCAAAGTTGTGTCCGATCACAGCGTTGGCTGCTGAGAGGATGTTCTGCGTTGAGCGGTAGTTCTGCTCCAGCAGAATCACCTTCGCCCCCGGGTAGTCCCGCTCGAAACCGCTGATATTGCGGGTGTCAGCCCCGCGAAAGGCGTAGATCGATTGGTCGGAGTCGCCGACCACGGTGAGGGATGCGCCGGGAATGGCGCCGCTGGCATCGCGCAGGTTACGCACGTGCACACCGTCGTCGTCCATCTGCTGGGCAAGCTCGGGCGTAACCGGGCGCGTAAGTTCGTGCACGAGCGCGTACTGGGCATGATTCGTGTCTTGATATTCGTCGACCAGAAGGTGACGAAAGCGACGACGGTAGACCGCGGCAACTTTGGGGAAGGCACGGAAGAGGTAGACGGTCTCTCCAATGAGGTCGTCAAAGTCCAGCGCGCTAGCCGCCCGCAACCGAGCGGAATATTGCCGAAAAATCTCCACGAACATAGCTTCTTGCGGGTCGCTCATATTGGCATTGCGAGCGTAGGAATCGGCATCCGCCAGCTCGTTTTTGAGCTTGGAGATTTTTGCGCCGGCCGAACCGGGCGTGAAACCGTAGGTGTCAGCGCCCAGACTCTTGATGATGCGCTTGAGGGTGACTTTGCTGTCGGCCGAGTCGTAGATGCTGAACGTCGTCGATAGGCCCGCATTCTGCGCTTCTTTACGCAAAATGCGCACGCAGGAGGAGTGGAAGGTGCTGATCCACATTCCCTCTGAACCCTGGCCGAGGATGGCATGCACCCGCTCGCGCATCTCGGCAGCAGCCTTGTTAGTGAAGGTGATCGCCAAGATCTGACTGGGCCAGGCGTCGCGGGTTTCGAGCAGGCTCGCCACCCTGCGGGTGAGCACGCTGGTCTTTCCCGAACCGGCCCCGGCAATGATGAGTAGCGCCTGGCCGCGAAATTGAACGGCCTCTTTCTGCTCGGGATTGAGCCCAGCGAGCAACGGACTCTCATAGCCTTCACCACCAGCACCAGCACCAGCACCAGCACCAGCACCAGCACCAGGCGTCACACTGCCTGCGTGTGAGCTACCGTCATTTGTACTGGAATCGAGAATGATCGGGGTAGCCGATCGCGGGGCGGGCGCGGAGTTTGAAGGTGTGCTCATGTCGGTTTCCAGTGTAGGTGAGGCCTCTGACAGGAGGGCGGAGACGTAAGCTCTCTCACGCCATTGTGTCGCGCACGTGCACGGCGAGATCCGGGTGGTCGGCGAACACGCCGTCGATACCGGAGTCAAGAATGAGCCGAAACTCCCCCTGCCAGTGGCCATAGTGGGCCTTGCGGGTGCCGCTGCGAAACGTTTCGGCTAAAAATTTGTTCTCAGGCCGCAGGGTCCAGCAATAAATTTCGAGACCGGCGGCGTGGGCGTCGTCGACCAGGGCGGACGCCCCGATTACGCCGCCCGCGTCATCCAGTTTCAGAATGAGCGACTTGGGCACGCTGATGCCGTCGATGCCACGGCCGTCACGCCCGGTATCACTTGTGGCCGTGCTCGAGCCCATACTGCTGCGGGCCCCACCGGTCACTCGGGGGCCAGCGGTCACTCGGGGGCCAGCGGTCACTCGGGCCCCAGCGGTCACTCGGGGGCCAGCGCGGCCGGCGGCCAGGCTCGCGAGGCCGTTTGTTGTGAGGTGCTCGGCGTAGGTCAGGGCGCCGGCCCCGTACTCGGCCAGCCGATCAGCCGGAGCCCCCCGGTCTTCAAGCAGAAAGATGCGCTTGCCGCGAACGCCGCGGGCACGCACCGCATCGAGCGCGCTCGGTTCGAAGCTTTCCACGGTGAGCCGATCCGTGTTCCAGCCCGCCGCCGTGACTTCGGCAGCAAACAGTTCGGCTATGGGCAGGCCGAGGGCTGCGAAGTAGTGGGTGTGCTTGAGCTCAGCGACAATTCCGAGCACGCGATTGGTCTGCTCGGCGGTGTCATCGACGAGGTCGAACAGGTCGCGCAAACGCAGAATGGGATGCTGGTCATTGAACGTGGTGTTGCTCTGTCGCAGGGTGGGCAGCCGTTCACGAGCACGCAGGGTGGCCAGTTCCTCCCAGGTGAAGTCTTCGGTGAACCAGCCAGTGAGCGCCTTACCGTCAACGATTTTATCGGTGCGGCGAGCGGAAAACTCTTCGCGGGTTGCAACATCCGTTGTTCCCGAAATCTCGTTTTCGTGGCGAATGACGAGCACACCATCGCGGGTCGCCACGAGGTCTGGTTCTACTGCATCGGCCCCGAGTGCGAAAGCCAGTTCGAAGGCGCTACGGGTGTGCTCGGGGCGGTAGCCGCTGGCTCCGCGGTGGCCAATGACGACTGGGTACATGGTGTCAGGCTAGCTGCGGCAGCACGTTTGTACCGAACCCAACCCAATCGGTTCTGGGCGTATCCCCTGCGCATTCGCAGGTCTTCTCAGGTACCGTTGTTCTAACGCCGCACCAGGCGTTGTGCGTGGTTTGTGACCCGCACTCGAATTCTTCAACAGCTGATTGTGAGTTAGACAACACATGGCAACCTCCAACCCCGCTTTCTCTCGCAACGAAGCGTTCAGCGCGCGCGGTGCAGTGGCGTCGTCGCAGGCCCCCTCCAACGCCGATCTGCAGTCGCTCTATAACCGGCCGTCTGCAGGTTCGCAAGACACCGACCGCATGACGTACGAAGACACCATCACGAAGACCGGCCTCGGTTTTGCCCTGCTCATTGTGGCCGCTGCGGTCTCGTGGGTGGCTACCCCGGTGCTGCCCTTTTTGTTCATTCTGGGTGGTATCGCCGGCTTCGTGCTCGGTTTGGTCAATGTGTTCAAGAAGGAGCCATCTGCTCCGCTGATTCTGGCCTTTGCGGCCGCTGAGGGACTCTTCGTCGGTGGCATCTCGAACATTTTTGAACGTATCTACGCCGGGGTGGTAACGCAGGCCGTTCTCGCCACCCTCGTCGTTGTCGTCGTTACCCTGGTGCTGTTCAAGAGCGGCAAAATTCGTGCCTCGAAGAAGGCCACCAAGGTCTTCATGATCGCCATGATCGGCTACGGCGTCTTCTCGCTGATCAATGTTGGCATGATGATTTTCGGCGGCACTGACCAGGCTTTTGGCATGCGCAGTACGAGCATCAGCTTCCTCGGCTTCGACTTCAAGCTGGGCATCGTTATTGGAATTCTGGCAGTACTCATGGCCGCTTATTCCCTCGTGCTCGACTTCGACTTCATCCAGAAAGGTGTCAACAACCGACTGCCACGCAAGTATGGCTGGAGTGGCGCATTCGGCATCATGATGACCGTCGTCTGGCTCTACGTCGAGATGCTGCGCATCTTTGCCCTCAGCCGAAACTGACAACTTACCGGCTATGCACGCGCCCTCGTTCCTTGGAACGGGGGCGCTTCGTGCATTCGGCACCCACCCCGGTGTGGTTGGCTTGAACCATGAGTTTCACGATCCTTCACACGCTACTGCCGCTTGAAGTCGACGGCGTTACCGCGGCGTTTGGCTACATCGGCAGTGCCATCGTGCTTCTCGGCCTCGCTTGGGTGGTCATCCTCGCCATCCGCCGCTACCTGAGGGCTCCCAAAGACTGAGCTGGGTTACACCGGGCCAAGTCGTGATCAACGCAGGGAGCGTAAGTAGCGCTTCCGCGCCACGAGCTGCGCGAGCATGAGCACCGGGTAGAGGGCACGCCAGGGCTGCTGCGGGGCAGCACGCGTGAGTGACCGCACCATGAGGCGTACCTCATCTCCGTGACGATACACAATGAACGTCTCTTCCCCGCTCACCGGATGCCCCGGCAGGGTGCGGTAGGCAAACCCGACCCGGTCCGGCTCCCGCACCACTGCTACGACCTCCACCGGCTCAACGACCGTCACAAACAGGATGCGGGCACTCACCCGCACGCGATCGCCGACGGACACTGCACCCGGAGAATCAACGGTGAATCCGCTGGCCGTTTTTACCCGCCAACGAAGTACGTCTTGCGCAGCGCGCTCCCAGACCTCGTCGCCGTGCCCCACAACGGCCGACACCTCTGAACGGCGATAACCGCGCGCACTCGCGGTCCAGGCAGCACGTTCAGGGCTGGTCACTGGTTCAACTCCTCCGGTGTAGAACAGGAGGGGCGGCGCGGCTGAGCCGGCCCTCCTGTCATGCTGCGTGCAGGACTACTCCCACTCGATGGTTCCCGGCGGCTTCGACGTGACGTCGAGCACCACGCGGTTCACTCCGTCAACCTCATTGGTGATTCGGTTACTGATCTTCGCCAGCAGGTCGTATGGCAAACGGGTCCAATCGGCGGTCATGGCGTCTTCACTCGATACCGGGCGCAGCACGATGGGGTGGCCGTAGGTACGGCCATCGCCCTGCACACCCACGGAGCGCACATCGGCCAAAAGCACCACCGGGCACTGCCAAATTTCACGGTCAAGGCCCGCGGCGGTCAGCTCGAAGCGTACGATCGCATCCGCTTTACGCAGCAGGTCGAGACGTTCCTGGGTGATCGAGCCCACGATGCGAATTCCGAGGCCTGGCCCGGGAAAGGGCTGGCGCTGCACAATTTCGGCGGGCAATCCAAGCTCGGCACCGATGGCACGCACCTCATCTTTGAAGAGGGTGCGCAGTGGTTCGACCAGTTCAAACTTGAGGTCTTCCGGCAGACCACCCACATTGTGGTGACTCTTGATGTTGGCCGTGCCGCTGCCACCACCGGATTCCACGACGTCGGGGTAGAGCGTTCCCTGCACCAGAAAAGCGATGGGGTCGCCGTCGGTCTCCTGGGCCTCTAGCACAAGCTCGGCCTGGGCCTGCTCGAAGGTGCGAATGAACTCGCGGCCAATGATCTTGCGCTTGGTTTCCGGGTCGCTCACGCCGTCGAGGGCCGTCAGAAACTGCTCGCGCACGTCAACGGTCACCAGGCGGATACCGGTGGCCTTCACATAGTCTTCCTCAACCTGGCGGCGCTCATCTTCGCGCAGTAGACCGTGGTCAACGAACACGCACACCAGTTGGTCACCGATGGCCTTGTGCACCAGGGCTGCGGCCACGGCGGAGTCGACCCCACCAGACAATCCGCAGATAACCTTGCCCGTGCCGACCTGGGCGCGAATCTTGGCGACCTGCTCGGCGATAACGTTGCCGCTGTTCCAGTCCGCGGCGATGCCGGCGGCCCGGTGCAGAAAGTTCTCGAGTACGTGTTGGCCGTTTTCGGAGTGTCTGACCTCCGGGTGCCACTGCACGCCGTAGAGCCGCTTGGCATCGTTGGCGAAGGCGGCCACCGGGGTGGAAGCCGTTGAGGCGAGCACGGTGAAGCCGTCCGGAGCGGTGGCGACGGAATCGCCATGGCTCATCCACACCGTCTGGCTGTCTGGCTGGTCGGCCAGCAGCACATTGTCGGCGTTGCTCACGGCCACCGGGGTGGAGCCGTACTCGCGGGCACCGGTCTCAGCGACACTGCCGCCAAGGGCGGTCGCCATCACCTGAAAGCCGTAACAAATGCCCAGCGTGGGAACGCCGAGCTCAAAGATAGCGGCGTCAAAAGCGGGAGCACCCTCGGCGTACACGCTGGAGGGGCCGCCGCTCATGATGATTCCACGCGGGTTCTTGGCCAGAACCTCGGCAGCGGTGATGGTGTGCGGCACAATTTCCGAATAAACGGATGCCTCCCGCACGCGCCGAGCGATCAGCTGCGCGTACTGCGCCCCAAAGTCAACAACGAGCACGGGGCGATCAAGTCCGGAGCCGGCCGGGGTTACCTCCGCTGTCGGGCTGTCTGCACCGACGCTCATGAAGCAACCTCGGTGGCTTTGGCGACCTTGGCGGCTTCAAGCCGGGTGAGGGTTTTTTTAACGCGGCGGGTCATGGGGCCTTCCAGAAAGAACGAGAGCGTGGGGATGATGCCGCCGAGCGCTATCAGCACGAACAGCGGGAACGGCCAGCGCATGATGCTCCAGAGGCGGAAATCAGCGAAGAGGTAGAGCACATAGAACCAGCCGTGCACGATCAAAATGATGGTGCTCAGGTTGATAGCGGCAACGGTTCCCCGCGGCACCATGGCCAGAAAACCTTCGGTACCGCTCATCTCAAGTTCGTAACCGAGCACAAACTTGGCGTAGACCTCGGCGCACAGCAGCAGCAGAAAAACTCCGGTGATGATGGACGACACCTGGTAGAGCCGCAGCGCACCGGGGATTCGGGAAATATCTGCGGGCTTGGGTTCAAGTGGCATGGGGTAATTCTACGCGCCCGGGCTGGGAAGGCTTGCCGGGGCGGTGCGGCGTGCGGTCTAGTGGGGTGCGGCCTGCAATCTAGTGCAGCGCCGCCGCATCGTTCGGCAGGGCCACCGCGTTCAGGGCGGCCTCCTCCTGCTCGCGTTCTAGGGCGTCGCGCACCAGGCGGTACCACAAAAAGACAGCAAACCCGGCGAAAACGACCCACTCTATAGCGTAGAAAACGTTCAGCCAGTTCAGTGACTGGTCAACCTGCGGAACCGGCGAATCAATCACGTCAAGTCCAGCCGCCGCCACCGCATCAACAATGTAGCCTGAGTAAACCGACCCGTCGGTGAAATCAGCCCAGAGGTTGATCAAAGCGGATGGCGCCACCTTGGTCAGCTCCATTGAATCGCCCTGGGGGTCGGGCAGCTCAGGGGCCTCACCGGTGAGAAAACGACCGGTCAAGGTGACCACGGTGTTCTTCGGCGCCGTTTGGAGCGCTGCAATAGCAGCCTCAGCGGTGTTCTGGTCAGGAGCCCAGCCGCGTGCCACAGCGATGCTGGACGCGGCGTTTGTTTGAAAGTGGCTAACGACCCAGAACCCTTCGATGCCGCCGTTGAAACGTGTCGTTATGAGCTGTTCGTCACCGGCCACCCAGGTGCCCGCAACGTTCACCATTTGCCCGGTGGCGATCTGCGTCACGCCACCGTCTGGTTGGGCAACGTCGGCAAGGGGCTTTACCTGCTCGGTGCTACGCTCCACAACCACGCCAGACTCAATGGCGCGATCCAATTGCCACTGCCCGAGCAGGGCAAAAGCCGCGGCGACGCCGAGGGCCAGCAGCAGCGCGGCCATCCACCGGGGGCGCAGCATCATTCTGATCACGAATAGTCACCTGTGGGATTTTCACGCCCGGGTTTTTGCGCCGACTTGGCGACATCATCCCCGGATTCTTCAACGTATTGGCCGAGAGCGAAATCTGCCATTGAATCCACACCGGGCACAGCCGAATGCGATGGTTTCGCTTCACCCACCGTATCGCTGACCGGGTGGGAATTGGCCGAGTCGGCGGCCCGGCGGGCAGCGTGACGAGTGTATTCATCGGCATCCGCTGCCTGGGCGGCCGTCGCGGCTTCCACGAGCGCAATCTCTTCGTCGAGCATGGGGTTGCGCGGCGTACGCTGCGCAACAGACGCCGGTACGCGACGACGAAGGGCTGACCCGATTTTTTCAGAATTCGACGTGAACAGCGGCCCGATGATGGCCATGACCAAGACGTAAAGACCAGCAAATGGTTGCAGCCTGGAGTCAAGGCCCGCCGAAACAGACAGGGTCGCCAGGATAAGTGTGAATTCTCCCCGGTTGACGAAAATTGCCGCAGTGTTGAGGGCCTCACGTGGCCCCATCTTGTGCAGCCACGCCAGCAGCGCTCCCGTTGCGAGACTGAGCACAAACGTCATTGCAATGGCGACGCCCACGACACCGAGCACCGATCCGAACTGGGCAATATCGAGGGCGAGCCCGAAATTGAGAAAGAAGAACGCAGCGAAAATATCACGCAGCGGCACAGCCACGCGCTCAATTTTGGCGCGATAGCTACTCGCGCCGAGGACAACTCCAATCAGGAATGCGCCAATGGCATCCGTGACACCAATAATTTCGCCAATGCCCGCAAAAAGCACCACGAGGCCAAAGAACAAGATGGTGAAGAGTTCGTCGTCTTTGGTGCGCATAAGGCGCGACACCACGCGGCCACCCCAGCGAGCAAGCGAGAACATGACCACGAGAAACAGGAACGCGATGGCAAGCTGAAGCACGATCGGCCACACCTCGGTCTTACCGCTGAGCACTACCGACACTATGGAAAGGTATATGGCAATGAAGATGTCGCCGACCACGGTAACACCGAGGATCATGGGAGTCTCTTTATTGGCGAGACGGCGCAGTTCAATCAGCAACTTCGTAATAATGGCGCTGGAGGATGTACCGGTCATGCCGGCGATCACTAAGGCTTCCCGGGGTCCCCAGCCAACAAGCAAGCCGAAGACGAAGCCGGCCCCCATGTTCAAGAGAACCCATGACCCGCCCGAGATGAGCAGGGTTCGGGCATTGCCAAAGAATTCTTCCTGGTCGAATTCGAGGCCAAGGCTGAACAAAAGCAGAATCAGCCCGAACACCGCGATTAACTCAATATCACCGGATTGAAAATCAATGGGAAAGAAATCGGTATTCGGGCTCGCCAGAACGCCAACGATCATATAGATCGGGATGGTGGGAAGCCCGATCACCTTGCCCAGGCGGCCAAGAACATAGGCGACAACGAGCAGGATCCCGAGAACGAGGAGGTCTTCGCCCAGGTGCATCGTTACCCCCCAGAGGACGTGTCGACGGCCTTTACCTTGACTTCGCCGGTGCGGAAGAAGGCGAACGCTTTGACGACCTTCTCGGGTGAGCCTGCCACGACGAGGGTATCGCCGGGAAAGACCTTGAAGTCGGCGGCGGGGGCGGGGTTGGCTGATTCCCCGCGCACTACAGCCACGACGGTAAGTCCGGCAATACCCCGGTCTGCGGGGTTGCCGAGGGCCTGCCCGGCAATGTG
>Ga0307486_1000642_pt1 | contig 30652 bp, 26 predicted proteins | sample CBIW02metaG_FD_203663 | JGI IMG/M metagenome (GOLD analysis project Ga0307486, IMG submission 203663) | Sea-ice brine microbial communities from Beaufort Sea near Barrow, Alaska, United States - CBIW 0.2 | ecosystem: Environmental > Aquatic > Marine > Coastal | place: USA: Alaska | collected... | reverse complement strand
ATTATGAAACAAAGGAACATCCTGTAAAGAACAGGAGACCTGACTTTGGAAGCGCCGTGTGATGGGAGACTATCACGCACGGTGCTGTGAGAGGTTTGGGGTGAAATTCCCCTTACCTACTCGACTACCTTATTAGTCTGTCATTACAAATTCCACCAATAGGTAAACTTCAGCACCAGTGAACGATTTTTAGTGTAGAATGGCGCGGGTAGATAATTGTCCGTGTAGACCAAAAAGATGTCTGATGCCGGTTTAAATCTCCATTGAAACCGGGTATTCAGATTGATATTGTCGATTTGTTCATTGTACTGTACGAATGCGGTGAAAAATAGCGTGTTGGTCATGGTGACATCTATTCTTGGACCTACCAGCCAAAAGGTATTTGTATTCCATGGCTCCGGAAGGATAATCTGATTGTAATTGGCATTCATGGTAATACTCACATAGGGCTGGAACCTATAGCCGAGTTCCCCACTGACATTATACCGGTCTCCATCCGCATAATAGCCACCCATTCTGGTAGAAAAAGCGTAGGTAAAAACACTTTGGGGCTTTGAAGTATATTCTGTGCCCCATGCAAACCATTTATGGATCGATCCTGTGGTTAAGGTCTCTCCGCTATAGTTTGTTGGGTCAAATGGCCGCTGTAAAACCACATAATCGTAAGAGCTCCAAAGCATGAAAGTACTCTGGCTTCGCCATTTCACATTATAGGCCATCAAGGTGGTATTGTCGGTATAATCTCCGGATTTGTTCCAATAGGAAGTGCTGCTGACATCCGGGCCGTGATTCAGAATTTTCTCACTTTTTGGAAACCAACGATATCCAATTTTAGGGTTAATCTTGAAGTAACCGTTCCGAGGAACATAGCCCACTTCAGCGGTATATTTGTCAGAGACATATTCATGTTGCCATTCCCAAGTCAAGTTTCCAGCGGTGTATTTTAGATTTGCAGCCTGCACAAATCCATTGTCCTTATTGTCTGGGCCAAAGCTTTTTAATCCCATCACCTTACCCGTCCAAAGATTATTGGATGTCGCTAGATTGTACTCTAAACCCAGATTTCTGTTAAACTGAGAATATATTAGATTTTCAGAAGTTGGATCTGGATTGTAATTCAGAGATTGTTTATTGACGAAAATGGCTCCGATGTTTGAGCGAGCTCCCACGCGTCTTTGAACAGCAAGGACTGTGAAGTTCTGTGTTGGCAGGGCAGCTTCCTTTACTCCGTCAGTTTGCATATTCATCGCGCCGACTCTCCAATCTTTATTGATCTTTCCACTAAGCCTCGCACCAAACTGTATTGGTGCGTTCAGACCAATTCTTCTGGAAAAAAACGGTCTTATTCTTTCGTATCCGAAACTTGCAAACAGATCTCCATTTTCAAGGAAAAACTGTCTTCGCTCAGGGAAAAACAATTCGAATCTGTCGAGATTGGTGACCTGTCTATCTACTTCTACTTGGGAGAAATCCGGGTTTACTGTGAGGTCGAGATTTAGGGATGAAGTCAACGCTATTTTGGCATCACCTCCTATCTCTTTTCTATAAACAGGGGCATCACCCTCGAATCTATTTTGTCGAAATCCTCCAAGCGCATAAGGAATAATTGACACATTAGCACCTACCTGTGGAGGAGCTTCGTCCCAAACTAATATACCTGTATAAGCTAACGAGGCTGATGGGAATTGTCTAGGGACAGGTGACCAGCCAGACTTTTCAGTAGTTTTGAGGTCTAGCCGGGAAAAATTGATTCCCCATTCTGTAATGCCTTTTTTATATCTAATAGATTTGAACGGAATAGCAGCTTCAAAAACCCATTTGTCCTCGTAGTTTACCACTTTGGAGGTCCACTTATTATCCCAGCTCAGGTCTACACTACCTCCATTATACATGATCCCGTCCCATTGAGCACCCGCAGCATTTGCTCCAAAAGAAAAGCCATTTGTCTGATCATCAAACGGATCCATAAAGAGTAAGAAGTTGTCATTTTTTCCAAAAGAAAAATCTCTTCTCAGAGACTCGACCATGTAAGGACCAGGTAGCGCAAGGAAATTTTCGACGATGAGATAAAGATTTTCATCGTCATAAGTCATTCGCACATCTGTTCTCACTTTCGCAAAACTTGTGTCCATTGGAGTAATCATGAAAAAATCTGTTGCAATTGCTGCATCTGCCCAAGCCTGCTCATCCAATACGCCATCAATTACAATTGGTGAGGATGCTTTGGTCATGTGTAATCGGTAGGAGTCATTTAGTTTCTGCCCATTAGCTGAAGCCAGCACCAAGGAATAGATAGCTAATGAAAGCAAGAATTTACGCATGATCTTTTTGATCGTAGATTAGAAATGTATGAGCGGAGGCTTAGAAAATGGGGTTCAAACTTATTGTCGCATGCGATAAGCAAATGTTAGATTGACCTGTCTTCTCTGATACTGGGAATTCCCTTCGGTGTAGAAGGTATCACTTTCGTTTATATATCTATTTTTCCTGCTGTTGAAAATATCCAATACATTCAAAGTGAGCGTGGCTCTGTCCTCTAATATTTTTTTGGAAGCTGATAAGTCCATAAAGAAAACTCCTTTTCTTACTCCCTGAACTGTTTTTTGTTTGGCCTCATAATTTGCTCTTACCTGAATATCTATTTCTTTGGCGATTGTAAAGCGGGAAGTCTGTCGGAAAAGCCAAGAATTTGTCTGCACTTTGTAGTCTGGCTGAATATTTGTTCCGTCAATATTTGCATGGAAAAAATTGAGATTAAAATCCAGTTTCCACCAGTCATTGATTCGGTAATCGCTGCTGATTTCCAAGCCGAAGGAATTCTCCCCAGAGAGATTATAAGGTCTGGTGACTGATTTCCCATCTTCACTTACACGTCTCAAACGGTCGATTTTATCCGTAGAACTTCTATAGTAGGCTGTAGAAAAAAGCGTTCCTTTTTCAAAGTATTTGATATGTCCCAATTCAAATGAGTTAGTGTATTCAGGATTCAAATCGGGATTTCCACTAAAGAAATTTCTCGCATCAGAAAAAGTCACGTATGGGCTCAAGTCATTATAAACAGGTCTTCTCACACGTCGGCTGTAGCTAAGTTGAAAGGCGTTTTCAGTCGAAATAGTATAGGTCAAATGCGCACTTGGGAATAGGTTGGTGTACTTTCTGGGGTTGATTTCATTGGTCTGCTGAAGTATCGTTTCTACGTCGGTATGCTCGGCACGCAAGCCAGCCTGATAGCTCCAGTTGTTGGTTTTATTTCCGACAATACCATAGGCTGAAAGAATATTTTCATGGTAGAGAAAGATATTGTCTAATCCTGGAATAGGGCTGAATTCACCATTTTCATCTTGCTCTTGCACGATATAGTCATTTTTCATATCTCTGAAACTCGTCCTAAAACCTGTCTCAAACTTCCCTTCTTTCCCAAACGGATGAACATAATCCAGCATGGCTAAGTATTGATTTTCATACTCATCATTGAGAGAGGTTTGAAGCAAATTGGATCCAGGAATGAGGCTTTCGTCAAGAAAATAAGATTGTTGTGTGAAGGTCTGATCTGAATTTTCCCAATAATTCAAATAAGTGAAAGTAGCCGTTAGCTCATGTCCCTTATGATCAAATTCCCGCTTGTAATTGGCGGAGATTTCTGAGTTGGGTTCTTGTTCCGTTTCATCCTGGTTTCTTAACGTATAGCCTTCAAGACTTGTGATCCCAGAAGTTAAATAGGAATCTTCATATCGAATATCCGTCAATCTGTGCGCGTCGCTTCTTCTCCATAGATAGGAGAGTGTCAATATGCTATTTTCACTGAAGTAGAAGTCCAAGCCGCCACGGATATTATTGTTCAGGCTTTTGACTTCTCCTTTATTTCTTTGATTGAGGATGAAAGTTGTGTCCTGTCCATAGACTTCCTGATAGAGTTTCCCCACATTTGGGGACTTCCGATACGAGAATCCATAGTTTAAAAACCAATTGATTTTTTTATGCCTATAGTTAAGGTTGGCAGTGAATCCAAGGTTGGTGGGAGAACCTCCAATTACTTCAAATGAGGCATTGAATCCTTGATTATTGTCTTTCTTGAGAATAATATTTATGACGCCAGCCATGCCTTCAGCTTCATATCTGGCAGAGGGATTTGTGATTACTTCCACACGCTCAACCATATTCGCAGGTAGTTGTCTCAACCCCGCACTACCTTTAAAACTTACCAAACCGGAGGGTTTTCCGTCGATTAGAATTCTCACATTGGAAGAGCCTCTCAGACGTACATTTCCTTCTGGATCTACTGCCACCGAGGGTAGATTCATCAGGATATCGTTTGCGTTTCCTCCAGCATTTGCAAGGTCTTTTCCCACATTAAAAATTCGCTTATCCAGCGAAAGCTCCATCATAGTTTTTTCACCTTGCACCACTACTTCTCCTAAGTCTTCAGCAGTAGATTCTAGAGAAATAGTACCAAGATTTATTTTATTGCTTTCTATTGAGAAGGAAAGGAGGGCAGTTTTGTGAGATTCAAAGCCCATAAATTCAATTAACGCGTAATAATTTCCAAGTGGGACCTCTATAGAAAACTCACCGTTCTCTTTTGAAATTCCTCCAGCAACCAAGCTGTCTTTTTCTGAATACACACCAATGCTAGTAAATGCCAATGGTTGTTTGCTTTCCTTGTCTTGAATAGCGCCTACGAGCTTTGCGTTATATTCTTGTGAGAAAGCCGAAGTAAAGAGTGAAAATAATAAGACAATAAAGGCCCCGAAATTTCTGAAAAATGATTTTGGAGAAATACACATGATAGAATGATAGGTTTGATTTTTGGCTGAGAATCCAAATCTTCTTAGAACTTGAGATACTATGCATAAAAGATATTTGTAAATATTAACAAGTCCATGTAAAAAATGACTGGTGGCTTTACAACTTTATGAATAACAGGGTGCTTCCCAGAAGAGGAGTTGTTACTTTCTTTTCAAAAGGTTACTCACGGTGGTTCCTATCCAATCCAGTTTCTCAATCGGCCCAATGAGCGAACCATGCATCATGTCCATTACCTGCAACTCGCTTGCTTTAGGCTGATTTGGGTAGATAAGAATGAAACTATGTTTGCTCAGCCATAGCTTAATTAATTGTGGTACCTGCTTAAGTTTTGGATGATAAGAAGCCTCACCTTCTCGACTCATGATCATAATGAGGTTATCATCGGGTTTCAACAGGATGTTCAAATTGCCAAGCTCTTTCCAGGTTGGGAAAGGACGGAAATCTCCTTGTATAGGATGTTTTATCAGAATCTGTAAAAGATATTCTTTGGTGGTTTCATTCGTATAAAAAATCATTCTATCGCCCGTATTACGAGCGATGTTCCAGACTTTGACTAGCCAAAATGGAAATCCAAGCTCAAGCTCTGCTTTGGGAGGGATAAAAACCAAATGTCGCTTAAGCGTATCAAATGGCTGATATGGCTTGTAAATGAAAGTTGTGGTATTGCACTTGTTAAGAAGTCGTTCTGTTAAATTTCCAAGGAAGCTCTCGTCCATTATAGTCTTCTTGTGCAATCCTAAAACCAAATCAGTAATCTTATTTTCACGTACTACACTGGATATTCCGTGCTCCACATTGGTATCATAGCGCAGAAGTTCGTACAAAAAATGATCGGTTGAACCAGCTACTTTGCTTGCTTGATTGAGTGTTTGTTGAGCTTTTTTTTCAGCGTTTGGATCTTCTGATTCAGAATTAATAATACTCAGAGCATAAAGTCCGGTCTTTTGTTGTGGAGATTTTAGCATCATACTCAGATGTATGAGTTCGTCAGAAGTCTCTCGGTTGCTCACTGGTATTAAGAATCTCTCAGCGATTTCGCTGCCTTTTTCATCGTCAAATGGTGAGTCTGCAAGAGCAATTCTTCTGGCTCCCTTCTGAGCTTCCAGTGATGCAATTGTGCAGGTAATTAAGATCATAATGATAGTTCCGTTCAACACTGCTTCGGACAATAATCGCACGGCATCTCCATTCTCATCCACACCAATTATAGTATTATATCCGATCAAAACTGCCGCTAAGGTAGCCGCCGCCTGAGCATTGCTCAGCCCAAAAATCACTCGTCTTTCTTCTATCGAAAAACCGTAAGTTTTTTGAGTAGCGTAGGCTGCCAAAAACTTAGCTAGCGTAGCTACCACAGTCATGATGAGTGCTACGGTGACGGTTTCCCAACTTTGGAAAAATACTCTAAAATCAACCAGCATGCCTACCCCAATCAAGAAGAATGGAATGAAAATGGCATTACCGACGAACTCTATTCGGTTCATCAGTGGCGACGCATGAGATATCAATGGGCTCAATGCCAAGCCTACCAAAAAGGCCCCAATAATAGCTTCTACACCAGCCCATTCGGCTAGTACCGCCCCGACAAATACAAGGACTAATACAAAAATATATTGGGAAACGCTGTCTTCGAAATTTTTGAAAAACCATCGGCCAATTCGTGGGAGAACAAACCAGATGATAAGTACGAAGATCAAAAGAGACAGCCCCAATTTTGTCCAAAAAGCTGCATTCACCTCTCCGTTAGTCATTCCAATTATAATGGCCAAGACTAACAATGCGAGAGTGTCGGTGATCAATGTGCCTCCAACTGTTATATTGACCGCTCTGTTTTTGGCAATTCCCAACTTGGAAATCATGGGATAAGCAATTAAGGTGTGCGAGGCAAACATACTTGCGAGCAAAATCGAAGTGGGCCAGCTAAAGTCTAATAAATATAATCCTGCCAGTGTACCCAACCCCATAGGAATCAAAAAAGTATACATCCCAAACACAAAACTCTTTCGACTGTTTTTGCGAAAATCATCCAAATCTATTTCTAGACCAGCAAGAAACATGATATACAAAAGTCCAGCTGTACCAGAGAGTATAATTCCGCTGTCTCGCTCTATTAGCCCAAAACCATTTGGTCCAACCACCGCCCCTGCTATTATCAAACCAAGTAGTGGCGGTATTTTTATTCGATTAAGCAGAATAGGAGCCAAAAGAATGATCAGCAGAATCAATAGAAATTTGATTACCGGATTGGTAATAGGTAATTCGGTAGAAAAAATCGTATTCCAGTTCATATTACAACAGCTTGGAAACCTAGATTTCCTGACTAACTAAAAAGACTGTGTACCCTAAATATGCAATGAGAAGTAATGCTGCTTGCCATCTGTCCAATGTCTTCTTTTTGCCCAAAAACATTGCAAGAAATAAAAATGCAGTTCCTCCTATAAGAATGTAAATATCTTGATTGAAAGCTACACTGTAAGAAAGAGGTGAGATAAGGGAGCTTACTCCAAGTATTAAGAAAATATTGAAAATATTTGAGCCAATGATATTACCAATCGCAATGTCATTTTTCTTCTTCATCGATGCGACAACTGAAGTTGCAAGTTCAGGAAGTGATGTTCCCGCAGCAACTATCGTAAGTCCAATTATTTTTTCGCTGACGCCTAGCGTTTGAGCCATTGCCACTGCATTATCCACAACCAATTTTCCGCCAATGACCAACCCTGCCAACCCGACAACTATCAAGGTCCAAATCTTTAACGTAGAATAATCTTTAAGCTCAGTTATCTCTGAGCTAGGATCGGATTTGAGTTGAGTGAAGACATAGTACAAGAAGAAGGCAAAAAGAACCAATAGGATAAGACCATCTACATAAGAGAGTCCTAGGGGCTCATTTGAAAAATAGTTATTAACCAATATCAACAAGATTATTGCTGCTAGTAAAGAAAAAGGAATCTCTTTCCATACCGAGCTGGATTGCACTGCCAAAGGTGTGATCAATCCAGCTATTCCAAGGATAATAAATAAATTGAAGTTATTTGAGCCAATTACATTTCCATAAACAATATCCGGATAGCCTCCCATAGATGCGACACAATTCACTACCAGCTCGGGAGCGGAAGTGCCAAATGCAACGATGGTCAGACCGATGGCTAAATCGGAAATCTTATATTTTTTAGCTAATACCGATGCGCCGTCGACTAACCAGTCCGCACCCTTCACTAAAAGTAAAAGACCTGCAATAAGGATGAAAGCTTGTAGAATCATTAATACGTTGATTTCTATTTGTCAGCAGTTAACATGCCTAAAAATCCTGTAAAGATAGGCTAAAATTGATCATTGAACTGATCGTTTGAAAATAATTATTTTTAGAGAAATTAGTGTTAAACAAAAAATTCATGATTCACAATCTGATTAACCGTAATTATGCTAGTAGTCCTATTTTCTTTAATTGGAAAGACGGACGACTAGTACTTCGGCAAGCTCCGCATAAATGTCGGGTGACCGAAGCGGTGTAATTGCTTGAGTTTACCCAATTCTATACTGCTTTTACCTTTTTACTGGCAGTAAAGCGGACATAAATTAATCACAATATGTATATCCCAAATTGCACCATTAAAGATAAAGGTTGACTTACTAAATATGAGAATAGCAGGTACATGAGTTACCTGGCACTGAACTTCGGCTAGGAAGCCAAAAAAATCATATTTATTATTACTTTTCGTAAATCTCTTTAAATCCAATAACTATGAAATTATTTTCATTAATTCTATCTGCTGCGATTTTGTTGGTGGTTAATTCTGGGTATGCTCAAGATGAAATGCCTGCTCATATCAAAGACCACATTACCTATCCAGCATTGGACTTTCATGAATGGGTAGGTGTGATGCCAATTAAAGATGCAGCGATGAGATACAATCCAGAGTTGGACTACAAAGTTGCGTTGGATTTGTATGGAAAAATGAATGACTCGACCCAGATACATGCTGTAATTTTGGAGGTTGCACGCACGTATAATCTATTGCGGGCCAATGGTGTTCCTGCTGAGAAAATTCAAATGGCTGCAGTAATTCACGGTGGAATTGTGAGAGCAATTTTGAAGGAAGAGCAGTTTCAAAAAGATTATAAGGTGCCAAATCCTAATCTTGCTGCGATTAAAGCTTTAGAAGATTTGGGTGTAAAATTTTACGTATGCGGGCAAAGTGTGGTTTTTAATAATATTTCTGAAGAAAGTATTTCTCCACTTGTGAAGCTAACCATATCTGCTAAGACCACCTTTATCTCATTGGATCAAATGGGTTTTTCCTACCTCAACCTCAGTAATGATTAAAAAAAAAGTCCCAGAAGTGTTAATTCTAGGATAGGAGGTTTGTGCTTATGTTTATCATCTTTTCTGGCAGAAAAGCAATTGATGAAGTTTAGGAGTTATTAAACTCTAAAATTTAAACACCGGGGTTTTATATCAATTGCTGCGATCACTTACCCTATTATTGTCGAAGAATCCGTTTTTCTTGTCTTCGGTCAAGTTGTGCAACCGGTAAACAAAAGAAAGTCAGCATAGTGTCAAAACTGTCTTTCCACAGTATTAGTGATCACACTGAGGTGTTTTCTCAAATTTGCTAAGGTTAAAGCCTTTTTCCGCTATGCCTCGCCCAAGGTGATTGTACAACTCCTCCTTCATGTTTGGAGTTCGTGATAGAATCCATAGATACTTTCTGTTTGGATGTCCCACTACTGCATAAGAGTAATCCTGCGCTAAATCTATGATCCAATATTTGCCATTAAATGGCCAAAAAAACTGAACCTTCAGCTTAGCACTTCCTGAACCTTCCTCGACAAAGGCTTTTCCTTTTACTATTATGGCTTTATTTTCTTCTAGCTTCTTACAGGTGTTTTCTACGATAATATACCCCTGATCGGTGGGTTTGTAGGTAGCTTTTGTGCATGCATATCCTTTCTCAAAAGATTGTGGAATTGCTGCACTCTCAAGCCAAGTCCCTGCATATTTCTTTAGATCAACTTCAGCAACCGTCTCAAGATCCTATGCTTGGCTTTTGGAACTTGCATACAAAAACAATCCAGTGGTTACAAGTATAGGCAAGGCTGCTGCTAATATTTTTTTCGTTTTCATACGTATAGCTCTTTGGTTGTTCGAATTTTAAAGGGGGAATATTTACGGTTTTTGTAGCCATGAATCCCCGAAACTATCAATAAAATAGCCGCTCCAATCAAAGCAGCATATTGAAGACTAGGAATTTCACCCCAGTGTCTCTCAGCAATCCCAATCAATGCCCATACTCCAACTAAAGAGAACTCGCGCATATTCCTGGAGATTACCATGAAGATATTCAATAGAACTGCCACCACAATCATAATCACCGCCCAGGTTAGTTCAGAAATTCCCAGTCCACTCCAATTATTTTTACCTAGATATGCGGAGATATTTGCGATAGTTGCCACTGCGATCCAGCCACTATATAGGCATATTGGCCACCAAAGCCAGAAAATGGTAGCTCTGGGAGCATCCCATCTTTCCATGTTTGTGCGAATGATTATGGTGACCAAACAGGTGAGAATTCCCAGCATCACTAGCACACTGATTCCAGTCATTTCCATCAACCAGAAATAAATCCAAGCTCCATTTCCTATATTGGTTAATAGTAGGAATGGACCAACTTGATCAAGGAAATCTGAATTTAAAGTGCTGCTAAATGCTCGTTTTAAAAAGAATAGTGCCTGTGTGAAAAGTGCTAGAAATATAATTCCCCATATCGAAAAAGCATAGGCTGCTGGAGTGAATAAATTTATATATTCATCACTTAGAGAACTCATCGTATTGCCGTTCAATCCTTTCGCATTGACCCAATAATTCCAGAATATTATAGCGACTAGAACAAGCATGTTCAGGATCGCATATATTTTGTGAGTTCTTTTCATGGTTTAATCTAATAAAGGTTTTAGGTTTTGCAAAAGTGTTGGAATTAATTCAGTTACCGTTGGATGAGTTTGCACTGAATTTATTAATTTTTTATAGTTCATCTTCCCATATATCGCAGTTATAAATGTTCCTATGATCTCGTCTCCTCCCGTTCCTAAAACAGAGGCTCCAAGGATTAGTTCTGAATCAGCATCCACTATGACTTCCATCTTACCGAAAGTTTCACCCTTTTCTTTGGCTCTGGAAATCTCACTCATTGGCATTTGAGCTAATAATATATTCTTGCCACTTTCCTTTGCCTGAGAGACGGTCATGCCGACCCTTCCCAATGGTGGATCAGTGTATAAAGCATAGTTGATAACTCGGTCATTTAGAGACTTTTTCTTATCTCCGAAAAGTTGATTTTCTATAATTTCAAAATCGTTATATGAAGTATGGGTAAATGCCCCCTCACCATTGCAATCTCCCAAAGCGTAGATTCCCGAGATATTTGTTTCTAATGTTGAGTTAACTTTAAAGTATCCCTTATCATCTAGGTTGATACCTGATTTGCTGGGATTAATCAAATCTGAATTGGGTGTTCTGCCAGTGGCCACAAGCAAATGAGAGCCTTGGATTTTTTTGTTTTTAGAATCTACCGTAAAGCTTATCTCCACTTCACCTGCCTTTTTGTTTTTTGGGTCGACATTTTTGACGCTACAGAAAACCTTTATCTTTTCTTTCTCCAAAATATCTTTCACCATTTTAGAGGTATCAATATCTTCCTTTGAAATAAGTGTTTTCGAAGTCTCAAGGATGGTGACTTTGCTTCCAAATCTTTTAAATATCTGAGCAAATTCCAACCCTATATAGCTTCCTCCTAATATAATTAGGTGTCTTGGTATTTCTTCTAGCTGAAGGATAGAGGCATTGGTAAGGTGTTCGATTTGCGCAAATGCTTCTGGAATCCTAGCCCTTGCACCAACATTGATAAAGATTTTTTGGGCAGTAATAAATTCCGATCCAACCTTCAGCGTTTTCAAACCGACAAAACTAGCTTTATATTTTATCAGGGTGATGTTTGAAGATTTATCGATGAATTTTTGAATCCCCGATCTAGATTGACTTACAAGTTTATCCTTTCTGGACTTGATCGCACTAAGATTTATTTTTGCAGAGTGGTCTATTTCCACTCCAAGATTTCGCGAATTTGCAACCATCCAAGCAGCTCTTGCGCTAGCTACGTAGGTTTTAGTGGGGGTGCATCCAGTATTGACGCAGGTTCCTCCCAAATATCCTTTTTCAACTAACGCGATTTTCCAGCCTTTCTTGTCTAGCATTTGAGCCAGAGGATTTCCAGCCTGGCCTGAGCCAATTATTATTGCATCGTAGTGAGTTGGGTGGTTCATGAATAAGCTTGTTTTGTGAAAATCAGAGGATGATTATTCAGCCATAGATTACAATTCATGCTAACTCCAAGCCAAATCAAAAAATGGAAAGATTTGATCTTGGAAGGTTAAAATATTGTTATGCTTTCAGTATTTGCTTTATGACGTTGTTGTGAAATTCATTGAGTGCTTTAGTGTGAAAAAATGGATAGATATATCTATCTCTAAACCAAGAGTCACTTTTATAAAAAGTCTCATGAGAAACCTGCGTAGTCCCGTTAGCAAGGTCCTTAAATCGTATAAATTGACTGCCTTCTGACTTGGAATTACTCAGGTAACTTGTTTTTATAATCCTTTGATTTTCATTAATTTCCATCACTTCATGCCCTACAGTTACATTAATCAACCCGTTGAAAATCTTCAGTTCCAATAAGATTAATTGGCCTATTACCATCGGGTCAGAATATATCTCACCTGGCCTTACTTTTCTGTTTTTTGATCTGTCATAAAGCTCTTTGAACTTAATCATCTTTCCTGTCCACACCACTTCTGGTGGGAGACTAAGATATTTCTGCCAAACCAAATTAATAGGCTTGGCCACCAAATATGTTTTTAAATGATGGCTATACAATGCCTCATCTTCGATATAACATCTGGGCGTCAGTTCCTCAATTTGGGTATTCATTTTTTTTGGGGGATAAAGGGCGTAATATTAATCAAATTTATCGGATAAGAGTTTTAAATAGGATGGAAGGAAATGAGGTAATTCCATCGGCTAATAGAAAAGGGAGCCTTTTTCAGCGCCCACTTTTTTTAAAATACTCTTTTCTCGAGATGTTCATCGAGATCAATTCGATCAACACCTTCGGTCATCCAGCTTGGCGCTTCCACACCCTTTAAATGATAATTGAAAAACTCCATCATTCTAACACTGTAGTCTTTTCTGTTTTCCAACTTGCCAAGTCCGTGGTTTTCCCCTTTATAGGAGACTAAAATCACCGGCTTTTTTAACCTTCTCAGCGCAGAATAATATTCGATTCCCTGAGTGAAATCCACTGCTCCATCTTTATCGTTGTGCAGCATCAATAATGGAGTAGTGACATTTTTCACATGATAGACAGGACTGTTTCTTTCGTAAGATTCCCAGTTGTCCCAAGGGCCACCTGTAAATCGGCCTTGAGAAGCTTCGAAGATTGACATGTTGCCTCCACCAGAATTCCAATAAATCAAATCATACATAGATATCATATTGGTTAATGGCGCTCCCGCTGCTGCTGCCTTGAACATATCAGTCTGTGTGATCAAGAAGGCAGTTTGATATCCACCCCAAGAGTGACCATGAATTCCAATATTATCCGGATCTATTATGCCAGTCTCTATGGCGGCTTTCACGCCGGGAATTACACACCAAACCGCAGACATCCCAGGGTCATCCAGCGTGTAGACGATATCTGGTATAAAAACTGCGAAGCCATTGCTGGTGTATACATTTGGATTCCATCCGGTACCACTGAATCCTGGATTAGACCAGTAATTTTTCGTTTGGGAAAGTTTCTCGTAATAATAAACCACCGTTGGATACTTCTTGCCTTCCACATATCCAGCGGGTAAGAAAAGTGCTCCTTGAAGTGTGTCGCCTTTATCGGAAACATAATCTACTAACCGCGTGGCTGTGGACCATTGGTATTTATCAGCATCAGGAGCATTCTTGGTTACTTGAGTCGAGGAGGTAAGAGTTGAGTTTGCGGCGTAGATCTGATCCGGAATATTGAAATTTTGCTTGGTATAAAAATACACATCCGCCTTCTCAGCCTTTTGAAGTGATCCAATACTTGCGTCTTCCCATATTAATTGTTGTGGACCTGCAGCCAATCCTTTTTTGGCTGGCTTCAAAAGAGAAACTCCACTCATTTTAGTCCATTCGCCATAGGTACTAATGTATTGAGGTTTAGTCAAGTCAATTCCTTTTTCCTCAGGATCCAAGTTGAATCGGTATTGATACCGGATCTTATCAGAACGGCCATTTTGAGTCAGGTTAATAGCTTTTTCCTTACCTGAAACAGGAACCTGCCATATATCCCAAGAATCCCTCAAAAGCACATATTGACTGTCAGAGCTCCAGCCTAATGGGTTTTCCATAGGGTTGATTACGTTGTGATCATCTTCTGTGTCTAGGAAAGTGACTGGAAGATCTTTAGTTATGTTCGTTTCATCGCCAGAGGCAATATCATAAATTAAGAAATTTCTTTCTTGACCATACAGAAGTTTTGTCCCATCTGTAGAAGCTCTAGGCGCAGACGCATAAGAAGGCATATATAAATTGGTGAAAATCTCGCTTTTTTTTCCAGTTTGTAGGTCAATGATGAAATAGTCAGAATAGCTTTGACCATTCAAATTTCCATCTAACTCATAGGCTTGATCGTCTGAACCTAGCGCATATTTTTGATGCGGAAGTATGCTGAGGTCTTGCATAGTACTGTCTTGGAGCTGAATATGCTTTTTGTGAGCTAACTCATACATGCTATAATAACTCTTATTCTTGTCCTGATTCTCCAAAATCTGCTGTCGGGATTGAAGACGGCTATCGTTCCAGTGCCATATGGTCATGTCAGGTTTATCGGCCTGATTTTCCTTTTCGCTTACTCTCCCAGAATCCAATTTCGTTAACGCCTTTTTCAAATCAGCGATGGAATTAACCGAAGTGTCATTCATAATTTTCTTCATCGCTTCAGATTCCGCCAAAGCAACAGAATCTTTATCAACCTCTTTTTTTACCTCCTCTTTTTTAGCTAATACCAGTGGATGAATACCATAAAAAAGTCTAGTCAGATCCTCGGACCACATAGGATTTCTGTTTGGGCTGATGGTGTATTCTTTCGAGAAATTTACAGAATCTTTCAACGGGTTGTACAGCGTCACCTGAGGAGCAGTGAGGTTTTTAACCCCAACTAATTTTCCCTGCTCTTGCTTATATTTTTTGTCTTTGACCATCTTCAAAGCGGCGAACGCGTCACCCTTTTCAGTCCAGTTAATGGATTTGTAGGTGGCTTGGTCGGAGTCCAATACTTTGGTGGAATTGTTGGTGACATTCAATAGATAGATGCCGTTACCTGACTGATTTGCCGCATCAATAGTATATGCGAGATATTTTCCATCCTTGTTAAAAGAGAACTCAGCTACGTTCCCGAAATTTTGTGCTTTCTGTGAAGCTAACTCATAAAGAAGGAGATCAGACCCTTTGGCCTCGCCGCTTCCATCCTTAGTAAGATTCACGGCGAGATGTGAAGAAGCGTCATTATTAAATGAAAAGGTACTGACATTCTCAAAGGTTTTTTTGTCTTTGCTTCCAAGCTTCATCAAAGTCAGTTTGTCATGGAGTGGCTTACCTTTTGACTTTTCATTTGCTTTTTTCTCTGAAAAAGTCGGGTATTCTTTCAAGGCAATCCATTTGCTGTCCTCGCTGAATTCAAGTGACGGAAAATTTGTAAACCCTATTTTGAAAGTTTGAGTGGAGTCAAAATCAGACACTTTCTGCAAGATCACTGTCGCATCGTCTTGCAAAGCTATTACTCCGTAAGCGACCCATTTCCCGTCAGGAGAGATTTTGAACGTGCCGCTATTCATGTAGTGCCAATTAGGAATGTCTTTCCAAGTAATAGGTTTTACCTCACTCTGTTGGGCGATGGCGGCACTGAATACCAATGCAAAAAGCCATAAAAAGGTGTAGAATTTTTTCATAATTTTTATTTTAAACATAGACCTCAAAAGCACTCTGTTTTCAAGCCAATAAGGGATTCTATGGTAGGAAGTCTCTCTAATTATTTTGCATCATACACTATTTTTCCAGCCACAATTGTCATTGCAACTTTGGTGGTAAGAATTTCTTGCTCAGGTATTTCCATGATGTTTTTGTCAAAAACTGTAAAGTCAGCAGCTTTGCCCACTTCAATAGATCCTTTGAAATCTTCCTCAAATTCCGCAAAAGCCCCACTTAACGTATAGGCTTTCAGCGCCTCTTCACGAGACATTTTCTGATCAGTCTGGTAGCCATTCTCCGGAGTTCCTTCAAGGGTCTTTCGGGTCACTGATGCATAAAAGCAGGGGAGTGGATCGACTGGTTCTACTGGAGCATCTGTACCATTAGTTACCACTGCGCCTGATTTCATTAGCTTTTGCCACACATACGCCCCATCCACAATTCTCTTTTCCCCCAATCTATCAATCGCCCAAGGGCGGTCTGAACTTAGATGAATTGCCTGCATTGCTGCAATGACGCCCATCTCTCCAAACCTTGGAATGTCAGATGGATCAATGTGCTGGGCATGCTCAATTCTGAATCTTAGATCTTTAGCATCTGGATATTTGGCAAAAGCTCCTTCATATCTATCCAGGACTTCCCGATTAGCTCGGTCACCAATGGCATGTGAGCAAACCTGAAATCCAGCCGGAATAGCTTTCTCGGATACCTCAGAGACTACGTCCATTGATAAAGTTTCGAAACCTCTATAACCAGCTCTGTCCGAATAATCTTCCAAAAGCCATGCACCTCTAGACCCAAGTGCTCCGTCACAATGTAATTTGATAGCGCGGACTGTGAGCATATGATCAACAGAATCGATCATTGGACCTTTTTTGTACCACTTTTCCAAAAGCTCTGGTTGGCCCCCAGTGAGCATCACATACTGACGAACGGTTAGCTTGCCTTCATTTTTAAATTTTTGGATCAAGTCTATTACGTCTTGCCCACTTCCTGCATCATGGAAGCTTGTGATCCCTTTTTCGCTAAGTTCTTTGAGTGCCAAAGTAAGGGCCTCCGCAGCTCTCTCGGGGGTCTCTTCGGGGATTAATATAGCAACCAATCCTGAGGCTCTTTCGGTAAGAATTCCTGTCGGATTACCCAGCTCATCCAAGATGATTTCTCCGCCTTCCACCTGACTAGGTCTCTCTCCTTTTAAATTGCTGATTCCTGCCATCTCCATTGCTTTTCCATTTGCAAATGCAGCATGCCCGCTTGCATGTGACAGGTATACAGGATTGTCAGGAGAGACCTCATTAAGCTGATCGTTGGTTTGAAAGCCTTTCACCATTTTCTCCGGTTTCTCTATCCATTTATCTTGGTGCCAACCCCGACCAGTAATCCAGTCTCCAGGTTTTGCTTTGGCTACTGCTTCAGCTACCTTTTCCACAAGTTCGTCGTACGTTTTTACATACATCAAATCTAGCTCAAGCTTATTGTAACCAATTCCCATCAAATGGGCGTGTGATTCGATTATGCCGGGAGTCATAGTTTCTCCTTTCAGATCGATGATTTCAGTACTTTCGACCTTATATTTTTCGATTTCTTCGGATGTGCCTACGGCTAAAATCATCCCGTCTTTGACCGCTACCGCTTCAGCAAGAGGTTGATCTTCATTTACAGTGTAGATCACCCCATGTGTAAAAATCATGTCGGCTGTTTCCGATGGTTTGCTGGAGCACGAAATGAGAAATGTTCCCAGTATCCCTAGTAAGTAAATGTTTTTCATGGATTTATATTATAACCCGAAACTAACTTTTTTCGGACAATCCAGAAAGCCAATCCTGTAATTAGCGCATCCAGATTTTTCTGGTTTCTATAAACTTACCTTCTACTTCTAGCCTGAGAATGTATAATCCCGAAGCTAAAAATCCAGTTTGAAACTTCACTTCTGTATTGGCAGGGATTTTTATGTCGGTTAAAAGTGGTTGCCCCAACGTGGTGAAAAGTGAAGCTATTGCCTCTTTGTTGGTTAATATATTGATTGGCCCTTCACTGGGATTGGGATAAACCTTTACGAAGAATTCTTCTGATGGAGATTGATTTGTTGAATCAGATTTCAAATAAATGACTCCTCCTGCTCCTGTACCAAGTAAAAGATCGGGGTTTTCATCGAAAAGTGGAGGAAGAATTGCCAGCCAAGTCTTTCTTCCCAATCGAGTTGACTTTGTTTGATTGCCAATCCTTACCTGAATTTCTTTGCGGGCATTATCTTCCATAAAGTTGACAATCCTCAAAATTTTACCTTGCTGGTCAACTGAATATAGATCAGGTTGTTTTTTTTGAACAACTGCAACAGTCAAATTTCGATTGCCTGGATTGTCCACATAATCTAAAAAATCGCTCTCTAAACGCAATGCTTTTTTAGTATCTAAATCAATTTGGTAAAGACTCAAGCTTCCATTTTGAGAGGCAACTAAAAGATGTTTTTTATCTTTATAGTCAAAAAATTGTAAGAAATCACCTCGTTGAGGATCGTAGCCTTCTAGCGTAAATGGAGTAAATTCTTTGTCTTGATACCTAAATAAAAGTTGGGATGGAACGTTGTTTTTATACCGGATTCCTGAAATCAGAGTATAAATATTACCTGTTAAAGTAGTTGTATTGATAATTTGAGCATCGATCAGATTCAGTGACGAAAGCCCTAAATAATCTTTTTCCAAGAAAACGAATTTCTCAGAATTCATCTGAAAACGAGTTATTTCAGACCGAACTTCCCCCGATTGAGCGGTATTGGCAGTTACCCACAGCTCATCTGAATTTTTATTTTCTTCAATAAAAATTCTTGCATTTTCCCCTAAATCCAGCAGCTGGTTTTGAAGAAATCCTCGGTCCAACGTTCCATTTTGGTCTAGCTTCACAATAGATTCTGCGAAGTCAATTCCATAATTAAATGAAGATTCATTACTGTTTAATGAGATCAGCATATCATCCCCCAATCTTTGACCGACATGAAAGATTGGGAATTGTGGCACTGAGCCGTATTGCGGAAGGTCATTAGAGAAACTGGTAAATAAGGGATCTGTCTCAGTGCCTTGATTTTGCAGATAATATAAAACACTGCATTGGTCACGTCCAAGTACCAAATCACTTATTCCATCTCCATTAAAATCCGAATATAAAATAGAGTGACCCCCTGTATGCTGAATTCTATTAGCTTCCTTTTCGGTTGATTCGCGGACAAACGGCTTTCCATCACAGGTCTGCCCAAAAGAGAATTCTCCACATCCACAGAATACGAAATTTCCCCAAAATACTTCAGGGAAAGCAAAGCCGTCCATGTCAGCACTTCCTTTTCTTTCGATACTGGTGTTTTTGTAAAATTCTAAATAGTCGCCCGCGGCAAAATTGAATGCGACCAGATCCAAGTCTCCGTCTCCATCCAGATCTTGGATCAGTGGCCTGTCGAGGTTATTTACCTGAATATTACTAGACCCATCGATCTTCAAAAAATTCTGAGTTACAGACCAAGAAACTTGATTGGCGGTGGAAGTATTTTTATACACTTTAATTCCAAGTGCTGTGGCAGTGAACAAATCTTTTTTCCCATCTCCGTCAAAATCCTCCAAAATCAGAAACCCTGAAATGTCCTCAGGGAATAGATAGCTCAATTCTGGAAGGTGAGTGAACACCTCTTTGTTATTTTTGAAGACAAGTAGTTGTCGGGTATTGATGTCCCATGTCACCCATTCCTCTATTCCATCTCCAGTCAGATCGATGGGTTGGATTTGAGCTGAATTAATGCCTCCTGCAAAAGGAGAAGCAAGAATTCGTCCTTCAATTTCAATTTCTGGATGCTGATTTAAAGTATAAATATCTTGAGCGTGAAGTTGAATAGTACTTAGTAGAAAAAAGAAAATCCAAAAGTGGCGCATAGAAAATAGTAGGTCAAGACAAAATTAATACGTGAGTCTCAGGGCAAAGATGTGAATGATTGCTTTATTTTGGGAATTAATTAGCTACTAAATGATGAATATTTCTGACTTATATACCTTATTCAAGAATAGCACTGGCATCAGTACAGATACTAGGAAGATTGCTCAAGGAAATTTGTTTTTCGCTTTAAAGGGGCCAAATTTTGATGCAAATTCATTTGCATCACAGTCTCTGGAAATGGGTGCTTCAGCTGTGGTAATTGATGATGCAAGTCATCATATTGAAGGCAATGAACACTATTTTCTAGTAGCAGATGTCTTGAGCGCTCTCCAGCAACTAGCCAATTTTCACAGGCGTCAACTCAATATTCCTATTATCGGCCTGACTGGTTCAAATGGGAAAACAACTTCTAAGGAGCTTTTGAATTCAGTTTTATCCACCAAATTTAGGACAGCTGCCACAGTTGGCAATCTTAATAATCACATCGGAGTGCCTTTGACTTTGCTTGCCATTGATGAAAGGCACCAGATTGCAATCGTGGAAATGGGAGCAAATAAGCAAAGAGATATTGAAGAACTCTGTCTTATCGCGGAGCCTACTCATGGATTTATCACCAATATTGGCAAGGCGCATTTGGAAGGAATGGGAGGACCAGAAGGTGTGTTAAAAACCAAAACTGAGCTATTCCAATTTTTGAAGTCCAAAGGCGGGAAAGTATTTATCAACGCTCAGGATCCTATCTTATTTAACCTGGCAAAGAGATTTGAAGCACCCATATTATATCCGCGGAAAGGCGATTTCTGTGAAATTCATTTTGTTGAAGCCAATCCATTTGTAAAGTTCTCGGTGGAAGGAATACAGGAAGTGTTCACGAGTCATTTAATTGGGGCGTACAACTTTGGAAATGTTGCAACTGCACTGACAGTTGGGAAGTTCTTCGGAGTGGAAATGGAGAAATCTGTTGAAGCTATTGTGACCTATACTCCTTCAAACATGCGGTCTCAGTTGCTGGAAAAGAGAAGCAATCTGATCATTTTGGATGCTTACAATGCCAATCCATCCAGCATGGAAGTCGCTATCCGGACATTCGCAGAAATGACGGGCAAAAAACAGAAGATGTTAATTATTGGCGACATGTATGAGCTGGGTAAGTTTGCGGAAGAAGAGCATGTAAGGTTAGGCAAGATTATCAGCGAATATGAGTTTGATAAGGTGTGTTTTACCGGTCAATTAATCGCTTCAGCACTGTCGGGATATCCAAAAGCTTTGTATTTCCCTGACCCTTTTTCCTTTAGAAATTGGCTTCAGGATAGTAGATTGGAGGATTATTTAATTTTGATCAAGGGCAGCCGTGGGATGAAATTGGAAGGATTGGTAGATTTTATCTAAAAAATGTCAGAAAAGGAACTGGATTAACTACTGATAGGATTGGTGATTAGTAGTCCTGAATATTCCGGGTAATATTGATTTTATTAGGGATTATCACGTGGCATTTCGCCAGCCCAGATTTTTTGTCCTAATTTTCTAAACTTGTTTTTTTAACCTCAATGATTTCAGAGAATAAGAACTCGGCAAGATCAGATAGACATTGACCTCGCTTTTCAGCATATCTTTTTGCTTTTTCTACAAGTTGCTAGTTGAGATTAAAAGTTAGTTTGTAGTCTTATTCAAAGGCGTTAAGTGTGTCATTTAAGAATATTTACGCTAAGGATGAAATCAATTTTGCATCATTAAAGTTTACATACTTGTCAATCCACCGACGTTTACGATTTTCAACATTTAGCGAAATTTATATCATGCGCCCATATCTTACTTTTCTCAAAGAATTAGCTATTCACAATTCTAAAGAATGGATGGACGAGAATAAAAAATCATATCAGGATACCAAAGCGGAGTTTTTGGAAGATGTGGCAGTGATTTTAAAAGGAGTAAGTGAATGGGAGCCTGAGATGTTAGTTTTCAAACCTAAAGATTGCGTCTTTAGACAAAATCGAGACGTGCGATTTTCGGCAAACAAAATGCCTTATAAGACAAACTTTGCAGCTTATTTTTCACCCAAAGGTAAAAAGTCAGAAGGTCCCGGATATTATCTTCACTTGAGTCCTGGATCGTCTTTCATTGGTGGAGGCATCTACAATCCCATGTCCGAAACTTTGAAAAAGATTCGGACAGAAATAGATTATTCAGGAGGAGAATTAGAAAAAATCGAATCAAACAAGGAGTTTCAATCTTTTTTTGGAAAGATCGACGGAGAAAAGCTCAAAACCAGTCCTCGTGATTATGATTCAGACCATCAATACATAGATTATTTACGCTTGAAAAGTTTTACCGTTCATTCACCATTGTCAGATAAAGATATAGAATCAGGGAATTTTATAAATCTTGCCTTAGACGGCTTCAGGAAATTAAAGCCTCTTCAGGACTTTCTTTCAAAGGCAATCGAAGAGGTAGATGATGGTGCCGGCATATTATGAAATGAGAATTTACAGGCACAAAATATTATAGGTTGGTCTCAGTCTCAAATTTTAAATCCCGCATCTTCTCTAAGGTGACAGCTACTCCATCTTCTTTATTTGTTAGCGTGATTTCATCTGCTACAGCTTTCACCTCAGCTCGCGCATTTCCTACTGCAACTCCCCAACCTACCGATTGCAGCAAATCTATGTCGTTGTAATTATCTCCGAAGGCAATTACGGACTCCAAACCAAAGTCAGAGGAATTTTCCAGAATTTTCTTTAATCCTGTCGCTTTGGAAATAGCTCTGGGTGCAATCTCAAGATAGGTATCTGTTGACCGGTAAAGATGCAGTTCGTTGGAATGCTCCAAATGCAATTCGCCAAAAAGCCATGCCATTTCCTGTGAATCCCCCATACACATCACCTTGTGGGCACCTGCAGTTCCTTTGGACCAGAGATCTAATACTCGCTGAAAGTCCATCCAAGTACATTGCACTTTTGTGTTTTTTACCTCACGCTGTGACCAAAAATCGTCTTTCTGCTCATACCAATTCTCACTTTGGTATAAGCTCACATGAATGTCTGTTTTCTTGGTAATCTCGAGGATATTTGACACCAAATTCAATGGAATACTTACATCTTCCAGCACATCGCCTTCCTTACTCAACACGTATCCGCCATTGTAACTTACTAATGGCTGTGGGCTCCGATTAAGGTCAACAAGTAGATGTCGCATGGCATCAGGCATTCTTGAGCTTGCCAAAATTATAGGGAAATCTTCAGGCAAAAAGCTGATTACAGACTTTAACCGAGAGGATATTTCTCGGCTTGCATCAAGGAGTGTTCCATCGATGTCCGAGCAAAATGCTTTTAATTTCATTACTTGTATTCTGACCAGTCGACATCATTGGCAAAGTTGGTAAATACTCCAAAACCGATGACAGCGACAAAAATAAGTACAGCCGCTAAGATAATCGCTTTTACTATTAATTCTGCTTTTGCCCAGGTTGCTTTTTCCGGTTGAGTATTCTTGCCGGTTGCCCATACGATGAGCATAATTAAACCGACCAAAGGGAGTCGCTTAACCAAGACTGCTATTATCCATTCTCCTAGAGAAGTAGGTGGTTTTTTATACTCGTGTGGTAGCTCCATTTTTATTCTGTTTGTGAAAAGTCTTTGGTATCAAAAATATATTCCTGCATGGCAAAATTCGCAGAGTTAGCAGGGTCAGTTTGAATAAATTGAACTGTAATTTGTTGATAATCTGCAGCATTTTCAAAATCCCGGAGATAAACTTCTGCACATTTCCGAGCCAGAATCTCTGGTTGGTTACCTAATTTAATTGGATCTCCATTTTCTAGTTTTAGGAAAATAGTGGAGGTATTTTCGCCTTCATCACCTGATTTGCTAAGGCTCACATTTACTCCCTTGAAATCTCCCAGCATTCTAATCTCATCTGAAGGTAAAAATCCTTTGCCCATCATGCTTTCCATCCCTTTGAACGCAAACTTCACAAGATTCTCAGGATTGCATGAGCAAGAACTGAATGTGACAAGGAAAAATAGGAGGATAAAAATTTTGCTTCGCATGATGTGTTCCTGTTTGAAAGTGGATCATGCGAATTTAAGGAATCTCAAGTAGATCTTTTCGAAATGACTAAAATGGCACGTTTGTCTTCTGATTCAGAAGTGAGGTTTGAATCTGGATAAGGAATGGCATCGATCAATTTCACGGTATATTCTGAGGTGGAAAACTCCTCAGGAAAGCCACTTATTCTTTCGTTAGTGCTAAGCTGTATAGGATAGTTTTTGTCAGCAATTCTGAGCGTTCCTTCTAATACGATCATTCCTGCCCAAATACAATCTGCATCAGTAGGGCAGCGAGAATCCTGAATATCCAACAGCGTAATAGCTATGTTCTTAGGACAGTTTTCGAGCGTTTCATTTACTGCAATTTCAAACTCTTGTCCTAGATTGAATCCGTTGCAATCAGTGTTCTCATCGCATGAGAAAAGCAGTAGTACGGGAAATAACAAAATGGATAGGTTGCGCATTGAGTATGAGTTTGGACAGATGATTAACTGTATCCTATACGAAAAGGCAGCAATAAACGCTACAAAATAAATTCTTAAACGGGTGAGGAAAAAATGGGTGTAAAAACAAAAAGCTCCACATTTCTGTGAAGCTTTTTAAGTGGAGAATATCGGATTCGAACCGATGACCCCTACACTGCCAGCGTAGTGCTCTAGCCAACTGAGCTAATTCCCCCTTTGGGTTTGCAAATATAGACTTCCAATGTTATTGTGCAAAGGAAATGTTAATCGGTAGAATAATTAATTCGAGTGATGATGCTGCGGCCAAGTGTCACTTCATCGGTGAACTCCAACTCCCCACCTACTGGTATCCCTCTGGCGATTGAACTGACGATTACGCCTTTTTCTTTCAGCTTTTTAGCTAAATAAAATGCGGTAGTATCGCCTTCCATGGTTGCACTCAACGCTAGAATTATTTCTTTAACAGTCTCATCTCCGGGCGCATTTTCCACTCTGGAGAGCAGTGATTCAATGGCTAATTCTTCGGGGCCGATTCCTTGTATCGGGGAAATCACGCCACCCAATACATGATATTTTCCATTGAATTGATTGGTGTTTTCAATGGCCAACACATCTCGAATATCTTCGACTACACATATCAAGGACGCATCTCTTTTGTGGCTGAGGCAAATACTGCACTCTTGATCATCAGAAATGTTGTGGCAAATTTTACAATATTGGATCTCAGCACGCATGCGGGTAATCGCCAAAGCCAACGCTTCGGTATTTGCTTCATGTTGTTTAAGAAGGTGAAGAGCAAGACGAAGCGCTGTTTTTTTGCCGATCCCAGGTAGTCTGGATATTTCGGTAACTGCGTCTTCGATAAGTTTGGAGGGGAAATTCACTTATGAGTTTGGGTTATTCGATTGTAGCTTGGATTCCAGCATCTAATATAGCTTCACACATAGGCTTTAACTCTATATAAGTCCCTTTTTTCACGCCACATTTTCCAGTGTAGTGAATAGTGATGGCGCATTGTTCAGCTTGCTCACTTGAATGTTTGCAAACTTTCATCAGGATTTTGATGACGTGATCGAATGTGTTAAAATCATCATTGTACACAATCAAGTTATTAGACTCGACGTCAATCAATTCTTCAACCAATACTTCGGATTCTTCAATATAGGGAAGGGGGTTACTTGAATGATTCATTTTGCAAAATTAAGAATAATGGACAACTTAGCGTACCCACTTTAAATCGTTTTATGAATACACAAATAGTTCTTTTAGTAATTTGTTGTTATTTTTCGCTTCTTTTTCTTATCTCATGGTTTACATCTCGCAATGTAACTGAAGATACATTTTTCACTGGAGATCGTCAATCACCTTGGTTTTTAGTCGCTTTTGGGATGATTGGCGCCTCATTATCCGGAGTAACTTTTATATCGGTTCCAGGAGAGGTTGGTAATTCTAACTTCTTTTACTTTCAAGTTGTTTTGGGTTATACACTTGGTTATTTCATTATTGCCAAAGTACTTTTACCTCTTTATTATCGGCTAAATCTGATATCCATTTATTCCTATCTAGACGATAGATTTGGTTTTTGGTCTTATAAAACTGGAGCATTCTTTTTTATTTTATCTAGAACATTAGGGTCCTCAATTCGTGTTTTTTTGGTAGCAAGTGTGCTTCAGCTGATACTCTTTGATTCACTAGGTATCCCTTTTTGGGTTTCTGTGCTAATCACTGTTGGTCTGATTTGGCTTTATACGCATCGTGGAGGTATAAAAACGGTGGTTTGGACAGATACATTGCAGACGTTCTTCATGATTGCAGCGGTTGTAGTTTGTGTGATTATGGTAGGAAATCAGTTGAACTTCGAAAATGTAGGTGATTATTTTAAGGCAGTTTCTGATGATCCCAGATCTCAGATTTTCGATTGGAATTGGAAGGCAGGCACCAATTTCTTTAAGCAATTTATTTCTGGAGCATTTATCACCATTGTGATGACAGGCTTGGATCAGGATATGATGCAGAAAAATTTGACGTGTAAAAATATTGGTGAAGCTCAGAAAAATATGTTCTGGTTTACTATCATTCTGGTCTTTGTCAACTTACTTTTTTTATCCTTAGGAGTATTGCTTTTTCTTTATGCAGAAACTCAAGGGGTACAGATTCCTACAAAAACAGATGAGCTTTTCCCCCTTTTAGCAACACAGTATTTTACGCCATTTGCAGGGATCGTATTTGTGTTGGGAATTACTGCAGCCGCTTATTCCAGTGCAGATTCCACACTTACAGCCCTGACTACTTCATTTTGTATAGATTTTCTTGAGATTGATAAAAAATATCCAAAGGACAAAAGAGTAAGCGTTCGTAAAAAAGTCCACATTGCCTTCACCTTTGTGATGTTTTTGACGATTTTGGCTTTTCATTGGATCAATGATCAAAGTGTAATTAATTCTGTTTTTGTTATTGCCGGATACACTTATGGACCTTTACTCGGGCTCTATTCTTTTGGATTGTTTACCAAATGGAAAGTGAAAGACAAGTGGGTCCCTTATTTGGCTGTTTTTGCTCCATTGATGACATTTGCGATAGCCTCTAATTCTGAGGAATTATTTTGGGGCTATAAGTTTGGTTTCGAAGCCCTGATCTTGAATGGACTAATTATGTTTGTTGGTTTGTATTTGTTGAGGAGAAAATAAATCTTCGTTAACCGCCCCCAGCTTTAAACTTTAAATTAAACGACCTTTTACCAACTATACTTTCCTGCGGAAGCAGGAAGGTATAGGCTTTAAAAAAAACGTCATTATAATTCATTGTCTCGTAGGGACATATGGTTGGTAGATATTAAAGTCGATCTAAGCAAAAGGATCGTTCCATCGGAACGTGTGGCTGTTTCCAGCGACTAATGTCTTACAATTATGTTTGCAACCCAAAAAGCTAATTGCTAGATCGCCAACTCTACCTCTGGATTCCAAAACACTTTTTCGAAATTCTGGATTTTGTCTTTTTCCACTCTTACGCCTTCTTTTTCCAGCAGCTCTTGCATTTTTGTGTGTGTTTCAAAATGCATTTTGCCTGTTAATAATCCTTGGCTATTTACCACTCGATGTGCTGGTACATCGTTCATTGTGTGCGCTGCATTCATGGCATAACCCACCATTCTTGCCCCGCTTTTCAATCCTAAATAATGGGCAATTGCGCCAAAATTCGTTACTCGTCCACTAGGAATCAATCGGACTACCTGATATACTAAGTCGAAATAATTAGGCTTTTCGTTTTTCATTAGACCAATTGATTAATGCTTGGTTAATTGTTTTTTGGACCCTTCGCTCAGTAATTTTCTCGCCTGATTTGATCGGAAATTGATAGCGAACAATTATGCTTTCTGGTTTACGCTCAATTACGTTAAGCTGAGCTCCTTCTACATACACGAAGCCTGAAAACTCCTTGAGTGATTCGTTTAAAGTTTTTTCCAAATCATTCAATTGAATCAGCGAATAGAATGGAATTTCAGAATCTAAAATCACCTGATGAGCACTGTTTTTGGAATAATTGATTACTTCAGAGGTCATCACCAATGTATTAGGCACTATGATAATTTCCCCTGTTTCACTTTTCAATTCCATATTGACCAGTGAAATATCGCGAATAAAACCCGTGCTTTTCCCGATCGTGATTTTGTCGCCAATCTCCAATTGGTCTGAAAACATCATGATCAAACCATTTACAATATTCGTAATATAATCTTTAGTAAGAAGTGCTATCGCAGCGGCCACAATGGTGATGCTGGTGAGGAATTCAAGGGGTCGTACGCCAAACAATAGCATCATCGTGACCATTCCTACGAGTACATTGAAAAGAGTAGATAGGCGGTCAATACCTAACACCAAATTTGGTTGAACACGTGTGTCCTCTGTCTTTCGAAGGTAAAAGCTTAAAGTACTTATTCGCCCTACAGAAATAATGAGGTTACTGCTGAGAAGAAATGTCAATCCCCGATAAACATTTTTCAGGGTATTATGTTCCTGAATCTGCGTCTGAACCCATAGATTATACTCAGAGCTGATAATCAGAATTAAGAGAATAATTAATTTGATGAAGAAATTTCTTCTTCGTCGATTTTCCTGATCTTTAATTATGGTTTTAAGTTGATTCATTCCTTTTTTAAAAATTAAGACTAATTTTAACAAATATCATAAAGAAAAATCCAGAATCATGAGTAGAAATATCATTATTACGGGAGCAGGCGGAAATCTCGGTTCGGCAGTAGTGGACAAATTCAAGAGGGAAGGATATCACGTTATTGCGCTAGTCAATCCCAACTTGGATGAACACGTAGAAGAAGCAGACGATAAGTATGAAGTAGATGTGACTGATGAAAATTCCGTAACAGAGTTTGTCAAAGAATATCAACTTCAATATGGAGAGATAGATGCGCTGGCCTTGTTAGTAGGTGGCTATGCGAGTGGGGATATTTCAGAGACTAGTCAGGCTGATTTTGAAAAGATGTTCACGCTTAATTTTTTCAGTGCATATCATTTGGTTAAAGAATTTTTGCCAATAATGAAAAAGCAAAATAAAGGCACCTTCTTGTTTGTGGGTGCAAGACCTGCGCTTCAGCTTTCTGCTGCCGTGGATAAACTGGCTTATGCAATGAGTAAAAATCTCGTAATCACACTTTCTGAAATTATCGGTAAAACAACAAAAGATACAGCAATCAGGTCTCATGTATTTGTTCCTAGTGTAATCGATACCCCTCCAAATCGCGAATCTATGCCGGATGCTGATTTTAGTAAATGGGTGAGCCCTAAGGAAATAGCAGAGACCATGCATTATGCGGTGAACACACATTCACTTCGCAATATGACATTTAAATTATATGGAGAAGTTTAAAATAGTATGAAAAATAAAATCGTATTAATCGTAATTCTTTTCAGCATGTGGTCAGTTCCTGTTTTCTGCCAATCAGAAGAGGCAGCTGTAAAAGCGGTGATCCAATCACTTTTTGATGGAATGCGAGAAAAAAATCCAGAACAGATTGCTGCAACATTTTCTGAAAATGCCATGATGCAGACCATAGAAACGACCGATGGAATAGGAGAAGTGAAAGCGGGTTCTGTAACTGATTTTGTCAAAGGAATAGCTTCCATGCCTGATGGCACAATGATTGACGAACGAATCACCGATTATCAAATTGAAGTGGATGGACCAATGGCTACAGTTTGGACTCCATATCAGTTTTTCAGGAATGAAAAATTTAGCCACTGTGGGGTGAATTCCTTTCAGTTGGTGAAAACTGTAGCAGGTTGGAAAATAGTTTACATTATAGACACCCGTCGTAAAGACAATTGCGCCTGATTTATGAATACATCTAAAGACAAAATCTACCAAACTGCTATTGCGCAGGTAAAGGAAAAAATTAGCCTTCTAAGCCAAGAGAGGAAAGCCATCAATGAGGGCATACTTGAAGATACAAAAAGTAGTGCCGGTGATAAATTTGAGACTGGGCGCGAAACGATGTCTTCGGATTTGATGACCGTTGAGAATCAACTTAAGCAAGCCAATCAAGTCTTTGATGAACTATGCCGGCTTCAATCAATTAAGAATATATCCCCTACTGTACAAGAAGGAAGCTTGGTGCGGCTGGGTCAAGACAATTACTTGATTTCAGTGGGATTAGGTCTGGTGTCAGTGGACGGTGAAAAATATTTCCTATTGAGCAAAGATTCGCCTTTGGGTGAGATTCTTCTAGGTAATAAGAAGGGTGATAAAGTTGAATTTAGAGGCAAATCTATTCTTATTAGCGAGTTACTTTAGGTTAGTTAATTTTCCTATTGACCTAATTCAAAGGCACTCTGGATCAAGAATAATCAATTTATCTTGGTTGATACGTTAGGCTTTTATCATTCATTATATCTGCGGAAAGTATCTTTTTGTTATTCACAACTCATTCATTGTCATGCGGTTGATTTCTAGAATGACGGAACTCTACTATTGTTATAATGACTTCAGAAATATTTCATTTTGTGAATGCTGCAATTCTCTTTTTCTGTGGAAAATCATACCTATCATCTCATCCTTGAAATTTTTTAAGACCTGTGGGATATGTCATCAATTAATTATGGAGTAGATAGTTGACCTAAGTCGGTTTATCTATTTGCTAGAAAGGACTGTTAAAGTTGAAATAGGATGGGATGAAAAATAGGTTTTAGATTAGGTGAAAGCTTTTATTGCCTATAGATCTATTTTGTTAACCCAACTTGAAAATCGAATTAGACAACATTTTGTAATACAACTAGTTATGCTGATTGTTTTTACAATTGGGTCACAACTTTTGACTTCCTCACATAGGGTCTGTCTTTAAATTTGAGCGCA
>Ga0307486_1000640_pt1 | contig 30688 bp, 26 predicted proteins | sample CBIW02metaG_FD_203663 | JGI IMG/M metagenome (GOLD analysis project Ga0307486, IMG submission 203663) | Sea-ice brine microbial communities from Beaufort Sea near Barrow, Alaska, United States - CBIW 0.2 | ecosystem: Environmental > Aquatic > Marine > Coastal | place: USA: Alaska | collected... | reverse complement strand
ATAAATGCCTGGCAAGATAACAGAAACAACAAAGGAGGTTCGATAAATTGGCAGTTCACAACCAAAGATTCAAGGATAAAACTCAAAAGACTTTATCCGTCAATTGATGATTAACATAACACTAGTGAATGTTTCCTAAAGCATTTATCCAATGCTCTCCATCATATTTCGTGATATTATTTAATAAGTTGATTATACACCCTCTTAAGTAGATAATTCTTCACCAACCCCCCAAACTCCTTATCATCCATTATTTTGATGAAGATGTCTTGGTTCTGACCCATTCGCCCAATAAGTTTATCCATGAATTTATCTTCAAATCCGAATTTGAAATTTTCCATGGTATTGCTTTTGGCTTGTTGTGATAATTTCTTATCCTGTATTAACTCTGTTTCCATTTGGTCAAAAAATAGCTTATCGGCATTGTTGAACTCTGTTCCAAATCGACTGTTTAGAACCTCAATAATTTCAGATAAAGCACCTTCCTCTTCCTTTGGTTTTCTAATACCAGCTTCTCCAGAACCATCAAGTTTGGATTCTCCCTCACTTACCAATTGAATATTTTGTTCCGCTATTTTTTGTAATCGGTAATACTCCAGGGAAACTTCATCTCCCAGTTGAAATTTATCTCCCTGACTTTTTCTGGGCAACTTCTTCAATAGAAACCTGCCGTATGTATATAGCTTTTCTAACTCTACATCAGAGAATGGCATTATTTGGGTCAGGAACGAATACAGCCGTGTAAATGATTGGAGCGCATGTTTGAAATCATCCTGAGAGATTGTAGAAAGGCCATTGCTATTATCAGTGCCCTCTTCTGGAAGTTGCTTAAACCTTTCGACTGCTGGGTCTATATAGCCGTTCAATTTTTTTTGTTCTCCTTCTTTTAAAATAGCTGTTGATTTAAAAAAGACATTACAGAAATTGTCAACCTCACTTTTCCATATTATTTGAGCCCCTTCAATTACAGTTTTCAAATCATATAAATGGTTGGGGTCTGTTGTTTCTTGTATGGTGGTAAGTTCATAATAGGGTTGGAAGGATTCCAGAATATCATCCGTCTCATTAGTGAAATCAAGGATAAAAGTATCGTCCTTTCCTGGATGCTTTCTGTTTAACCTGGATAAGGTCTGAACACATTTAACCCCCGATAATTTTTTATCTACATACATTGTATGGAGTAAAGGTTGGTCAAATCCTGTTTGGTACTTGTCTGCCACCAGTAGTATTTGATATTCATTAGAAGAGAATTTCTTCGGCAGTTCCTTTTCCTTAAACCCGTTTAGCTGTTGTTCTGTTACCCCTTCAGGATAAGTGTCGTAAATAACTTTACCTGAAAATGCTACCAATGTTTTAATATCCTTATACCCATGGTATTTTATGTATTTATCAAATTCCTCCTTGTAACGGACCGCATGGAGCCTGGAACTGCTAACAACCATTGCCTTGGCTTTACCCCCGATTTTCTTTGAAACAACCTGCCTGAAATGTTCTACAATTACCTCCGTTTTTTGTGCCAGGTTATGAGGGTGCAGGGACATAAATCGACCTATCGCCCTTGCGGCTTGCTTTTTATTGACCTTGGGGTCCTCTTCAATTTCTTTGGAAAGTCTGTAATAAGTTTTATAGGTTGTGTAATTTTGAAGAACATCCAGAATGAAGCCTTCCTCAATGGCTTGCTTCATGGAATATAAATGGAAGGGTTTAGGTATTCCATTCTTATCTGGTGTTCCAAAAACTTCAACTGTTTTCGCTTTAGGTGTGGCGGTAAACCCGAAGAAGCTCAAATTAGGTTGTCTACCCCTGGCTTGCATGGATTTTCTGATGCTGTCCTCGGCATCTTCATCCAATCCTGAGTCCATATCCTCCTGCTCAGCTTCTTCCAAAGATTTTACCGATAGAACTTCTTTCATTTTTTTAGTAGCTTCCCCACCCTGAGATGAATGAGCTTCATCAATAATAACGGCATATTTCCTTGAAGGCAGTTCTTCAATCTTGTCTAATACATAAGGAAACTTCTGTAGAGTGGTTATGATAATGTTGCTACCTGCTGCCAAAGCATCTGCCAGCTGTTGCGAATCCTTATCAATTTTTTGAACAACACCCTGTTTATGCTCAAATTGGTAAATAGTATTTTGCAATTGGGAATCTAAGACTCGTCTGTCAGTAATTACAATTACCGAATCGAATATTCTTTCATTGTTCTGATTATGCAAACTCGATAGCCTATAACTGAGCCAGGCAATGGAATTGGATTTTCCTGAACCTGCGGAATGCTGAATTAAATAATTCTTTCCTGCCCCATTCCTTTTTGCATCCTTGGTTAACTTCCTTACAACATCCATCTGATGATACCGAGGAAAAATCATTGTTTCCCTATTTTTCACCAACCCGTTAAACTCAAACTCCTCTACGTTTAGGTGAAGAAATTTCCCTATTAAATCCATGAAACTTTCCTTGGCCCATACTTTTTCCCATAAGTAAGCAGTACGGTAATTTTCTTTATTAGGTGGGTTTCCTGCACCGTTTTCATAGCCCAAATTGAAAGGCAAATACCTGGTATTTTTACCTTCCAGTTTAGTGGTCATAAAACATTCATCGGTATCAACCGCAAAATGCACAAGGGACCTTTTTTTAAATTTGAAGATGGGTTCGGTGGGTTCTCGGTCAAAGACATATTGTTTTTTGGCATTGTCCACGTTCTGACCAGAAAATTGATTCTTAAGCTCTACAGTAGCAATTGGCAGACCATTGATTGATAGTACTATGTCAAGTGAGTTCTTTCCTTTACGTTGATAATAGAGTTGTCTTGTGACAGTCAAATTATTCTTACTATACAGTTTTTCCGCATCGGGGTTTAAAGTGCTTTCTGGAAAAAAATAAGCCATTTGGAACTTGACCCCATAATCAGTAAAACCATTTCTAAGAACATCCAAAGTACCTCTCAATTCCATTTCCTGAAGTAAACGTTGCACTACCTTAATTTCCACATTCTCACTATGAATGTTTTTAAGCTTTGCCCAAGCTATTGGCTGTGAGTTTTGAAGAAACTGGGTGATGTACTCAGGAAAAACACCCAAATGAGCATCGAAGTCTTTTGAATGACCACGGGTATACCCACCGTCTTCAATTAATGAAAGTTCTATCGTGGTTTCAAATGTTATCTCTGTGTGTATACCGTTTGCCATAATTGTCTTTTATAGTTTAGAACCCCCGTGGATTATCAAATCTCCATCAAATTACATTGAGCAAATATTTCCCATCCTGGAAATTGACTTTTATTTTGGACCTTGAGTTGATATTCAGTTTTTCCATAAAATCTTTACCCACCTTTAATATATGTGAGCGACCATCTTTATATGTGAAGCTAACAATATGTGTTTTACCCCAATATTTTATTTTAACAGTTTTGGATTCTGAAGGAAAGTGCTTTTTAAAATCTACTGTAATTCTTAATTGTCCTTTTTTGATGTCCTCCTCTGTAATAGAATTTCCAGGTTTGGGTAATATAAATTCAGGGGAAGTACTTTTTATATTATCTGATTGGGTGGGTAGTATTCTTTTTTCCACTGCATTCTTTTCCTGAACGACTTGGTTATGACCTGATTTTTTATCAATCAATAAAGCATAATAGTAATCTTTATTTGCCACTGAAGCATTGTGAAATGGAACTTCATAAATGTCCGTTCCTCTATAATGAGCTATCAGGCCATAACGGTTAGGATTGAAGGTAATTCCAAAGTAATTTTTAAAAGCTTCTCCCACCTTACTATGAATCAAACAAAGCCTTTTAACTTGATTATGATGTAAAATTTCAAAGATTCGTTTTACATCTGCTGGACTGGGGACTACTTTGGAACTATTGGTTTCTACAACATTTCCAATTAAATCAGTAACCCCTATTGTCCAATTAATATAATTAATGGTAGTATCCCCAAAAACTTTTTCATCCCCATCCAGCATATCCGTTATGGGTTTTGTTATAATACCTGCCCGATACAACAGGTTCCAGAAAGATAAATTATTGGTAAACCAATGCCCGTTGTTATTAGAGTTCACGGGGGCATTAAGAGCAACAAAAAGTATATCCATTTCTGGGTATATAAACTCCTTTAAGTTAACTTTACTGTTCATAATAGATTAATTTACCAACACCGCTTCTCGCACATCCACTTTCCCAGTTACAACTTCACTTATCAATGCTGTTTTATATTCCTGAAGTAATGAAATTTCATTATCGATTCTGTTTTTCAGAGCTATCATATTTTTCAGTTTACTTTGAATATGTTTTACAATTTTGATTTGTTCTTCTATGGGTGGTATTCCAATCAATATGTGACTGATGAATTTTTCCCAACTTGCCCTAGGCATTTTCGTTCCGTAGGTGGAATTATCCACAATGGATATTATTGATTTTGAAATCAATCTATAGAACAAAAACTCAGAGTAAACATCCTCATTTGGTCTCAAAATTAATATCTCACCAACGCATCCACCATTTCTTTCTGGTAGGTGAACTTTGGCTAAATAAGGTCTTAGTTTGCTGAACAAAATATCCCCTTTTTCAAAAATAGATACATCTCCCATCATTTCGTTAAGAAAGGGGTTGCCAATTATTTTTCCACTCCAACTTTCAATATTTTCCAGAGCCAAAACATATTCTGGTTTATTTGATGTTTTGTTGCTTATCAATTGACAATTATGTTTTAATTTCCTTAATTCCCAATGTTCAGGGACTTCCCCAAGCCAATACATACCAGAATCTTTCATCGGGACAGCTGGGTTCAACCCCTTGGTAACAGCCTGATTAATGACAGCAGTTTTTTCTTCTTCCAGAAGATTAATTAGCCGTTCTTTTTTGGAAATTAGGTCATCTATTTCGGTGGTTTTTCGGTCGAGGTAATTGGCGATAATTTTTTGGTCGAAGAGAGAATTCGGCAAAACCACCCAAAGATTTTCTAAAGAACCCATACCTATATTCGGTTGAGTTCCAAATGTCCAAGCAGTTTCAACCTCTTTCCTAAAAATATCAGATTGAATTGAATGGAATAAATAATAATTGTCGACTTTTTCTGAGTTTGCACGAATTATGGCTAAAGGAGACCATATCCCAAAATCATCATTAATGTCTACCATTGCTGATTTTCCAGTTGTAGAACCAGCTTTACAAAATAAAATATCTCCTTTTTTAACCTTCGATTTCTTGGTATATTCCTTATGCTGCTCTATAGTTATATCTCCTCTTTTAAATTTAAAGTCTATCTTATTCCCTCGAATTGCTTCGGCTGAAATAAATGGCACTCCTGCTTCTACCCAATCAGGAGTTTCATGAGGACCATCACAAATTTTTATTTGAACTATATGTTTTAAGCGGACAATGTTCCAACGCTCTGGAATTTCACCAATCCATTCCACGCCTGAATCTTTATATGAATCGTATTTATTCATTTATTTCCTCTTCTTTTGGAATTAATTCCTGATAATTGATGGTCTTGTTCAAGTAATTTACCATCTCATCCTGAATCCCCCCAGGTTTGAGGTAGAGGTCATCAATAACCTTGGCAAACTCCTCCTTAAAGCTAAGACCAGGTTGAACAAAATTATGATTGTTGTAGCGGGCAATATGAGTTTGCCACTTACCCCCGTGTTCATTTCCATAGGAGATATGAGGAATATTAAATTCATCTTTTTTAAAATGATTAATAATCCCAGCTTCAGTTATTTGCTTATTCACATTATTCCTGGCTTCATAGTGAATCTTCAAATGATTATTTCTTATGATGTTCTCCCCCGATGAAATCCAAAAAAATAAACCAGGAAATTTTACATCATGATACCAAACTTTTTTCTTTATATATCCACGCTCCAAAAACACTTCCTCTATCTGCTTATCAACAAATTCTGATGCTTCCGCAGTTTTCTTTTGAATTTCTTTCAGGTGTTCTCTTTGGTTTATTAAGGCTTGTAAAATATTATTCATAACAGTTTGGTCTTTTTCAGCGGTATAGTGGGATTGAATTGTTTTAAAATATTCGTTCAGGTAAATAAGGCTAGTGCTACTGATTTGATTTCCCATCACCAAATCTTTTTGAACGGCATTTATTAATTCAGAATGCGTAATATTGATATACTTTCGCCCCTTTTTTGTCATACAATCTTTTACAGCCAAGGGATTCAATGAGAGTATAATTCCAATTATATTTTCAGCATCTTGTACTTTGTGAGACCAATAAACATCTAATGGATTAGCTAAATGATGGTATAATTTATTTTCTATAATTATGCTCCAATCTTCGCCATCCAAACTTATATCTATAGATTTCTGTTTATCTGCTTCACTGGTAACTCTTGATGTTGTTTCTTCAGTCCTCACTATAAAAGTCCCGCTAAAATTTTCTGGTTCAATGATACATTTTGATGAGTAAATGTTCATTAACCCATCAAAAAACAAAGAACCGAATCCGTGGTCACCTTCTTTATCTAAAAAGTAAGCAAGTATTCTTGAGTTGAGAGTTTCTTTATTTTGAATTCCTAAAATATCAAAGAAATTTTTCCTTGGTAATGGCGGCAATTCAGGAAGACGAAGAGCAAGGTCTTCTATTAATTTTTCTAAGTCCTTCATGAAATTACCTTTTTAACCATATTATCGGTTTCCTCCTCAAGAGCCAGAATATTTGCTCTTATTTCCTGTAGTGAACGTAGCGGCTTGTACTCATAGAAATATTTGGTGAAATTAATTTCGTAGCCAGTTTTGGTCTTGGACTCATCAATCCATGCATCGGGCACATGAGGTAGAACCTCCCGTTGCATATAATCTTTGATATTTTCTTTTAATGGTATATTCTCGGTATCCCGTAAACTGGAATCTGGTTTAGGTTTTCCCTTAGAATCTTTTACTACTTTGCCGTTCTTTCTTAGGGGGCGTTCCACAGTCACCTTATAATATCCGAAATCCTTATTGTCGAATATCTTGCTGAATTCCCCACTTTCAAAATTCCCATAAATCCTTGTCAGCTCATCAATTTGATTTTCACTGATTTCTTTGCGCTTGTTCCCAAGGCTTTTGGACATTTTTTCAAAGGAATCAACAGCATTAATAAGCTGTACCTTTCCCCGTCTTTCTGGCTGTTTGTGGTTGCTTAGAATCCATATATATGTACTTATACCAGTGTTGTAGAACAGCTGGTCTGGCAGGGCTATAACAGCTTCCAGGAGGTCGTTTTCTATAATCCATTGACGGATGGAAGATTCATTCTTCTTTGAGCTTGGGGAACCACTAAAAAGAGGTGAACCATTGAAGACGATGGCTAGTCTGGAACCTTCAGGTTTCATCTTAGAGATTAGGCTCATTAAAAACAAAAAGGACCCGTCACTCTTGGAAGGTAATCCTGGACCGAATCGGCCCCCATGGCCCAGTTCATCATGCTCTTCCTGGACCTCTTTGGCCACTTTATTCCACTTCACCCCGAACGGGGGATTTGTTATCAAGTAGTCAAACTTTTGATTTTTAAATTGGTCTCCCTTTTGCTTGGGAGTGTCCTTAGATTTGAGGCTATTACCTTTTTCAATGTTCGAGGGATTTTGACCCTTAATAAGCATGTCAGCCTTACAGATTGCGTAAGATTCAGGGTTTAATTCCTGACCGAAAACTTCTAATCTGGCATCGGGGTTTAGTTGATTCATATATTCTTCAGCAACAGATAACATACCCCCAGTTCCTGCGCAAATATCCAGCATGGTTTTCACCACTCCCTTTTGGGTAAGGATGTCTCTGTCATATAGAAACAACAAATTAACCATCAACTTAATTACTTCACGAGGACTAAAGTGTTCCCCAGCCGTTTCGTTGGATATTTCTGAGAATTTCCTAATTAGCTCTTCGAACATATAACCCATTTCCATACTGGTAACCTTTTCGGGATGTAGGTCTACCTCCTGAAATCGCTTCAGAACCATAAATAGCAGGTTGCTATCCTCAAGAATAGTGATTTGAACATCGAAGTTGAACTGGTCCATTATTTCCCTGGCCTCCTCAGAAAACCCGTTGATGTAGTTGCGTAGGTTGGCAGCAATGTTATTGGGGTCGGCAATGAGCTTATCAAAATCGAATTTACTGCGGTTATGGAAGTTGTATCCTGCTTCTTTGTTTAGTATGGGGTCCAGGTTCTGAATGTTCATGTTCTTGACCTGCTCGTACTTCTTTAAGACATTCTCTTTGGTAGCTTCCAAAACGCAATCCAGGCGTCTTAAAATAGTTAACGGCAGAATAACCTTACCGTAGTCAGATTGTTTGTAGTCACCTCTGAGAAGGTCGGCATTGGACCATATAAAATTTGCTAATTCTTTAGTATTCGTCATTCGGGATAATGGGAGTTAGGTATTTCTTAAATTTTGTTAAATATAGAAAACTTTTTAGTGGTAAGAATATGGTTTTCAATATAAGAGTCAAAAAACCCACTTCAACATTGAATGAGATTCAATCCACTATGTTGTATCGCTTATAAAAAAATAAAACCACCACAACAGGAATCCCTTATCGTGATGGTTTACTTGGATGTTATATCCTATCGGCTATGAATCTAACTGACTTAAATAAGCAATAAAAACTGGGTCACATTTGCTTAGGTAAGATTTTGATAATGATTTTAAACTTTTCTCTTCTTTATATTTCCACAGATAACTATTCATTAAATCCGTTACCAAGACATCGGGAATCTGGTTGCTTAATTTTATCTTTTTTATTAGATGCTTTCTACAATATATTTTCTCGTATTTTAGGGTGGGGTCCACCACATATATCTTACCATCTATAGTTGCCTCGCACCATGTGTGGTACATCCCAATATTTTTATTTGAGAATTTGCTCTTGCCATATATAATTTCATTGCCGTGTTTATCCCGCAGTATTTGAGTCCCAGTGACATCCCTTGCAGGAATATCTATGGAGTTTAAATAATTTGCTATACATGGTCCTGACAAATAGCATAATCCATAAGTTGCTTTGGCATATGCTTCTAATTTTGACTGATATTTCAGTGCTATTGATATTAATTTTTCCTTTTTATTCTGTATTTTAAATTGAATTGTTATTTTGATTTGCCTTTGAAGTAGTTTGTTTTATTGCTTATATAAACCACCCCAAAGGTGTACCCCTGAAGTGGTTATTCTATAGAATACTTAATTTGGGTAGTGACCTATACTCATATTATGAAATGTTCAAATACTCTATTATTCTCATCAACTACTCCTACATAGGGTAAATCAGTTCGAAAATAGGTAACTGAGAATTTGACATTGTTCAACATAACAGGGATTGGGTCTTGGATATACCATGGTGCTACTACAAGACCATCATGGAGTCTAACCCCATTCTTATCAATTTGTTGATTATATAATTTGATATAATCATGTTCAATAGAAGTCATACGTCTATAGAAACTCCCTCTGGGTACTTGTGCAGTCAAAGCAGCTAATTCCTGAGCCTTGTCCAAAGGATATTCACAGATGGTATGAAAATATGTTGTGGCCTCAGGTCTTGATAAATAATGACTATTGCAAACATGGCCGAATTGCTTCTTGGATGAATTTCTATCCAATTCCAAGTTTTTCATGATATTCTGATATACAACATCAGACATATTGCTTTGAAGAATTATATCTATGAATTGTGCATTGGCACTATTGATATCAATGAGAAGTAAATCTATGGGTATCAATGGTCTAAATACCTTAAACAAAAGTGTGAATGGATTGGTTTGCCTCCCATTAATTGTTTCAAGGGGAATAGCAGGATTAATCAAGAAATACAGGGCATTTAAGATATTACCCTTTAGAGCTTTTGCACTGTAGACACCAAATTTCTTATCTTCATCATTGGTATATCTCTTCTCTATTATCCCCTTTACCTTTATTTCCTCCTCTGGGGTTAAAGGGCCATGAACTCCACTTAATTTCTCTTGAACCTTTTGAAAGGCCAAATCAAACCGTTGGGGTTCATCTTTGAACTCCTCCAAAATATCCATATTCCCAGCTGTCTTGCGAATAGCAACATATCTGTCTATAGGTGGTGGGATTTTATTCTTCAGAATCTTGAAGGCAGCATAGAACAAATGCCATTGATAAAGGTACTTCTCATCAATCTCCTTTCTACCCTTGAAAGGAATGGTCTCAACCTGTCCCAGACATTGATTGGTGCGTTGAACCTCTTGTACCAAATAAGGTACAGGATAGTTTCTTTGAAGAAACTTGTCCAAATAATCATAGAATTCAAGAGGCTTTAGCTTTGGATTATCCAACTTTTTTGTAAGCTCTTTATAATCCATCTTGCGAATAAGAAGAGCCGTAAGTCTTTCCATTGCACGGTGAGGATTATGAGAACCTTGTTTAGAAAATCGAAGACGACTAACAGCTCGCTCATATCTTCCCTCCATAGTCATCGCATCCACTTTCATGCAATTTAGAATACGTTCATTAAATTTCTTCGGAGTATCCTCAGGCAAATCAATGTCAGGTGGTGAATAGGGAATTAAAATTACGCCATACTTGTTGAATTCTTTTTCCAATAGCTCATCATCATGTAGCTGCATCCAGGCAATCTTATTAATGGTTCCAGATGCTATCAAAGCTCTATTGCAAATTAGTTCGGGGGTAATGGGTTCTTTCTTTTTAATTTCCCAATTCCATTTATAATTAGCTGCTTTGTTTTTGAAATATTGAAGCTCGTTTTCCATTGCCTGTTGTTCCCTGATAAAGACTTCAGGGTCGGGATGGCATTGGGAGTTTAGTCGGCTATTGACAAACAATGCACCCAGTTTCTCCCCTCTACACCTGTGTAGGGCCTGAATTACCATATTCACACTCGTTGTAGTAGCAGGGTGATTAGCTTCGCTTATGACAACTACGAAAACATCTTCCTCAATATCAAAGCCCACATAATATTTTCCACTAAATACACCCATGTCCGAATTTTTTAGTAAATCCTCCTCGGATGCAGAGCCAGTCTCCACATCATAATATTCCAATCGAAGATTGAGATTATCTCCCGCCATGCTCTTTTGTAGTTCCGTGAATTTTCGCTTATGAACATTTATGTTATTTGAGAAACAAACTACCTTGCGCCCCATCTCAAGCTGGTAATAAATTTCCAGAAGCCCTTCCTTAAAGTTATTACTGAAACCAATTTCCAAATCAGGCGGGTTCAATGGCCCAACTTTATAAAAGCTCATTTGAGTTGGTTCAGGTACATCCAGGTAATTATAATTTGGGGTAGCCGTGGTAAAAGTATAGGTGGCTTTCCAATTGCTATACATCAGTTCCAGAAATCTCCCGCATTCCTCTCTTAATTGGCTTTGAAGCACCAAAGTATCATACTCATCAACCACAACGGGAATTTTTATAAGCTCATTGAAAAGCTCTGCATTGTAGTCATATAAACCGCATATGGCATCAGGTGTAGTATTTATAACTAGATTCTGTTGCTCCAGCGGAGTTCCTCGGAAATAATCCAATACATCGGACCATTGCGAATGAATGTCCGTGCATTTAAAGAACTGTCTTTGGCTCTTATATTGACCAATATGGGTTTCTTTCTTCTGAATCATTGGGGTCAGAGGGCTTATGATTAAAAGATTCCCTTTGGTGCAGTTCAGAAGAGCGGTGGTTACACCAATACCTGGTCGGGTCTTGCTGAGAAATTTATTAATTGAGAAGTCATAAAGGATATCTAGGGCCTGGCCGTTGATGTGCTTGCCCTCAAATGTTATTGATTTTTCCTCTATATCATTGTTTTTCATAATATTATCGTTTTTATTTGATTTAAAAATTTGCATAAGGGTTCCTGCCCGTGTATTACACAGTTTAAATTCTTGGAAAGAATAAAATTTGAGGTTACATTTCAACTTGCAAGTTGAAATGAGGTAGATACCGAGCAGTAGACCTAATGCTGCTTAAGGAATTGAAATAGATAGTTTTAGTAAACTTCTATATCTTTAAAAATAAATATTGTTCGAACCTACTATTTCATGAGTAGGAAAGTTTATCTTTTCTCTCCAATCTATAAAATCACCTTCAGTTTTACTAGTTATTACAAGGTCATTCGCCACCAATATTTCGACGCAATTTTCTTCTTCATTAATAGCATAACCAATGAGGTCAACTATGGAACTTCTTTCTATAAAGCCAAGAATTCGTTCTATGTAAAAATCCAATGGTACATCAGTGTCAAGCCCCGCAGGTTCAATAATCTGCATATCAATGCTCCATAATTGCGGGAATATATCCTCGGAAAGGTAGTTGATATCTGGAAAACTTATTATTCTGTCCGTGTAATCGGGACCAACGAATAATGGTCCTTCATCTTCAAAGTGCATGAAATCTCCAATAGGATTTAGGATTGATTTCAAAATTGCATTCATCGTTAGTTTATATGTTATTTTTTTCATTTTTTTTCTAAAATTTTAATATTGTTAATTATTTCAAATCCTAATAGAAGTGAGTACTGGGGGGCTTTTGTTGCTCACAAGGCCCTTTGCCCGATGAAGACTTGAATAAGAAAATTTATGATAGCTCCAGGTTCTAAAAATTACATCAAGGAGGCCAAGTTGTAATGGTTGTTCCACATTTTTTGTGAAGTCGGAAATGATAATTGCTCGTTTCATAATTAGTGATTTACGTTACGGCAAATATCTGAAGAAAAGGAAGGGATTTGAAGACTCTTAGAAGGAGGTAAGAGCTATAAAAAATATGTTAAATATGATAGGTTATAACTAATTGAAAATCAATGAATTATTTTTTAGTTATGACTTATACTATTTGATAGCCCCATATTTTTTAAAAGACTCATAGTTGAAATACGAAATTTTCCAAGCTAAGTCTTTTTTTCTTTAGCGGGGGTGGCTGATTTAGCAATTCTTCCCTTTTGATTGGGTTACCCTTGAGTAGAAAAAATTCAGCAACAACCTCCCAGTGTGAAACTTCGTGTTTATTAATTACTTTGTGTTTATTTAATAATTTAATAAAATAGCACAAAGAGTTTTTGTGGTCAATCCAATTTATTTTTTGTTCGAGTCTCCCTCCATTAAAAAGGGTTTTGAAGACATGTGGCTTTAGCTGCCCACTTACAAAACCACCTTCCCTAATATGCTTGTTGAATAGATTTTCATAATTGTCATTCCTTACATGCTTACTAAATTTAAAAGAGTGGAGCGGTGTTTGGATATTAGTAAGAAAGAAATAATAATCTCTGATAGGTGCTGTCAGAAGCAGTGGGAATTTACGGCAGAGGTTAACAAAAAGATTCTCTACGCTGTTTATGAGAATGGAGTCATAATTGTCATAAATAGTTTTCTCTTTTGTTGAATATTGTTGAAGTAAATCAACCAAAATTGCCGAACATTCATTTATGTAAATTGATTTTTTCTCTTGGAACAGGAGAGCGGCCTCAAACTCAATTGTGGCAAAACTCTTTTCTTCTTCAAATTTCACAGCGAAATATTGCTGGTAGGCATCTTTCGAATTATATAATTCCCAGGGATATCCAAAAGCTTGATAATAAGTTGAGAAAAAGGTGAACGGATTAGCTTGTGGGGGTAAATCATTTTGACCAGAATTCTTATATGGGTCCCGAGAAAGATTTAAAAATATTTGAGTGAAGTGAATATCATCCATAATTTGAATTCCCAATTGAAGTTAAGTTCAAATATAAAGATTCACCTTTAAATGTATATGATACTCTCTTCCAATTTTAGAATGGATTTTAGACAAGCCATCCCTTGCGGGAATAAAAAAATAGTTCAAAGCAACTATTAAAACTTCAGGTGGACCCTATTTAATCTTTATGAATTAGTGCGATGGGCCATTGAGAACGAAAAGTAAGTTCTAATTACAGGTACACATTAGTGGTTTATATCAAGGCATCTTTTCTTTACCCCCTGGGTGGCGTTAGACCGCTGCTTTACCTCTGCTTTACCGCTGGGTGGCGGTGGCCCCTCAGCTGGGTCCCTGCAGGGGTATGTCGATATTTGGGAATCAGGTTCGCCCAGAAAAATTTTGGATTTTGGTAATTGGATAAAAATATTGTACCACCCCTAAAAAAATTTGGGGTAAAAAATTTGATGAAATTGTTTCCATTCTAAAAATCAAATTTAAAACTTCTAAAATTTAATTAAAAATTTCAAGCCCTGGTTGTTTGAAAAGGTTGATGTATTGAAATTGGCTGGGGTTTTATATTATCTCATTTCATTCGGCTTACTATGATTTTTCATCTTAATCCGCAATACACAACCCAAACCGTTAGTTAAAGGTAATAATATCTTACCCACCTTAATTTTTTGTGAATTTAGCAAGGAATATATTTATTACATATCAAATAATATAAGTTAATGTAAATTTTTTAAGAATTCTTTAAAATTTAGTTGGTTAAATTCAATTTATATAGTAGTTTTGTCTTGTAAGAATAGTCACCCAAAGAATTTTGGGGCTTTTCATCTCAAACTAAGGGTCCTTTTTGAAAATTACATTCCTTTTGATGCTATGCCTCTTGAGGGACTTGTAATCAATTTCCCTATAGCCTCAAACGGTGTATCATCCCTGTTATAACAACAAGGGTAAGAAAAAGAGTATACATGTAACAATTGGTTAAAATATTAATTATGAAAACATTGAAATTATCAAAGTTCCTTGAGAGTAACAGGAATCAAAAATTACAGGTAAGGTTGGAAGATGGTTCCCTCTACCTGAACAACACCCAAAGAAAAATTGGAAAATTGTCATATAATCCAAGGGAAGGCAGGGATATTTATAACTATTCCTTTTATGTTATCGGCACCAGGGAAGAAATAAAAGAATTTTATAACATATTAGTTGAATCAGATGCTTGCATAGAATATAATTTTGGTGGCAGCCCATTTGAGTGGGCATCCTATATTAAATTTGAGAATTTTACCATCAGCAGCCCCAGTGCCACAAATGGTGATAGGCAATGGTACCACACATTTTACGCTGATGATGACCAAGGGAACAGGGAAGTCTATGTGCCAATAATAGAAAGAGGCGAACCACAAAAAGAAGAAGAATGGTATGACTAATAACAAAAAAACAACAACTATGAAAAAGTTAAAACTAAAATCATTCCTTAAAAAATTTAGGGAACAAGAATTAAACGTAAGGATTCAGCTCCAACCAATAAAAAAAAATAATGATGAATAAAGGTAAATTAAATATATTATGTGGTATCTCTAACAGCGGGAAAACCACTTGGGCAACACAACTTATAGAGGAGTTTACGGACTCTCATATAAGGGTGTGTAGAGATGAAATTAGAAATCGATTATTCGGGTATAACGATGTGACCATCAATCAATATTATCTGAGAAAAGATTTTAATAAAAAGGAGAAAGAAGTAACCATGGAGGAAGACACCCTCATTCTCAATGGATTGGAGATGAACAAAACTGTAATCGTGGATGCAACTCATTTACAAATAAAATATCTAGAAAAATATAAGGTGTTGAATGTACCTACTGCCATTACATACTTCCCGATTAGTGTAGATGTAGCTATGTTAAGGAATGAAAAACGAGCAAGAAAAGTTGATATAAATATTATCAGGAAACAATACAGTATGTACAATCAATTGGTGAATCAATTAAAGAATACCCCAATTGATTTTACGTGAATCTAATTAATCAACTAAAATATAGAAATTATGAAAAAAGATGAAAAACTAAATCGCTATGTATACATTCGGCAAATCAGATTTATCGAAAATTCGAGATTTTCTGTGGGGTTCCATGCGGAGCCGATGTTCATTTCATACCCTTATTTCATGGGTGGTGGGGGTAGTCGTATTTATTGCCCAAGTGAGCAAATTAAAGAAAACATAATAGATAGCATGGAACTTAAGGAATTAATTGTAAAATATGACAATCAAATTGACCTTAGTTGGCTATTAAGCTCTTATAATAGAAAACCAAAACATAGTAGAACATCTCCGTTCTCCTGTTCGGATTTTTTACCACTCCATCCCGAACTCACAAGGGTCGGTGGTAATGGTGAATATGCGAAAGCCAGTGGAGTCTACAAAACTGATGTAGTTATTGACCTCCAAAAACTATTTAGGGTTGACTTTGATGAAATCAAGAAAGAAGATTTATTAGATGATTTCAAAACTGATAGATGGGTGGAAGATGGGCTAGGCTTTAAATTACAGGATAAATACATCCTCGAACTTGTAGATTATATCGTTAAAGGTTTTATAAAGTTCAAATTCAAAAGCGACCAAAAGGTATCAATGTCGGGCCAGTATCCGTTAGCTATTGCAATAGCTAACGAGCCAAGTGAGTTGGGAGAAATGATTGGGGTGAGTTTTGACGACCTAAGCATTTTAACTAGGATAGATGATGACGTTAATGATGGCCTTTTTACGCATCCTAGCATTAGTACAGTATTGATGCTTCCAAGCTTTGATGAATCCAAGGGTATCCTGGAAGCTGAAAAATATTTAAAAACTAAAATTCTTAATTATTATGGTCTGTAAAACAACCATATTTTGAATAATACTATTAGTATTATTTGACCTTACTGATGACTTAGACCAACTAAACCGAAAAGAGCCCTCTGCAGAAATTGCAGGGGTTTTTTTTATGCCCTAAAATGTCAAACAAATGAAGGAAATTGATTTGTTGGAATACACATTAGTAATCAAACAGATTGCTAGTCAATTTCCGAGGCACTACCACAACGATTTAATAAACGAAGGATATTTATCAATTATTGAGGCCAATAAAAGATATAATCCTGAGATAGGTGAATTCCTTCCCTATGCGAGGAAATGGATTTATTACATCATGCTAAAATTTATATCTGTTGATAGGTTAACTAATTCCCTGGTAATCCTAGCACCCAGGACCCCTGAGGGAGGTACCCATTTTCATAAAGCAGCTTTCCTTAATAAACTGGGAATTTGGAAATTCGGATAAAAAATTATGGTCCTGCTGTAAAAAATTTTGGGCTAAAAAATTGCTGGAATTGTTGGCCTTCCTTAATTCTTGCTGGATTTTCATGAGAATGGATTGAGATAAGGTAAAACCTATTCAACTTCATTCAAATATCATAGGAGTCGAGATATTTATCGAGTTTTATTCCCCTCATAAATGTGGTCAATGCCGTTATAGAATTTGAAGGTATATTATATTCCAACTCCACGTAAAATTGTTGCAGTCCATACAGGACATATTTGACCTCATCAATCTCTTTTACTTCCAAAAAAGTACCCTTAGAATGAACCAGTGAGTGTTGGTCCTCTTTGGGAAGTAAGTTGAATTCATACAAAGTGATGTTAGGCATTTTTCTGTTTATCATTAGAAGATATGAAATAAATAAGAATCAGAAGTTAAATGATGATAATGATTTTCTCAAAAATAAGATTGGTTTTTCTTCCTGAGCACATATTTATAATAAAGTATAAATATGAAAATAGAGATATGGAAAATGATTATGGGATTTGAAGGCAGATATATGATAAGCAATTTTGGCAGGGTGATGTCCTTAGGTAGAATACTGCACGCAAAAGATGGAAGCATCCGACATTATAAGGATAAATTTCTAAAAACAAAACCCAATAAATTTAGGGGCTACACTTCAGTAAGACTTTGCCATAACAATTATAAGAATTATGACCATGTTGATGTACATCGGTTGGTGGCTTTGCATTTCATTCCTAACCCTGACAACTTACCCGTTGTGAATCATCGGGACTGTAACCGAGCTAATAATCATATTGATAATTTGGAATGGGTCAGCGTATCACAAAATCTAACCCATAAAAATGCACATCTAAGAGCGGGGGAGAGCCGTAGAAAGAAAGTATATCAGTTCACAATGGAAGGAGATTATATAAGAGCTTGGTCGTGGGCCAATGAGGCCGTAATAGAAGGGTTCTATCCTCATTGTATAACCAAGGCATGTTTGGGGATAATTCCCCAGTACAGAGGATTTAAATGGACTTACGATAGTTCTACAATATATTAATAATTGGGGAAGCAAAATATTGAGCAGGGTATTATCGATGACTCCTATCTACCAGTTAAATTTTAATCTATTTTGGAGAAAATAGAAGGGGTTTATTACCTGTAAATTGCGTTGTGGGACAAATACGATTTTCACAAAAAAAACATATCAATGGCATTAATTGTAAATCTGGTTTGCTCCTCCAACGAAATCCAGGTTGGATATGGTACCATTCACGGTAAATATCATTCCAGGATTAATAATTTGCATTTTGTTTTAGTCTACTATCTACTTCGACAATAGGGTACAGGTATATTTCCCCAAGCAATGTGTAAGGGATAATACCTTTAAATATCCCAATTCATTCCATAATTTATTATTCCTTGTGGCTTATATAGATAACCTCTTCTTCTTCCCGTTCATTGAAAAACGCAATGATGTCTTTCTTATCAACTTTAAGGTGTTGAACTGTTTTAGTCAAATTTTTCGTATAATGGTTTCGGGTGTATTCATAGGCAAAAAATTCAGCCTTTTCTATACTTAAACTCCAAGAAACTCCAAAGTCACCACTCTCTTGCTCTTCAATAGTCATCCCTCTGTAGATATAAACTTGTTGTGGTAAATTTTTCCACACTTTCAATTCTTCTTCATTCATCAACGCCTCCCGTCCTTTACGTTTAGAAGAAAATGCAGCTTTTACATATTCTCTATATGGGTAGAGGTTATCTGCGCAGGTATAGGCCAAACCGAGAGCATACCAGTAATTTTTAGAATACCACCTTGGTGCAAAATGCAAGAATTCATCAAATATTGATTCTGAATTCACTCCTTTACCAAATAGAACGCATCTAATTATTTCTTGTGTTGTCATAATATTGATTTTTTTTTAATTTTGGTTGAGATATTAATAACTTGCGTTTATCTTTAATCTCCTATCTACTTCATCAATTGGATACAGGTATATTTCCCCAAGCATTGTGTAAGGGAGAATACCGTCCTCTCTATATTTTGAAATAGTGTTGGAACTAAGTCCGAACAATGATTTCAAATCTTTGTTCCTGTAATATTTTTGGTGGGATAAATTTTCCCTGTATTGTAATTTCTCCAATATCTCATTGAGGATGCATTCAATATTCTTCTCTTTATTATTATGTTTAGTATCCATAGTTTTATATTTTTCACAAAATTGCTTTATTTAAGAAAGGGGTTCTAAGGATTCCCAAGGATTCCCTAAATATTTTTTTAGATGGAATAAAAAAGAGGGAATCGGGGTGAATTACTAATGTTCACTTATATAATTTGTGAACATTTTTTTCATTGATTATCAAGTAGTTATGAAAATAGCCCTAAAAAATAGTTCATTTAGTTTTTAAAATAGATGTAAATGAACTATATTTACTTCACTATTGAACCGATACTACTTTATGAAAAACCTAACCCAATACAACCACAGAGCAAGCGTTTTATTTCAGAACTACCTTACTCACAACCTGAGCCTTAATGAACTAATTAAAGGATTACAAAAAATTGAAAACATGCATAGACTTACAGTATCCGAAGAGGGCTCTCTTTGGTTCAAATTCTCAATTGATGACACATTGGTAACTTCAATTGATGACCTGCAAAAAGACTTATCTAATGCCAATAGTGAGTTCACCTTAGAACGTATTGGGGAAGGCATAAGCCTTGAAAACGAACTTTTCATTTATTACTCATAGCGTAACGGGGTCCTAGGCCCCCTAAATAATATTTAATATGACAGGAAGTGACTACATAGATTACGAGAAGGCAATGTACATCGGGCAAAAGCTATTGAAGAGCTCAAGCCAATCGCAACGAATCAAGGGTCTTTATATTTTGGTATCGGTCAACTTAGGATTGCGCATTGGGGATTTACTGAAGCTAAAATGGCAAGACCTTATTGGTGAGAGGTTGGAAATCACAGAAGAAAAGACAGGTAAAAAGGTGGACAGAACCCTCAACCAGCATATTAAAGATGCCGTCACCATATACAACCCTGGCAAACCTGAAGACTTTGTTTTCGTATCTCAAAAGGGAACCGTATTCTCCAGGCAAGCCATCAACCGATTTCTACAAGACCAGTGGGGTATTAGTAGTCACGGGCTTAGAAAAAGCTTCGGTAGGCATGCTTATAATACCTATGGCAAAAATGAGGATATACTTATAAGACTATCTGAGATATTCAATCATAGCAGCCCAAAAGTCACAAAGACCTATTTGGGGATTAGGCAGAAGGAACTGGATGACATTTTTGATGGGTTGTAGGAAATTTTAGACTTTTTTTTCTTAACAGGAGCACACTGTATAGCAATATTGTAAAAACCTGCTTATGAAATCATAATCATACAATTTGAAGTTATCAGGGTGTACAATTAGTGAAATTTGGTTTTGGCAATGTCCAGTATTCTGCTGCGACACTAAAACCAGAACATTTTCGAACATTAGAGACATTCCAATGACTTAGGTCGTCATTAAACTCTACTGCTACACGAAACATGTCAGTCATTTCATATACCATCCCTGTATCCCAGTAATTAATACCCCCTTCGAACTGTGAATTCTTAAACATACGGTTCATATACATCACATTACTTACATCCCACGAACTTATATCTTGATTAAATTGTGAATATTCAAACATCCCACTCATTGAAGTAACATTACTTACATTCCACGAACCAATGGGTTGATTGAATTTTGAATTAAAAAACATCCCCTGCATATACTTAACATTTCCCACATCCCAATCATTAATGTTTTGATTAAACACTGAAGTGTTGAACATTTGTATCATAGATTCAACGTAACTTACATCCCAATCATTAATGTTTTGATTAAACATTGAAGTTTCTTTGAACATAAAATTCATAGTGGTAACATTACTTGCATCCCATGAACTTATATCTTGATTGAATTCATTTTCTCTAAAGAACAAATATTCCATATCAGTAATCTTTGAAGTGCAAACTTTGGTAACATCTTTACCAGAAGCAATCATATCTCTCAACATTGATTCACTAACTATTGTATACTCGATTCCGTTCACTTTACCTTTTTGACCAATCTGGGCGTGTTCAGAACACTTGATTGTTACACCATTAGAATCCAGATAAATAATAGGTACAGCACATCCCTTACTATCTACGGTTTCTCCGCTTTGCGTATTTGGACAAGAATCTTCATCATCCATCACACCATCTCCATCAGTATCTTTTTGACTTGATGAACAACCATTGGAATCTACACTTTGACCACTAGGGGTATTTGGACAAGAATCATTGTTGTCTTTGACCCCGTCACTATCTGAATCTTTTTGAGATGAAGAACAACCATTAGAATCTACGGATTGTCCACTTGGAGTATTTGGGCAGGTATCAATATTATCTTTGACACCATCCCCATCTGAATCCTTCTGAGTTGAAGAACATCCATTTGCATCAACAGTTTCTCCACTTGGAGTATTTGGACAAGTATCTTTATCATTTGATACGCCATCTCCATCAGAATCTTTCTGTGAAGTAGAACAGCCATTAGAGTCAACACTTTCACCACTTGGAGTATTCGGGCAATTATCTTCATTATCTAATATACCATCCCCATCTGTATCTTTTTGTTGAGAACAGCCATTAGAGTCAACACTTTCACCACTTGGAGTATTCGGGCAATTATCTTCATTATCCATTACACCATCTCCATCACTATCTTTCTGTGAAGTAGAACAACCATTAGTATCAACGGTTTGTCCACTAGGAGTATTAGGACAAGTATCTACGTTATCAGTGATTCCATCTCCATCAGCATCAGATTGAGTTGAAGAACAACCATTAGAATTCACATTTTGCCCGCTTGGTGTGTTTGGACAATTATCTACATTATCCATTACACCATCACCATCCGAATCTTTTTGCGATGAGGAACATCCATTTGCATCAACAGTTTCTCCATTTGGAGTATTTGGACAGGTATCAACACTATTCTTGACACCATCTCCATCGGTATCCGTTTCAAAAGATGTGCAATCTAATGACCAACCAGCACTTGTATCTTTACTCCATTCATAATCTAGTGAGATATTATCAAGTTGAGTTTGACTAACATTAATACATTTAAGTTGATTTTCTGAACAGCCTAATCTGTATAAAGATAAAATGTTACTTACATCCAAACTGGATAGTTGATTACTTTCACAATATAATGTATTTAAAGAATTATTATTTTTTAAATCTAAAGATGTTAATTGATTTTTACTGACTCCTAAAATTACCAAGGAAGTATTATTTGTAATATCCAAACTTGTCAATTTATTATCCTCACAAATCAATGTTATTAAAGATGAATTATTACCTATCTCAATATTCGAAAGTTGATTTTTCTCACAAGACAAATAATTCAATGATTTAATATCACCTAAATTTAATTCGGTAAGTTGGTTTTCTGAACAAACTAAATCCGACAATGACTTGTTATAACTAACATTTAACTTTTTAAGTTGATTATCTCTACAATATAATCTTGATAAATTTAAAAACCCTTCAATACCTGTCAAGTCAGAAATTGATGAACTAGTCAAATTTAATTCAATAACATCTTTGATGTTATCATTTAAAACATAATTATCTAAAACATCATCAAATCCAAAATCAATGAGTTTTTGTTCAAAATTATCATCAGGCACATATGTTTTCTGTGAATTAGAACAGCCATTTGCATCTACACTCTCACCACTAGGTGTACTCGAACAAGTATCAACATTATCCATCACACCATCTCCATCAGTATCGGTATCTCCATCAGTATCTTTTGGCTCAAAAACAACTGAAATTGTTTTGTCAGAATCCATTGTTACTATCAATGGATTAGTAGTTCCTGTAACATCTCCTTTCCATTCCTTAAAAATGTAACCTGCTGAAGGTTCACCAGTAATCTTAACAGATGTACCTTCTTCAAAGGAGCCACTTAAAGGAGATACTGAACCACCATCTTCAGGTGATATAATTAAAGTTAAATCATATTTAACTACTGGAATTACTTCAGTTTCCTCATTAGAACAGGTAATAAATAGAAATAAAATAATTAAAATACCTGCTGATTTGACTGTCGTATTTTTCATGAAATAAGGGGGATTTTATATATGTTCGTATTAACAAGTAATTAATCTCAATTAAATGGGGTTACAAAGTAAAAAGTTGGGTTTTGGTAAAGTCCACGAAATTGTTTTATAACTAAACGAATAACATTCGGTTACCTTTGTAACGTTCCAAGTACTTAAATCTTGATTTATTTGTGAATTGCGGTAAAACATATCTTCCATATCAGTAACATTACTTACATCCCAAGAACTGATATTTTGATTGAATGGTGTTTTATAAAACATTCTCCTTGTACTAGTGACATTACTGACATTCCAAGAACCGATATCTTGATTAAAAGGTGTATCATTGAACATGGAACTCATAACAGAAACATTGCTCACATCCCAAGAACCGATATTTTGATTAAAAGGTGAATTAAAGAACATGTAACCCATATCGGTAACATTGCTCACATTCCAAGAACTGATATTTTGATTGAATTTTGAATGAGCAAACATATCTGCCATATTTATAACATTGCTCACATTCCAAGAACTGATATCTTGATTGAAAGGTGATAGAAAAAACATTGACAACATATTTGTAACATTACTCACATCCCAAGAACTAATATCTTGATTGAATTCTGTAAAATGGAACCAAAAACTCATATCAGTAACACTGCTTACATCCCAAGAACTGACATCTTGATTGAATGATGAATAAAAAGAATTCCTTAAAACACTGGTAACTTTAGTAGTACAAAATTTGGTAACATCTTGGCGGGAATAGAGCCAATTATCAACCATTTGATTATCAGCAACCGTGTAAACCACACCATTCACTTCTCCAGTATCACCAACTTCTGCCCAATCATAGCATTTTATGGTTACTCCGTTTGAATCTAAGTAGATAGGAGATAAGGAACATCCATTAGAATCTACATGATTTCCATTTGGAGTATTAGGACAAGTATCAGCATTGTCCATTACACCATCTCCATCTGAATCTCGTTGTGATTCAGAACAACCATTAGCATCACTGGTTTCTCCACTTGGAGTTTCTGGGCAAGAATCCTCGTTGTCCATCACTCCATCTCCATCTGAATCTTTTTGTGATGAAGAACATCCATTAGCATCAGTGGTTTCTCCACTTGGAGTTTCTGGACAAGAATCTGTGTTATCCCTCACGCCATCACCATCCGAATCTTTTTGTGATGAAGAACATCCATTAACATCAACGGTTTCTCCACTTGGAGTTTCATCACATAAATCCACGTTATCCATTACTCCATCTCCATCTGAATCTTTTTGTGATGAAGAACATCCATTAGCATCAGTTGTTTCTCCACTTGGAGTTTCTGGACAAGAATCTGCGTTGTCCATCACTCCATCTCCATCTGAATCTTTTTGTGATTTAGAACAACCATTAGCCTCTACGGTTTCTCCACTTGGAGTATCTGGACAAGTATCAACATTATCCAATACTCCATCACCATCAGTATCTTTAGCTTCAAAAACAATTGAAATTGTTTTATCCGAATTCATTGTTACTGTCACTTGGTTAGTAGTTCCAGAAACATCTCCTTTCCATTCCTTAAAAATGTAACCTTCTGATGGTTCACCAGTGATTTTAACAGCGGAACCTTTTTCAAAGGAACCACTTAAGGGAGATACTGAACCACCATCTTCAGGGGTTATAATTAAAGTCAAATCATATTTAACTATTGGTAGTACTTCATCCTCTTCATCTTTAGAACAGGTAATAAATAGAAATAAAATGACAACAAGACTTGTTGATTTATATATAATATTTTTCATGAAGAAGATTTTTTAGACTCGAGTCTCAGACTGTATAATTATCGATACAGAATATAACAACCCTTTACTTATAAGGCATTAAAAAAATAATGTGCATTTTAGTGCAAAACATACAAACTGAAAAGGATTGTAAACACCTTTAATTAGAATTGCAGTTAGTAAAGTTAGGCTCTGGAAGTGACCAGGAAGTTGTATAGTAGGCAAAAGATTTACATTCAGTCACATTACTCACATCCCAGTTTCCTAAATCTTGATTGAATGAAATAGCCTGACCAAACATCTTATACATATTTGTCACATTACTCACATCCCAATTGCCTATGTCTTGATTGAATGGAGAAACATAATGAAACATTTCAGACATATCAGTAACACTACTCACGTCCCAACCACCAATATCTTGGTTAAAAGCATCTGAGTCATAAAACATCTGTTTCATAGTAGTAACATTACTTACGTCCCAACTACCTATATCTTGGTTAAATACCCAAGTATCAGAAAACATCCCATACATATTAGTCACATTACTTACATTCCAGTTGCCTATATCTTGATTGAATGTCCATGCATAGGCAAACATCCCAGACATATCAGTAACACTACTTACGTTCCAACTACCTATGTCTTGGTTGAATGCATGAGCTCCTAAAAACATCCCATACATATTAGTTAGATTACTCACATCCCAATTGCCTATATCTTGATTGAATGCTTTTGCTAAGGAAAACATATCTGCCATAATAATCACATTACTCACATCCCAATTGCCTATATCTTGATTGAATAAGGAAGCCTTAGAAAACATTTTATTCATATTAGTAACATTACTCACATCCCAATTGCCTATATCTTGATTGAATGCTTCTGCTGAGGCAAACATTTTATTCAAATCTATAATAAAAGATGTAACTACTTTTGTTACATCTTCATCATTGGCAACCATATCTCTAAGTTTAGTTTCGTTAACAACAGTATAAGTTTCTCCATTAATTACACCAGTTTCTCCAATTTTTGCATAATCGTATGCCTTAATTGTTGCACCATTAGTATCTAAATAAATATTAGCTTTACATCCATTAGAATCAACATTTACACCTCTTGGAGTATTGGGACAAGAATCAACATCATCCATTACACCATCAGAATCTGAATCTTTTAATTCAAAATTTACCGTAACAGTTTTATTAGAATTCATAGTCACTGAAATTGAATTTCCACTTCCTGTCACATCACCACTCCAATTTTTAAAAATATAGTGTTCATTAGGGGTAGGTATAAGAGTTGTTACTTCACCTGATTCAAAAGTACCAGATGACGGAGATACTGTCCCACCGTTTGCAGGAAGAATAATTGTTTTAAGATTATATAATGTAGGAGGTTCATCTTTAGAGCAGTTGATAAATAAAAATAAAATGAATACAATACTTAATAAGTTGAGGAATTTATTTTTCATAGATAACATCAATATTTAGTGAATTTTATAGGTTGTTAAGATAATCCTAAAAAGGCAGGAGGTTCTTATCATTTGTCTTTCATACATCTAATACAATAACGCAATTGTTTTGCCGACTCTATTTCATCTAATCTACTTGAACCATAAAATAATTGCCGAGCATAACCATAGTTAGAACTTTCTTGAGAGGAGCTCCACCAATATCCAAATTCTCCTTCCCAAGTAATAGAAGGAGCATAAATGTTCATTGAATTAAGCATTCCTTTTGGTTTAGCATTAAAACCAAATTTATCTGACCCATTTCCATAATTAATCCAGCCACTTGTTGACTTTAAATCATTTCCTGATGCCACATAATTATCTAACTTTTCCCAGTCAAACTTAGAAGGTACTCTCCATCCAGATGGACAAATATTTGATTGATTTGCTGCAAACCAATTATAAAAAATCCCTTCCCCAGCACTGGTATAATTTGCGAATGTCGTACTGTTATACCAATTAACTGACTGGTGTGTTGGTATTGGTGGTATTTCTGAACCGTTGTTATAAGTTTTTGTTCTTAAATCTTCTGCCATCCATACTTGTGTTCCAATTTCAACAATCTTGTAGATGTTTCCTTCAATATCCGTAACAGTTTGTGAACTAGAACAACCATCAGCATCTACTGTTTGTCCACTTGGAGTATTTGGACATGAATCAACATTATCTTTAACACCATCTCCGTCCGAGTCTCTCTGTGAACTAGAACAACCATTCGCATCCACTGTTTGTCCACTTGGAGTATTAGGGCACATATCTACATTATCCTTAACACCATCTCCATCTGAGTCTCTCTGTGAATTAGAACAACCATTTGCATTCACGGATTGACCACTTGGTGTATTTGGACAAGTATCTACATTATCCATTATGCCATCTCCATCAGTATCTTTTTGTGAACTAGAACAACCATTAGCATCTACTGTTTGTCCACTTGGTGTGTTAGGGCACATATCTACATTATCCTTAACACCATCTCCATCTGAGTCTCTCTGTGAACTAGAACAACCATTTGCATTCACGGATTGACCACTTGGAGTATTCGGGCAATTATCTACATTATCCATTACACCATCTCCATCTGAGTCTCTCTGTGAACTAGAACAACCATTTGCATCTACATTTTGCCCGTTTGGAGTACCAGGACATTTATCTGTATTATCCATTACACCATCTCCATCACTATCTTTTTGAGTTGAGGAACATCCATTAGTATCTACGGTTTGTCCACTTGGTGTGTTTGGACAAGAATCTTTATCATCTGATATGCCATCATCATCAGTATCTTTCTGTGAGGTAGAACATCCATTAGCATCTACATTTTGCCCGTTTGGAGTACCAGGACATTTATCTGTATTATCCATTACACCATCTCCATCACTATCTTTTTGAGTTGATGCGCAACCATTTGCATCTACGGTTTGTCCACTAGGAGTACCAGGACATTTATCTGTATTATCCATTACACCATCTCCATCACTATCTTTTTGAGTTGAGGAACATCCATTAGCATCTACATTTTGCCCGTTTGGAGTACCAGGACATTTATCTGTATTATCCATTACTCCATCACCATCTGAGTCTTTTTGAGTTGATGCGCAACCATTTGCATCTACGGTTTGTCCACTAGGAGTACCAGGACATTTATCTGTATTATCCATTACTCCATCACCATCTGAGTCTTTTTGAGTTGAGGAACATCCATTAGCATCTACGGTTTGTCCATTAGGAGTACCAGGACATTTATCTAAATTGTCCATAACACCGTCTGCGTCTGAGTCTTTTTGTGAAGTAGAACATCCATTAGAATCAACGGTTTGTCCACTTGGAGTATTAGGACATTTGTCCACATCATCCATTACACCGTCTCCATCTGAATCTTTTTGAGTTGAAGAACAACCAGTACTATCAACGGTTTGACCACTAGGAGTACCAGGACAAGTATCTTCATTATCCATTACACCATCTCCATCAGTATCTATCTGTGAAGGAGAACAGCCATTAGTATCTACGGTTTGACCACTTGGAGTATTAGGGCAGTTATCTTCATTATCCATTACACCATCTCCATCAGTATCTTTAGCTTCAAAAACAACTGAAATTGTTTTGTCAGAATCCATTTTTACTGTCAATGGATTAGTAGTTCCTGTAACATCTCCTTTCCATTCCTTAAAAATGTAACCTGCTGAAGGTTCACTAGTAATTTTAACCGAGGTACCTTTAGTAAATATACCACCTATGGGTGATACCGAACCACCATTTTCAGGAGATTTGGATAAGGTTAAATTATATTTAATTGGTATTACCTCCTCTGGTATTACCTCATCTTCCTTAGAGCATGTAATAAATAGCAATAAAACAACTACAAGAATTGTTGATTTGAAAATAATGTTTTTCATGAAAAGCAAATTATTTGAGGAAAAATGAATATTACTCTCGTTAATACCTATTAGCTCAACAACAAAAAGGATTTAGGATACACAAAAGACGTTAAAAAAATTAACAGATTAATGTGGTTTTCCGTAATTTCCTCTTTTTATTTATCCAGTGAATTTTAATATCCTGATTCATAATTTGTTAAAGAAATTTAAACTTAAAAAATAAAAGGTTAAGTAAGATGAACCCCGAGCTTAATGTAATACTTTATAACTGTGGTGCTTTTTTCATTCTGGAATAACTCTCAACGGTTAATTAATGTTTTTTTCCTTTGGATTTTTCTGCATTATGAATGGTTTCATTTTAGAATTGCAGCGAAACTGTTCATATAAAGTAAATAAATGTAATATTGCATTTATACATAGTTATAAACAATTTTAACGAAAAAGGTATGACAAAAATCAGAATTCTATTCTTAGCGACTTTGCTGCCGCTTATTTCTTGCAGTACAGATGATAACAATCCGACAGGGGAAAATCCACAAGCCGCAGACTGTAAAATTTCAGCAATAACCTATGGTTTCTATTCTGGCGACATAGTTTACTCCGCAGCTTATAGCGGAGAAAATATAACAGAACTGACTTCTAACGTGGACAAAGTAGTGTTTACTTATGACGCTCAAAATCATTTGACTAAAAAAGAGTTTTACGACATAGGAAACTCACAGGTTAAATTCAAAACAGAATTTACAACCAATTATAGCGGACAAATTACTGAACAACGAAATTGGGAATTTTACAGTGGTAGTCTACAATATACAGGTAAAAAAAGTTTCTCCCATAATGGAAATAAACTAACTCAAATAATAGATTACGATGTAGACGACATTTCAATCCAAAATAAACTTGTTTACCAATGGACTGGCGACAATCCTACAAAATTATCAGTTTATAATGAAAATGACTTGCTGGAATGTGCAAACACAATTGCATATGATTTGACTAAAGAAAACAAATTCAATTTAACCTTTCCATATTTTGTTTTCCAAGACATCTATGACGAAGATTTCCAACTTTATATGTTTTTAGGTAAAAATATAATAACCAGTACAACAAATTCTTGTTCTGGCGAAACAGACAATTATAATACTAATTTGCTGTCAAACGAACTTATTGATAACGTAAAACGGAATGGGGATTTACTTTGGAAGTTTCTATACAATTGCGAATAAAAAACTAGGTAGTTGGGTATTGTTTAATACCTATTATTTCTTTTAAAAAAAGGTTCGAGGGTTCGGGAGTTTCTTATATATTTGTGTTAAGTACTTTGAAATTATCAGTATTACGAGGTTAGTTACCCTATGAGTTACCCTTTGAAAATGGGCTATTCGGGAAGCCTTATAAACATTGATGTAAGCTTCGAAGGTTCGGGAGCCTATTGAACATCCAAATCGGATGTCCACATTATCTTCTTTATATCCTGAATATATAATCTTCCAATAGTTCCCCTGCTGGCGTATCTGTGTTCAAAATAAAGATTTCTGTTCCCAGGGATAGGGGAGTGGTATAGCTTATTTGGAAATATAAAGTGTGACTTGGAACCAATAAATGAAAGGCCCACCCACCCACTAACTTATCATTTAATATTTGGTACCTTTGTCCACCCAAATAATAGGGGTATATTCTTAAAATTGGATAAATGTTGTACGATTGTTGTACGAATAAGGTATGGAATGATTGTAAAATATTGTTATAGTGTTAGTTATGGTAAATTATAATATTGCAGCGTGAAAAATGAGAAGAAAGATATACGCGCTTTAACCAAACAGCAACTTCAGGAATTTTTTGTCGCTCAGGGCGATAAATCCTTCCGGGGGTCGCAGGTTTATGAATGGTTGTGGG
>Ga0307486_1000638_pt1 | contig 30707 bp, 38 predicted proteins | sample CBIW02metaG_FD_203663 | JGI IMG/M metagenome (GOLD analysis project Ga0307486, IMG submission 203663) | Sea-ice brine microbial communities from Beaufort Sea near Barrow, Alaska, United States - CBIW 0.2 | ecosystem: Environmental > Aquatic > Marine > Coastal | place: USA: Alaska | collected... | reverse complement strand
GATATTAATAATGCTGTGGTGTTCCAGTCAAATGACCAAAGTGGCGCCAGTTAATCGCAGGATATGAAAAAACAACAAAGCGGCTGCGGATTGGGCTCTGTGAAGGGTTTTTCTACAGCCACGTTAGGTGTATCGGGGGGAGGAATGTCCATTATTGTTGCAGGAAAACTAGCTTTGAAACCTGGCTCTCGTGATGCTCTCATCGAGAAATCGATAGAGTCGATCACTTTGGCTCGTAAAAATTCAGACTGCCAAGACTTTTCAGTTTCACCGGACCCCATAGACGGCAATCGAGTTAATATTTACGGCAAACACTACGATGTTTGAACCCAGGGGCTTTGCAAGCTGCTGTTTTTAAAATACATTCATTAGTTTATTAAAAATTGGGCGTAGTTAAGTGGCGGAATAACAAAATGCGCGGCCTAATACGCTTGAGACCTCACATACCCACTGGGAATCCCCATGAACAATCCAATGTACACGTACTCTGTTCCTGTCCTTAAGCAAATGCTGACAGCCTTGCAAACGATACTCGTGCAGACAGGCGAGCATGTTGCAGCCAAAGGCATAGAGCCAGACGCTCTGCTACAGGCTCGTCTGTTTCCAGACATGTTTCCCCTGATAAAGCAGGTGCAAGTTGCTGCTGATTTTTCACGCGGCATAACCGCGCGGCTCGCGGGTGTCGAGGTGCCAACTGTCGAGAGCAATCAGGCGACCTTCGCTGAGCTTGACGCTCTGTTGACGCAGACCTTGGCTTTTCTGGACAGCGTGACCCCGGCGCAGTTTGAAGGCAAAGAGCACAGCGAGATCCTCCTGCGGCCAGGTTCGCCGAAAGAAAGAAAGCTGAGCGGCCAAGCCTATCTGGCCAACTACGGTTTACCGCAGTTCTTCTTTCACGTCACCACGGCCTACGCCATCTTGCGCCACAACGGCATAGCCATCGGCAAGCGTGATTACATGGGCGCATACTGACCCAATAGGTCTTTAGGTGAGCTACGCCTTTCTCTTACCTGAGAGTCTGCGCGTGGCTCATCAACGTGCACGCCCATACCCTTCGGCCGCCCCTGGGTGTCGCTTGCGATTCAACTGCGAAAAACACCCATGACCTCCTCACTTCATCGCCTGTACTCTTTTCGTCGCTGTCCCTATGCCATGCGCGCCCGTCTCGGCCTTTTGTTTGCTGAGTTGCAGGTGGAGCTGCGGGAGATCATATTGAAAAACAAACCGGCCCAGATGCTAGCGATTAGCCCGAAAGGCACCGTGCCTGTTTTACAGATTTTTGATGGTACTGTGGTTGAAGAGAGCCGAGAAATAATGGCGTGGGCGCTTGAGCAGCAAGATCCGCAAGGGCTGTTGGATGCAAAGGTTTTGCATCAGGCCAATGCTCTGATCGAGCAAAACGACAACGAATTTAAACATTGGCTGGATCGCTATAAATACGCCGACCGTCATCTCGAAATGACCCAGCCAGAGCATCGGCAACGGGGTGAAGCCTTTTTACAGGTTTTAGAGGAGTTGCTGACTAAAAATCCTTACCTACTGGGGGATAGCGCGACCATTGCCGATATTGGCATCATGCCTTTTGTCCGCCAATTCGCCCATGTGGATCGCGATGTTTTTTACAGCCTACCTTACCCGAACCTGCAGTTGTGGTTACAACACTGGTTGGAGCACCCATTCTTTCTGCAAGCCATGACCAAGTTTCAGCCATGGCAAGAGGGGGATGACGTGGTGGTTTTTCCTTCTTAACACTAAGCACTTAAATATTCTTAGCCTCTTTAATCGACCGCAATTAGTAGTTAAGATAATAGCCCTCATTTAAAAATTAAGTGGTTACCATGACAGTTGATCTCAATAGCCGTTACGGCTTAAATCCTGCGCATAGTGAAGTGGTAGAGGCCTGCCAAATTATTGAGCCGTGCGATACGTTAGATATGGGTTGTTCGAATGGACGTAATGCTGTGTATCTCGGCCAGCTCGGATTTAACGTTACCGCGATAGACGCTAACCCCGGTGCCATTGATATGCTGAAAAGCATTATTAATGAAGAGAGGCTGACCAATATTAAGGCTGAAGTGTACGATATTAACCATGCGAGCCTTGGCGTGGATTATGGCTTTATTGCCTGCACGGTAACCCTAATGTTTCTTGATCCAGCTCGTGTTGATGCTGTTATTTCCGACATGCAAGAGCGTACTTTGCCAGGTGGTTATAACCTGATTGTTTGCGCCATGAGTACTGAAGAATATCCATGCCCAGTTAGTTTCCCGTTTACCCTGAACGTAGGGCAGTTGCGTGAAGTTTATGAGGGTTGGGAACTGATTAAGTACAATGAAGACGTAGGTACGATGCATCACGGCGCGAAATTACAGTTTGCGACCACGTTGGCGCGGAAGCCCAGCTAGTTAAATTAGTGATAAAGGTCGCTCGGCCTTGAAATAGCTAGAATTTTGAAAGAGGCAAACAAAGAAAATAATAATACGTGAAAATATATTACCGATGGTATTTCAGCGGTGGTTATAGTTGTTGGGTGAATTCCACGCGCCAAAGGCGCGCGCGGCTGATTTTAGGCGTTATACATAAGAAGGAACTCGGATGAGTCTGAAACACCATTTTGAATTGCTGGCCGCCTACAATCAGCTTATGAATTCAAAAGTTTACGAAACTGCGAGTCACCTCGCTGCAACAGAGTTAGCCAAAGACCGCGGGGCTTTCTTTGGCTCCATTCTGGGCACCCTCAATCACCTAATTGTTGGCGACACCATCTGGCTCAAGCGGTTTGCTACACACCCGTCTTCTTTTGCCTCTCTGCGCGACGTTGCTGATCTTCCCAGCCCTGCCAGTCTGGATCAGATTGTTTTCGATGATTTCAGTAGTCTGTCTGAACACCGCGCCTGGTTAGATCGGCAGATCATCAACTGGATCGGTGAACTGTCCGATAGTGATCTGGATTCCGTTCTCAGCTACCACAACACCAAAGGGGTTCCCGCCAACAAGCGATATTCGATCCTGGTTCTTCATTTTTTTAACCATCAAACTCACCATCGGGGGCAAGTGTCCGCGTTGCTATCACAGGCAGGTGAGGATATTGGGGTTACGGATCTATTGGCTCTGATTCCGGAGGAAGCTCCCGTATAACCAGGCTGGCAGAGGCGGGTTTTTGGGTTATAGTTGTTAAGATTCCCTATCGCTCTGAATGTTTAATGTTATAAAAGAGGATGTATAGATGGAGCCTATTAACATTCTGATCGCCCAGCTTCTGGATATGGCTCGAGGTGCTATTGAGATCTTGCCGCAGCTATTGATATCTTTAGTCATCCTTTTTGTGACGTACGGCTTCGCAAAATTAGCAAAGAATATAGCCAAAGGCGTCCTTAAGAGAACAAATTTGCGTCAGAGCTTGGCGAACTTGCTGATTTTGTTTTCTTCATTAGCGATTTGGTTAATTGGAATAATGATTGCTGCAATCATAGCGTTTCCAGATCTGACGCCCACCAAAATGCTTGCGGGATTAGGTATAGGATCTGTTGCCATTGGTTTTGCATTTAAAGATATATTTGAGAATTTTTTAGCAGGAATCATCATATTGATTCGTCGAGAGATGCGCATCAATGACTTTGTAGCGTGTGAGGGTTATGAGGGTACAGTTGAAGCGATACTCGTGCGCGAGACACATATTCGTAAAACAGATGGTGAATTAGTAATACTTCCAAATAGCATGCTATTCAAGAATCCGCTTACTATACGGACAGATCTTGAACAGCGTAGAGCAACCATTATTTGTGGAGTAGGATATGGTGAGAATGTGGATGAGGCGAGGTCGGTCATAAAACAAGCGGTTACTGATTGTAAAACGGTAATCAGTGATTCTCGACCGGTAGAGATATTTGCTAATGAGTTTGCGGATTCGTCAATAAATTTTGAAGTGTCGTGGTGGACGGGCTCCAAACCCCTGGACATTAGGCAGTCACGGGACGAGGTCGTCGCCTCAATTAAATCTGCGCTGGATAAAGCGGGTATCGAAATTCCTTTCCCATATAGAACGCTCACTTTTAATGATCCGGTCAGCATTAACACTAATCAGAAGATGGTCGATTAAAAATAATTTGGGCATTTCGTTGGTCGTCAGAGCCACAGTTTGGAGGATTCAGATGAACAATCATAAATTGGTAGCGGGCCATTACACGAGGGGTGATCTTTTAAAGGCAATCTGTGCTGGTGTCGAGCGAATGGGAAAATCGCCTGAAACGGTAGACATTGAAGATCTTGCTCCTGTAGACGAGTTCCACATTGGAGGGCGGCAGGCGACACGAACGTTCCTTGATCAAATCGCCATAACTGCTGATGATCATGTTATTGACGTGGGGTGTGGGATTGGAGGTTCAAGTCGCTTTGCCGCACTTACCTATGGATGTCGAGTGACCGGAATCGATCTGACGAAAGAATTCGTAGATGCGGGCAATACCCTTTGTTCTTGGGTTGGCTCCAACAAGCAGGTCGAGTTGGTTCAAGGCGACGCACTCGATTTGAGTTTTCCCGACGCAACCTTTGACAAGGCATTTATGCTTCACGTTGGGATGAACATTGCGAATAAGGCTGCATTGGCTAAGGAAGTTGGGCGAGTGCTTAAGCCAGGTGGGATTTTTGGCATCTACGACATCATGCAGACCAGTAGTGAGCCTATCGTTTTCCCTGTTCCGTGGGCGAGTATTGCGGAAGCAAGTTCCCTTGCATCATCCGACGATTACAAAGATGTAGTGATTGCAGCGGGTTTCGAACTGGTCAATGAGCGAAATCAGCGGGAGTTTGCTCTTGAATTCTTCGAGCGTCTGAAGGCGGCTGCAATGGTTGCAGAGGGACCTCCTCCGCTGGGGCTGCACATTTTGATGGGAAAGAACGCGCCGGCAAAGGTTCAAAACATGATCGAGAATATTGCCATGAACCGGGTGGCCCCGATCGAGTTGATCTTCCGCAAGGTTTAAGACCTCAACATGCAGCGTCAGACGCCGCCGCTGCGACACTTTGGCAACGCGTAAAGCCGAGTTCAAGACCGTGTGGACAGCTTCCCCCTTGAATTCTGAGGGATAAGGTTGGCTGCTCATGGAAAATCCCTTTATGCTCTAATCCTAGGCTAGGAGTGTCTGCAGCGCCCGGGGGAAGTCCACCCTGGCCCTCCAGCGGAGGCGCTACTTTGTTAATGCTAATGACAGATTGTTTATTATATTACTTATGATTTGTAGTTTAATATGAGAAATGCACCTATGGATGCTCGTAGTGATGTGTTAATAAGGAATAACGTTACCATTTTAGGCGAAGGAGAGGTTACGTTATTATTAGCACACGGATTTGGTTGCGACCAAAATATGTGGCGGTTTTTATTACCGTATATTACAGATGATTATAAAATTGTTTTATTTGATTATGTGGGCTCGGGAAAATCTGATGTATCGCAGTTTCAGAAACAAAGATATAATACATTAGAAGGGTATGCTGAAGATATTATTGATGTATGCGATGCTTTATCGCTTAATAATGTAACTTTAATTGGTCACTCTGTTAGCAGTATCATCGGTTTATTGGCGTCTATTAAAAAGCCAGAATATTTTTCTAAATTGATCATGATATGCCCATCACCTTGTTTTTTGAATTTGCCTCCTGATTACTTTGGTGGTTTTGATGAGGCAGACTTACATGAATTGTTAAGCCTGATGGATAAAAACTACATTGGATGGGCCGAGTATTTAGCACCTTTAGTGATGGGCGTTAATAGTTCAGAAATGCTTATTGGCGAACTTTCAGGTAGTTTCTGTTCTACTGACCCAGTCATTGCTAAAAGCTTTGCTAAAGCTACATTTTTTTCTGATAACAGAGCGGTTTTAAATAAATCCAAGCATCCAGCGCTGATATTTCAAAGTGAGAACGATGCGTTAGCCGCCAAATCAATTGGTGAATACATGCATAATGAAATGCAGAATTCAACACTCGAAGTTATTGAAGGGGAAGGGCATTGTTTGCATATGACTCACCCTGAAAAGATTACGCCTTTGTTAATAAAGTATATTAATGAAAAATAACATTTCCGATATCGATACTTTTTTTACGCTGGATAATTTACCTTGCGGCGCGTTAGTCACTGATGCCAATAATGTCATCCTTAATGTGAATGCGTATTTTTCTAATGAGCTTTGTTGGGATGCAAGTCTTCTTGTTGGTCGTAGTGTCGAAAGCCTTTTAACTAAGGCATCTAAAGTTTTTTATCAAAGTTATTTGATTCCTACGTTGTTGCATGAAGAGCATTTCGAAGAAATGCAATTAAGTATTTTGAATGGGATCGGTAAGCGAATTCCCATTACGGTTAATGCAAGGGTGGATAAAAATAAAAACGTTTACTGGAGCTTCTTTAATGCAAGTAATAGAAATAAGTTGTATGAAGAGCTTATCCAGGCGCGTGAGAAATTGGAACTGAGAACTAAGGAGTTGAAAGAATTAGCGTTTATTGATGGGTTAACGGGGTTGTTAAATAGACGTGAAATTAAATCCCGATCAACATCTGTGTTATCGCAGTTTTCGAGAACTAAAAATCCACTGTCGGTTCTAATGATTGACATAGACTTTTTTAAGAAAATTAATGACAATCATGGGCATGCAGAAGGAGATAGGGTATTAAAACAAATTGGTCGCGTATTAATAAAATGCGGTAGAAAAAGTGATTTGATTTCTCGGTTTGGCGGAGAAGAATTTTTAATCTTATTGCCTGATGCTGACTTAGAGAAGACAATGGTTTTTTCCAAAAGAATACACAGTTCAGTAAATAAAATATTAATTGATGGGAAGGCGTTAACAGTAAGCGTAGGAATTAGTTTATTCGAGGGGGAAATGTCCTTTGATGAAGTTGTAAATAATGCCGATATCGCACTGTATAAAGCGAAAAGCTTAGGTAGGAATAGAACTGAAGTGTTCTCTTTGTCTTAAAAATTATCTATTTGTTTATATAAATTTCTACGCGAATTCAGGCATTCAAATTAACCCCCGCATTAGAAATGGAGTCTGTTCATGCAGCCAAAAGATATTGTTACGCAGTTCATCGCTGATATCCATGCCCAGCGTTTTGATGAGGCAAAGACCTTGCTGGTTGCTGAGGGGTTTGAATATGTGGGGCCGAACATGCGTTTCCTTAGTCGGGATGACATGATGTCCTACCAATTCGGCATGGCTGCCATTCAGAAGGATCTGATCGTCCGTCAGCTCAGTGCCGACCAGGATCACGTGTTCGCGATCCTGGACTATCGGACCAATTTTGAACCGATTGGGGATGTTCGGCTTGCAGTCTGGTTTCGCGTCCGGGACGACAAAATCCAAACTGTTGAAGCCTTCTATAATGCAGCAGTGGTTGAAAACATGCTGGGGGGCAACCTTCCTTCAGCCGGCTGATTTTAACGTAGTAGGTACTAGTCCTCTTCCATGATCTTGCTAATTGAGTAAAAAAGGAATACTTTATACTCAATGGTGGGTTCGAGCTTGACGATGATAAAGGCAGGGCCAGTCTGTAAGAGCACGTTATTGGTCTGCAGTTGTCACATATAAGGGCAAGCGTATTCGCCCGATTTCAGGTAGACGCTCCCGCAAGAAAGAGATAGAGCTCTATGAAAGTTAGAGATTTTGATAAGAAATTTGAGGAGGATCAGGAGGATATCGCTGACGATCTTGATCTTTCCACTGTGCGCCGAGTGAACCAAGAAGCAAAGCGGATTAATGTGGACTTCCCAACATGGGTTGTTGAATCTTTAGACCGAGAAGCTGCCCGTGTTGGTGTGACGCGGCAATCAATCATTAAAGTCTGGCTTGTTGAGCGCCTGCAAGCAGAAGCCGCTAAAAAATCGCTTAATCCTGACGCCGTAAACGGTGCACATTAGCGGTGTGTTATGTGCTGCGGCTAAATCAAGATGGTAAGCGTGACATCACATAACAATCGCAAGTACGTTGCGCCAGCACGCTGGCTGAACTCGTCGCTCCGCTCCCGTGTTGCGGGCGTTAACTTTTTAGGAATTACTTTATAATGCTGGATAAAATTAACATCATACGAGAATACCTGAACGAAGCTAAGACTCGCTGTACATATAATGCAGCAGCTCAGGCACTGGGTATTAAGCCGGCCGAATTTAAAAAATTACTGGGTGACCGTAAGCCGGAAAATTCTTGGTTCGTAAACACTGCAGCTGGGGAACCAGTAGGATACGCTGACAATGAAAAGCATCCTAATCTTTATCGGACAAAGCGAATTGTTAAATCCGCAGAGGTTTTAACCAGAAACCTGGACCTTTGAAATAGGTTAACAAGGCATTCAATGTTCGCCACTTCGTGGCTGGGCCTCTGAACAAAGAATCTACAAGGAGGTAGTTTTCGGATGATCGAGGTTCGGATCGAAAGCTGGTCCGGAAGGTAAGAGGGCCAGTGCGAATGTGAAGCTCGCTCTTAGCGAGCAACCCTACGAATCTCCTCACACACCTGATCCTGGGTTTTGTGCTCGCCGTGAACGACAAAATCGGCGTAACGGGTGTATAGCACGCGCCGCTCGGCAAACAGTTCGTCCAGTGTTTGGTCTGGGCGTTTGGAAATGCCTCTCAGGCTGAAGTCACCAATGCGCTGGCGCACCGTCGGCAGAGAAATATCCAAAAACACGATCACACTGTTGCGCTTTAGGCGCTGCATGGCACGCTCGCTGTACACCGCGCTTCCGCCGGTCGCGATAACGTGGCCAGTCACATCCAGATTGCACAGCACGTGTTCCTCAACACGGCGCAAAGCCTCGTAGCCGTCACCATCAACAATGCTCTGTAAGCTTTCGCCCGAGTGTGATTGAATCATTAAATCCGTATCCACGAAAGCCAACGCGGCGGCCTTGGCCAGCACAACGCCCACGGTGCTCTTGCCTGAGCCAGGCATACCTATTAACACAATATTATTCATCGGCGGCATGGTATTTACGTTACCTAGACAGTGAATGCTTACACTGACGTATCAAGTGATTCAACAACCTACACCAAAATAACAGAAGAATCTGAGGATTACCGGTTATACTCCCGGAAAAAGAGAATGTTCTTATGCAATTAGAAAAATCTAAAAAGAGAATATCCAAGAAAGTGAAAATGGGATTTCAGGGCTATCCAACGCTGGGCATCACCTACTCCGGGCCAAATGTTGACTTGGCGACCGAAGTTCTCCTTGAGTTCGTTTCGGAAGAAGGAGCAGAGCCACAAGCTCAAATATTTACCACTGAATGTGATATACGAGAGGATGAAACTATCCAATCGGCAATCGTAAAAACGATAGAGAGATCGGGTACACGAACGATTACTTTATGCGAAGGCGTGAAATACAGTGGTAAAAAATAGCTGAAAAGTTTTCAGGGGAGCTGAATGGATCTTGAACTTCAGAATTTAAAAGCGGGTTGCAGGTACGAGATTGTGGCCGAACTCATTGTCTCATGAAGTCTGAGGCCAGCCGGCTCGATCGTTTTATTAGTCAGAATAGTGGTTTTTCGCTTTCTGATACGCGCCTTCTAATTGCGCAAAAGCGGATTTTTTTGGATGGACATGCGGCGGATTCAATTCAACAAAAAGTGACGAAGTTCACTCGTGTTGTATTAGATGGTGAGTGCTTAAAAGATAACAATCCCGTTTATATCATGCTTAATAAGCCTCGGGGCGTTGTTAGTGCGACTAAAGACCTTAAGCACTCTACCGTCTTGGACCTTATTCAGCACCCTCAGAAGCACGAACTGCATATTGCTGGACGCCTGGACTTTAATACCACCGGATTGGTGCTGTTGACCAACGATGGGGCATGGTCGTGCAAGATAAGTTTGCCCGAGACAAAGCTCGAAAAAGTGTATGAGGTTACGCTGGCTAAGCCTCTAAATGATGAGTATATTTCTGTGTTTCGGGACGGTATATATTTTGGTTACGAAAATATTACAACTCAGCCCGCATGTTTAGAAATACTCTCCGAGTACACCGCCAGGCTCTCACTGATTGAAGGCAAGTATCATCAAGTAAAACGAATGTTTGGTTTTTTTCAAAACGAAGTGTTGGCACTTCATCGGGTTTCTGTCGGGCATATATCCCTGGAGGGGCTTGAGGTGGGTCACAGCAGGCCGCTTACAGTAAAAGAGCAGGGTGTTATGCATGAGTAGCTGTCATTGAGAATATGGTGTTAGTGTGTTGATTCTGGAGTTTTGACTGTTTTATTTGCCGGGAGGTCTTTTTATGGGTTTGGCGATTGCACTGCATGTGTTGTCCGCGGTTGTCTGGGTTGGTGGTATGTTCTTCGCTTATATGGCGATGCGCCCGGCTGTGGTCGAGGTCGTGGAAGCATCCCAGCGTGGTGTGCTCTGGTGTCAGACCCTGTCCCGGTTTTTCCGCTGGGTCTGGCTGGCGATCGCGTTGTTGCTGGTAACCGGTTACTGGATGATTTTCACCGTATTTGGTGGCATGGCCGGGGCGGGATGGCACATTCACGTGATGCAAGCCTTGGGCTTGGTCATGATGCTTCTATTCTTCCATATTTACTTCGCGCCTTTTCGCCGGTTGAAACACGCGGTTGCCGAGAAGAACCCTGAAGAGGGTGCTTGCCGGGTAGGCCAGATCCGCAAGCTGGTGGGTATCAATCTGATCATTGGCATTGTGGTAGTTTTGGTTGGTGCCGGCGGACGCTACGTGTGAGTGGTTTGGCCCGAGCTTCCGGATGCAACATTTTCCAAAAGCTGACCATGACAGACCTGGGGATCGGCTCTAACGCACGATAAAAACCGACACGTCACTGTGCTTGACGATGTTTGCGCCATTTGAGTGGAGAAAATGCAACTTGTCTCCGATCCCGGGCGGGTGGGAAGCCATAACGACCAGGTCTGCACCTGTGTCCTTGATGGCTTGCAGTAGCCGGTTTTCCAGCTCCACAGCGGTATCTGCAGTTGATATCACTTTGCTGTCGGTATCAATGCCGTGTAATTTTCCGTGTTCTTGCGCAAAGGTGTTAAGTTTTTCCGCCAGCTCTTTCGGATCGTGTGCCGCGGCAGAGGGAGCAGTGTTGGTGACCGTGATATAGCAGAGTGTGGCGTTATAATGCTTGGCGATGTCGATCGCGGTGTTAAGGGCTTTCGACATTTTCTCCGTGTGTGCGAGGTCGACGGGCACGAGTATTTTGTTATACATGGCGATTCTCCTTATCCCGATTCAAGTGTTGAACCATTTTCTTCTGCTATCAAAAGCGTGGCAGAATTTGCCGGATATATCCAGGAGTTAAAGCACGAAAGGCCAGTCATGGAACCTGTCTGCCATCCAAACCTTTTGCAAAAACGTAGTTCCTCTTATATTTCACATTTGCACAGTAAGAGTATGTTCGATCGACTCAGCCGACGTTATCCGATTTATGCGTAAGTCCCTCAAGCCTGGCAGCTCCAGGTTATGGCGGGCGCGGCCTGAGTGAGTACCGGTGTAGTTGACACCCTCAGGTCGATGTAGTTGACTGTCCAAAGCATTGTCGCGGTTGGCGTTTCCTCCGCGGCCTTCGGCTGCTCCAGCGGGAACGGAACTTCAGTGTTAGGCAGCTAACAATGAAAGGAGATAACCGTGAAAAGAGTAGAGGGTAAGGTAGCTGTAGTAACAGGCGGCGTATTAGGCATAGGCCGGGCAACTTCTCTGCTATTGGCACAAGAGGGAGCAAAGGTTGCGGTCGTGGATATCAAGGATGAAGAAGGCCAGGAGGTTATAGACGAAATTTCAGCTTTCAGCGGAACAGCAAAATTCTGGCACCTTGATACCACAAAGGAAAATGAGGTCAAAAGCGTTTTCGCGGACATTGCTCGTGAATTTGGCAAGATTGATGTGCTTGTTAACAACGCGGGCATCTCCGGGGTGGATAAACCTACCCATGAGATAACTGAAGAGGAATGGGACAACGTTATAAACGTTAACGTTAAAGGTGTTTTCCTCTGTGCTAAACATGCGATCCCATACATGCAGAAAGCTGGTGCTGGAAGTATTATTAACATGTCGTCTATTTATGGCCTTATAGGCGCCGGAGATATCCCGCCGTATCACGCCTCAAAAGGTGCCGTTCGGCTGATGAGCAAAAATGATGCTCTGCATTATGCAAAAGACAACATCAGAGTCAATTCAGTACATCCGGGCTTTATCTGGACACCGCTGGTAGAAGAGCTAGGACAAAGATCACCTGATGGAGTTGAAGCGTTCAGGGAGCATCTTGACAGTCTCCATCCTATTGGGCATGTCGGTGAGCCTGATGATATCGCCTATGGTGTTCTGTATCTTGCATCTGACGAATCCAAGTTTATTACCGGCAGTGAGTTGGTTATAGATGGAGGTTATACCGCTAAATAATATAGTGGCGCCAGAGAAACAGGGGGGGGAAGCTGCTTGGGGCGCTGTGGGTGGGTTTCGCATCGCCTAAATTCTCCTGCCCTCTATAGAAGGCAGGAGAAGAGTATCAATTAAACGTTAAAGCGGAAGTGGATAACGTCGCCATCCTTAACGATGTACTCCTTGCCTTCCAAGCGCCATTTTCCGGCTTCTTTGGCCCCGGCTTCGCCGTTGTATTTCACAAAATCGTCATACCCAATGATTTCAGCGCGGATAAAGCCGCGTTCAAAGTCAGTGTGGATGACGGCGGCGGCTTGAGGTGCGGTAGCGCCGACTTTGACAGTCCATGCGCGTACTTCCTTTACACCTGCGGTGAAGTAGGTCTGCAAGCCCAGCAGGCTATAGCCGGCGCGGATGACGCGATCAAGCCCCGGCTCTTCCATGCCCATTTCACCCAGGAACATGCTCTTCTCGTCGTCTTCCAGTTCTGAAATCTCGGATTCCATCTTGTTGCAGATGGGAACGACTACGGCGTTCTCGGCATTTGCAATCTCGCGCACGGTATCCAGATATGGATTGTTTTCGAAGCCATCTTCACTGACGTTAGCGATGTACATGGTGGGCTTGATGGTGAGCAGGCACAACTCACGAATCAGCAGCAGTTCGTCTTTATTTAGCCCCATGCTGCGCACCGGCGCGCCTTCGTTCAACACTGGCAACAGGCGCTCAAAAATTTCAATCTGCGCTTTGGCTTCTTTGTCACCACCTTTGGCAATCCGCTGAACACGTTTAATGGACTTCTCAACCGTGTCCATGTCGGCCAGAGCAAGCTCGGTATTGATGATTTCAATATCGGAAGCCGGATCGATTTTGTTGGCAACGTGAATGACATTGGGGTCGTCAAAGCAGCGAACCACGTGGGCAATGGCTTCGGTTTGGCGGATGTTGGCCAGGAACTGGTTGCCCAGACCTTCGCCTTTGGATGCGCCTGCCACCAGCCCGGCAATGTCCACAAATTCCATGGTGGTGGGTACTGTGCGTTGCGGTTTGACGATTTCGGCCAGTTTATCAAGCCGCGGGTCAGGCATAGCCACCACGCCGGCATTGGGCTCTATGGTGCAGAACGGAAAGTTTTCGGCACCAATGCCGGCTTTGGTCAATGCGTTGAACAGGGTGGACTTGCCGACGTTAGGTAGGCCGACGATGCCGCAGTTAAAACCCATGGAGTGCCTCTGCTGGTACTGGGAAATTTGGCCGGATTATACCGGTGTCCGGCAGTGTGTGCGAGTACGGGATATCAGGGGTGGCGGATTGGCCGGGAATAGTGTCTTGGCGGTTCAGTCGATGGTGGTCTTGAAACTGTGCAAGCGGTTCATTGCTGCGGCGAGATTGCCCGAAGCTGCATCGGGCAGAACCCGCATGGTTTCGTCAAATACCGCGCTCAGGTATTCAGCTTCCCGTTTGCCGAGACGGCCCAGCACGTAGCCTGTAACCTTTCGGCTGTCACCTGGGTGTCCGATTCCGATACGAAGTCTCTGAAATTCGTTGGTCCCCAGATGGGCGATCGTGTCCCTCAAACCATTGTGTCCGCCGTGTCCTCCGCCTTTTTTAAGCTTTGCGGTGCCGGGGGGAAGGTCGAGCTCGTCGTGCGCGATCAGTATCTGGCTGGGGGGAATCTTGAAAAAATCTGCGAGAGCTTTTACAGAAAGGCCGCTGCGGTTCATGAAAGTAGCGGGGTTCAGCAGGTGAAGTTCAATACCTTGCCATTGAATGCGGGCGTAGTGCCCGTGGTACTTCTTTTCGGGACGGAGCGACTGGCCCGCATCGCGGGCCAGTGCTTCGACGAATAGGGCGCCGGCGTTATGGCGGGTATTCTCGTAGTCGGCACCGGGGTTACCCAGCCCAACCACCATGACAATATCCTGTGCCATTCGCCAACGCCTCCGGAGTAATTACTCCTTGCTTTCGCCTTCTTCGCCCTCAGCTTCGTCTTCAGCGTCGTCAGTTTTGACGCCTTTCGGCTTGCTGACAGACACAACTGCCTGGTCATGCTCTACGCCGTGCTGCAGAGCAGGAATGCGAACGCCTTTCGGAAGTTTCAGGTCGCTCATGTGAACAATCTGATCCATCTCTACATCGATCATGTCGATTTCGATGAACTCAGGCAGGTTCTGCGGCAGACAGGCTACTTCAACCTCGGTCATCAGACGGAATGCAACGCCACCAAAGGTCTTGATTGCAGGAGCATCGTCTTCGTTCACCAGGTGCAGTGGAACGTGAACAAAGATTTCCTGGTCTTTCTCAACACGCTGGAAATCGGCGTGCGTCAGCAGCAGCTTGTACGGGTGCCGCTGAAGGTCCTTCATGATAACGCTCTCTTTCTTGCCATTTAGGTCAATGGTCAGAATGTGAGAGAAGAAGGCTTCGTTTTCCAGAGCTTTCTTCAGCTCGTTGTGCCAGATGGAAATCGGAGTAGCTTCTTTGCCAGCACCGTAAATGATGGCCGGAATTTTACGTTCTTCGCGACGCAGGCGGCGGCTCGCACCTCTCCCCTTGTCGTCACGAGGAAATGCTTCAATAACAAAGTCCTGAGACATGGTTTGTACCTCAATCGTCACCTGAACTGCCCGCGACCAGGCGTTGGGACAGGTGATGTTTTCGAAAAGCCGGATATTTCCGGCTTACTAAAAGAGTCGGGAGCCTAAACAGGCTCCCGACTCGGTAACTTTTTTGTGACCGCTGATAACGTCTTGTTTTCCCGAGCGTTATGACTGCTTATCTACTCAGGCATTCTCAAACAGGGCGCTGATGGACTCTTCGTTGCTGACGCGACGAATGGATTCCGCGAGCAGTCCGGCCATACTGAGGGGGCGGATTCTATCACAGTTCTTCGCTTTGTCACCCAGAGGGATGGTGTCGCATACAACGAGCTCGTCCAGTTCCGAGGCATTGATGTTTTCAATAGCCGAGCCGGAGAGAACGGGATGAGTGATATAAGCCACTACCCGGGATGCGCCACGCTCTTTGAGGGCGTTCGCCGCTTTGCACAAGGTACCTGCGGTATCCACGATATCGTCGACCAGGATGCAGGTCTTATTCTGCACGTCACCAATAATGTGCATTACCTGGGATACATTGGCTTTCGGCCGACGCTTGTCGATGATGGCCAGGTCTGCGTCATCCAACCGCTTGGCAACGGCGCGGGCACGTACAACACCGCCTACGTCCGGAGAAACCACAACAAAGTTCTCGAACCGCTGCTTTTCGATGTCCTCAATGAGGACCGGTGTGGCATAAATGTTGTCTACCGGTACGTCGAAAAAGCCCTGAATCTGGTCTGCGTGAAGATCTACGGTCAGTACGCGGTCAACGCCAATGCTGGAGATCATGTCGGCAACGACTTTGGCGCTGATGGCAACCCGGCTGGAGCGCACCCGGCGATCCTGGCGAGCGTAACCATAATACGGAATGACTGCCGTTATGCGTGATGCAGAAGCGCGACGCAGGGCGTCGGCCATCACGATCAGTTCCATAAGGTTGTCATTGGTGGGGTAGCACGTGGGCTGGATGATGAAAACATCGTGGCCACGTACATTTTCATTGATCTCGACGGTGGTTTCGCCATCGCTGAAGCTGCCTACAGTGGCCTCGCCCATGGGAATGTGGAGTTTTTTGGCGATAGCATGGGCAAGCTCTGGATTGGCATTGCCTGTGAAAATCATCAGTTTGGACACGATGGCATCCTTCTCGTTTTCGGCGATTTGGTCAGAAGAAGCGGGAGAAAGTTGGCTGGGGTGGCAGGATTCGAACCTGCGCATGACGGGATCAAAACCCGTTGCCTTACCACTTGGCGACACCCCAGTATCGTGCTTTTTTGGCATCATTCCAGCTCTGTCAGCTTTTGGTGAAGAGGTGATACGTTCACCCCTTTAGCTACGAACCCGGTGATGCCGGAGGGTTTGCTTTCCCAGATAATCCGGGCTGCGGATTCTGTAGGGAAACGTCCAAATATGCAAGCCCCGGTTCCGGTTAATCTTGCAGGTCCGAATTTTGTGAGCCAGTCCATGCTCTGGCTGACCTCAGGATACAGTCTTCTGACGACATCCTCGCAGTCATTTCGGCACCTCGATGCGTCTCCCTCAAAAGCGGGCGCCATTTTGATTCTCGGGGTATCCCTTGTCAACCCTTGCTCTGAAAATATCTTTCCTGTGTTGATGTTACAGGCGGGCTTCAGAACCAGAAACCAGTCTTCCGGTGGGAAGGCGGGGGTCAGTTTTTCTCCTACACCCTCCCCAAAAGCGGCATGGCCGCGCACAAATACGGGTACATCAGCGCCGAGTGCCAGCCCTGTTTCGGCCAGCTCGTCGAGCTCTAGGCCAAGTTTCCAGAGGTGATTGAGCCCGATCAGAGTGGTGGCTGCATTGGAGCTTCCACCGCCGAGCCCGCCGCCCATAGGCAGGCGCTTGTTGATGGCAATGCTCACGCCTGGCAGCGCCCCAGGGGCCTTTTCTGCAAGGGCGCGAGCAGCCCTGATGATCAGGTTGTCTTCATCTGGAACCCCCGGGACGGAGCGCTCAAGCCGGATGCCGGGCTGTTCCGGTGTCAGGCTCAGTGTAATGTCGTCGCTGTAGTCGAGGAACTGAAACAGTGTCTGAAGTTCATGGTAGCCATCCGGACGCCTGCCAACGATGTGCAGAAAGAGGTTCAGTTTGGCAGGCGAGGGCAGTGTGATGGCTACTGTCACGGGTTTAGATCCTGCCAGCTGCTTACGACAACACGCACCCGCTTGTCTTCTTTTAAGGCGGTAATCCGGGCGGGCAGGGCAGGGATGTCTCCCTGTGGCTCATGCCAGCGATCGTAACGGATTTCCCAGCCTGCTTGTCGGATCATGGCCAGCTCACCCCGGTCATCAAATAGCAGGCGAAAATCACCACCAGGCGCCTGCAGGCCGCGTATCCACCACGCCATGCTCTCCAGGGGGAGTTGCCAGCCTGTGGCGGCTTTCATCAATGCATCCGGGTCTCCCGAGCGATAGGTCTCGCCATTCGAGAGCGTCAGTTCAATGAACCCCGGCACGCCTTTGAGGTTCGTGCTGCCCATTCCGAGGATTGATGATGATAAGGCGAGGTCGTAGGCTTCCCCTTCCTGTACCCAGTGATTGATGATGGCGGTGCCGCTGTCTGAAGGCTGGCGCACCGCCAGTTTTCCAGACAGTTGCCAGTGATCAAACCGGTTGAGCCTTGCGGAGCGATCTTGCCAGTCGGCTGGTGGCTGATCGGTCATGCCCTCCGGTAACGGCTCCAGCTGAATGGTGGTACAGGCGCTCAGGCCAGTCATTACGAGTACGGCAGCCCAGGTGCGAATGAGCTGCCCCATCATTGGCTACCTTTGCTGGTCAGCCGTTCAATGGTTTCCCGCAGGACGTCGTGATCTGTATTCTGCTCAAGCCCTTCCTTCCAGATAATCTCGGCCTGCTCTTCGGCACCGCTCATCCACAATGCTTCGCCGTAGTGAGCAGCGACTTCCGGATCGGGGTAAGCAGCCCATGCGCGGGAGAGGTAGTCCAGCGCGGGTTCGATTTGGCCTTCCTGAAAAAGGACCCAGCCCATGCTGTCGAGGATGGCAGGGTTGTCGGGGTCCAGCGCCAGAGCCTGTTCGATGTAACCGCGAGCTTCCTTCAGGCGGTCAGTGCGGGTTGAGAGTATGTATCCCAAAGCGTTGAGTGCGACTGCGTTTTCGGGGTTGTTTTCAACAATCCGCTTGAGATCTTCTTCGGCTTTTCCGGGTTGCTCCAGCGCGTCGAAAAGCATGGCCCGTGCATAGCGGATCTGAAGGTTCTCAGGGTAGTCTTCAAGCGCGCTGGAGCCAACTTCGAGGGCCTCTTGCCGCAGCCCTTGGTCGAGCAGCAGGTTTACCTCAAGCAGCCAGAAATTTTCTGCCCGCTCGGGATTGGCGCTGCGCAGAGAGCGGATGCTCTCCAGTGCGTCTTCCAGTCTGCCTTCTGCGGCGAGCAACGCGCTTGCCCGGGCGAGGGAGGGGAAGTAATAGTTGCCCTGTTCCACGCTCTGGTAGTACCCGATGGCCTGCTCTGTGTTGCCGGCTTCATCCTCAATCCGGCCGAGGTAATAGCTGGCTTCGCTGGTGTGATGGCCCTGTTCTGTGAGCCGTGTAAGTTCTTCCTTTGCGAGTTCGAGCTCCCCGTTTTCCAGGGCAACAAGCGCGTGTGAAAGCCGCAGGCCGGGGTTGTCCGGGTAACGCTTCACGAGTCGGTTGAATTCATCCTGTGCAGCTTGCAATTCGCCTTCGCTTATCAGCATTCGCCCGTAGAGCGTGCCCATCTGGCGATTCGCCGGAAAACGGCGGGTATTTACCATCAGGTGGTCAAGTGCTTCGTTTTTTTTGCCGGACTGGTACAGAAGGTCGCCCTTCAGGATGATGGCGGGTTGAAAGTTGGGTTTTTCGGCAATCAACGGCTCCAAGCGGATAAGTGCGGCCTTCGGAGCTCCGGTAATTTTCAGCAGCAGGGCTATACTGTATTCCAGTTCAGGGGTGTCTGGATGGCGTTTTGCCATCTCTTCATACAGGGCGAGCAGCTCCTGCTGTTGTTCCGGAGGGAGGTTTCCTGCCATGGCCGCAAGGCTGTCGAAATCTGCGTCGCCGCCCTGATCCAGTATCTTTTCCATATACCCCAGAGCAGCTTCAAGTTCATTCCGTTTGACGGCCTGAATGGCTGAAACCCGAAGGGCCTGGAGGTTGCCCGGATCTACGTCAAGCCATAACTCTGCCAGCTGCTTCTGGGCATTGTCGCCGTTGAGCGACTGGGCAATGCGCATGGCCCGCTCAATGACATTTTTATCGCGGGATTGCTGTGCAGCTCTGAGATAATTAACCAGAGTGACATCATACCGGCCACGTTGTGCTGCAATTTCTGCCGAGAGGAGCAGGTAAAGGGTTTCCGGCTCAAAGTCTGCGTATTCGATCGGTGGCTCGCTGCTCGTTTGCCCGATACCATCCTGTTTGTTCGTGCCAGTCGTCTCGTCGACGGCCGACGTGCCCCCCAAACCGGTTATACTGGCGCAACCTGCCAGTGAGAGGCCGAACAGGCAGGTAACCAAAAGCGGTGCGGATTTATGCATGCAACTTCCCGTAGTTTGTCGACTGCGCATCTTGAATAACCCGGATTCCCTCTTTTTTTTGAGGTGAGTCGGGTCCCGGCGGTGGCCGGTTCCCTATAATGGCATAAGCTCCTGTTCTTGCCCAACTCGTCCGCACTTCCCGAAACGTAGGCGGTTTTGGGTGGCAGGTGAAGGCTCGGCCCGCTAAAATGCCTGCATAGTGGCGTTCGTATACACAGCACACCGGTAAAGGATTGTATAACCAAGAGATGGCATTGCTAACGCTGGGAATCAATCATCGCACCGCCCCGATCGAGTTACGGGAGCGAGTTGCGTTTACGCCTGAGCGCATGTCAGAGGCGTTTGCGGAGTTGCGTGCGGCGTCTGGCGCAAGTGAGGCAGCCATTCTTTCCACCTGTAACCGCACCGAGCTGTACCTTGCGGGCGACGATGACTGCGCGCCGCTGGTGCTGCGCTGGCTGGCCGGCTTCCACGGTCTGGAAGCCGCCGAGCTCGAAGAAGTGCTTTATATACACCGCGACGCTGATGCGGTGCGACACGTGATGCGCGTCGCTGCCGGGCTGGACTCCATGGTTCTGGGTGAGCCGCAGATATTCGGCCAATTAAAGGATGCCTATGCGCTGTCACGGGAACACGGCGGTAGCGGATCCTTCCTTTCCCGAATGTTTGAACAGACTTTCACTGTTGCCAAGCGGGTCCGTACACAAACCGCTATCGGCGAAAACCCGGTTTCTGTAGCCTATGCGGCCGTGAGCATGGCTCGCCGCATTTTTGCTGACATGTCATGCAATAAGGCGCTGCTGATCGGCGCAGGCAAAACGATCGAACTGGTTGCGCGCCACCTTGCAGATGCCGGTGTGAAGAACTTCATTGTTGCTAACCGCACGCTGGAACGCGCTCAGGCGCTGGCAGAATCCAGGGGCGGCCGGGGTATTCTGCTTTCGGAGATTCCGGATTACCTGGCCGATGTCGACATTATCATTTCATCCACTGCCAGCCCGCTACCGATTCTCGGCAAAGGCGCGGTCGAGCGCTCCCTGAAAAAGCGCAAGCACCGGCCGTTTTTCATGGTGGATATTGCGGTGCCCCGGGATATTGAACCGGAAGTGGCTTCCTTGGCGGATGTTTATCTTTATACCGTTGATGATCTGCGCCAGGTAATCGACGAAAACATTCGTACCCGTGAGGGTGCTGCCCGTGAAGCGGAGAACCTCATAGCAGCGGGTGTACAGGAGTTCCTCAGCCAGCTCCGCGCACTGGATGCGGTTTCCACGTTGAAACAGTTCCGGCAGCGTGCGGAAGTATTACGAGACGTAGAAACAGAAAAAGCTCTGCGCGCCTTGCGCAATGGCGGTGACCCCGAAACAGCTTTGCGCAGCCTCGCGCGGGGCCTTACAAACAAACTCCTGCACGAGCCGTCTATACAGGTTCGGAAGGCCACCACTGAAGGACGCACCGAGGTGACTGAATGGCTGAGAGAGCTGCATCAGCTTGATGTGTTGGACGCAGACGCGACGACCACCCCGGAAAAACTATGAAACCATCAATACAGTCCCGCCTCGAGCAGCTCGTTGAACGCTTCGAGGAGGTGAGTGCTTTGCTTAGCGATCCAGCCACTATTGCCCGCCAGGACAAGTTCCGGGAATTATCCCGGGAGTATGCTGAGATTGAGCCTGTAGTGCAGTGTTTTCAAGCCTGGAAGCAGTCGCTGGGCGATATCAGTGAGGCAAAAGAACTGGCCAAAGACGGCGATGCGGATATGCGCGAAATGGCCGCTGAAGAACTTGAGATTGCCGAGCAGAAAACCGAAGAGCTGGATGAAGAGCTGCAACGGTTGATGCTGCCAAAAGATCCGAACGATGGCAAAAACGTGTTCCTGGAAATACGTGCGGGAACGGGCGGTGATGAGGCTGCAATTTTTGCCGGGGATCTGTTCCGCATGTACAGCCGTTTCGCCGAGCGTCGGCGCTGGCAGATAGAAGTACTGAGCGAGAACGAAGGCGATCACGGCGGGTACAAAGAAGTCATTGCCCGGGTTGCGGGCGACGGTGTTTATGGCGCATTGAAATTCGAATCTGGCGCACACCGGGTGCAGCGTGTACCAGAAACCGAATCTCAGGGCCGTATCCATACGTCTGCGTGTACCGTTGCAATCATGCCGGAAGCAGATGAAGCCGAGGCGATTGAGATCAACAAGGCGGACTTGCGAGTGGATACTTTCCGTTCCTCCGGCGCGGGTGGCCAGCACGTTAACAAAACCGATTCCGCCATCCGGATTACGCACCTGCCAAGCGGCATTGTGGTGGAGTGTCAGGAAGAGCGTTCGCAGCATAAAAACCGGGCCAAGGCCATGAGTCTCTTGGCTTCGAGGCTGCAGAACGTTGAAACTGAGCGTCAGCAGAAAACCATGGCAGAAACCCGTAAAAGCCTGGTAGGCAGCGGCGATCGCTCTGAACGTATCCGCACCTATAATTTCCCCCAGGGCCGGGTAACCGACCACCGGATCAACCTCACACTTTATAAGCTTGATGATGTGATCGCCGGCGATCTGGGCTCCGTGGTTGTGCCGCTTCAGCAAGAGCACCAAGCGGAGCTTCTGGCCTCGCTTGCCGATGACCAGTAAGCCTTTACTGACCTGCCAGGCATTGCTGGATAATGCGGTTCGCCGGATTGCCAGCGATACTCCCCGGCTGGATGCGGAGTTGCTTCTTGCCCACGTAAGCGGCCTGAGCCGTTCCGGTTTCCGTGCTTTTCCCGAACGCGAAGTGAATGCTCCGCTGGCAATTGAATTCGAAGACCTTGTGACGCAGCGTGCCCAAGGTATGCCGGTTGCCTATCTGTTGGGCCACCAGGAGTTCTGGTCACTTTCGTTTGGAGTAAGCAGTAGTACTCTGATACCCCGGCCAGATACCGAATGTCTGGTGGAGCAGGCGCTGGAATTGCCCCTGCCGGATAACGCCCGGGTTATTGATCTGGGCACTGGCACTGGCGCCATCGCTCTGGCATTGGCCAGCGAACGGCCTGATTGGGTGATCAGCGCTTGCGACCTGATGGACGATGCGGTGTCGCTGGCGCAGGCCAATGCCCGCCAGTTGAAGCTGCCGGTGGAGGTTTTTCAGAGCTGTTGGTTTTCCGGGTTGCCCGCTGTCCGTTTTGATCTGCTTGTTTCTAATCCTCCCTATGTGCCCTCTGGCGACCATCACCTTGATGAGGGTGATGTTCGTTTTGAACCGGCCTCAGCGCTGGTGTCTGGTGGGGACGGACTTGATGATATCCGCCTGATTGTGGACGAAGCGCCTGCCTGGCTGAATGCTGAAGGCTGGCTGCTTCTGGAGCATGGATTTGATCAGGCCGAAGCTGTTCAAGGACTGCTCGCCGCCCGAGGGTTTGCTAAGGTGGAAAGCCGGAAAGACTATGGCGGTAACGACCGCATGACACTGGGGCAATGGCCCCAAAAAGGAGCCCTCCATGCTCAGTGATGAAGAACTCCTGCGTTTCAGCCGCCAGATCCTGATGCCCAATTTTGATATTGCGGGCCAGGAGGCTTTGAAATCTGCCCGCGTAGTGGTGGTTGGCGCTGGTGGCCTCGGCTGCCCGGTTGCGCTTTATTTAGGTGCAGCAGGGGTAGGCCACTTAACGCTGGTAGATGACGACGTAATTGAACTGGCCAACCTGCAGCGCCAGATAGCGTTTGAAACCGCCCAGATTGGTGAGTCCAAAGCAGAAACTTTGGCAGCCCGAGTGCGTAGAATTAATCCGGGGGTGTCTATTTCTGTGGTGAACCGCCGCCTGGAATTGAAAGACTTTGCCCGCGAAGTGGCCGAAGCCAGCTTGACCCTAGATTGCTCGGATAACTTCAGCACCCGGTTCGCCCTGAACCGCGCCTGTGTAGCTGCCGGAGTGCCGCTGATCTCCGGCGCGGCAATCCGTGGCGAAGGCCAGCTCAGTGTTTATGATAGCCGGAACCCGGATTCCCCTTGTTACCACTGCCTTTATCCTGAACAGGGCAATGAAGATCTGACCTGTTCCGAGGCGGGAGTAATTGCGCCGCTAGTTGGCATGATCGGCTCCGCCCAAGCCATGGAAGCCATCAAAATGATTTCCGGCGTTGGCAGGCCGCTTGTGGGCCGGTTGCTGATTCTGGATGCCTGGGAAATGCAGTGGCGCGAGATGAAGCTTACCAAAGACCCTGACTGCCCGGTTTGTGGGTTGGAGTAGGCTAGCCTTTCAAAGCTTGAAATTTGGCTATTGCTTCCTTCCTGCTTTCTTTGAGATCAACGATCGGCCTTGGGTATCCGCCGGAGATAACGCCGCTTTTTGACGGATCATGAATGCGCTTGTTATTCAGCTTTGCCAGCTCGGGCACCCACTCACGGATAAACTCCCCCTTCGGATCAAAACGCTCACTTTGGGTAACCGGGTTGAACACCCGAAAGTAAGGCGCCGCGTCGGTGCCGGTGGATGCGCTCCACTGCCAACCGCCGTTGTTGGAGGCCAGGAAGCCATCCACGAGTTTTGACATGAAGTAAGCCTCTCCCAGCCGCCAGTCGATAAACAGGTTTTTGGTCAGGAACATCGCCGTTACCATGCGCAGCCGGTTGTGCATCCAGCCAGTCTGGTTGAGCTGGCGCATGGCAGCGTCAACCAGGGGGATGCCGGTGTTGCCTGATTTCCACGCCTCAAGGTGCTGACTCGGATCGTTCCAGTGCAGCGCTTCAGTTTCCGGTTTGAAGGCGCGGTGCATGCTTACTCGCGGGCAGTGGTACAGGGTATTGATGTAAAAATCCCGCCAGGCGATTTCGTTTATCCAGGTCACCAAGCCTTCCTGATTGCCTCCCATGCCTTGCGCCTGCCGCGCTGCGATCAGGCACTGGCGGCCGGAAAGTACGCCGTTGGCCAGGTAAGGGGAGAGTTGGCTGGTGCCATCAAGGGCGGGGAAGTCTCGTTGTTCCTTGTAGGCGCTGCCATGTTCCGCAAGGAACAGTTCCAGCTGAGAATGCGCAGCATCCTCTCCGGTTTCTACCAAGGCTGGCGGAGCCTCTTTAAAACCTTCAGGAATGTTTGTTATGCGCTCCGGCTGAATGGCGTCGCCCCGGGCTTGAGGTGCGGGATAAAGTGTTGGCTGGGTTTCATCAATCCAGTTGCGCCAGCGGCGGGAGAATGGCGTGAATACAGAGTAAGGCTCGTTCTGGCCCGTCAGTATTTCACCTACCGGGGCTACGGTCTGATCATGGTACTTGCGGGTTGCGATGCCCCGTTCATCAAAACGGTGCTTCACTACTTTGTCGCGCTTGCGCTCGTTGACGCCATACTCTTCATTGAAGTGGAGCTGGCTGATGTCATGCTCCCGGCAATGTGCTTCAAGCGCCATAATGCTGTCGCTGAAGCGATCAGCGTTTATAAAAGAAAGTGGTATGCCGAGCTTTGCCAGCTCACCGGCCAGAGCATTTGCATGGGCGACAACAAACTGAACCCGCGCCGGTGACCAGTCGTGCTCCTGCCATTGTGCCGGCGTAAGAATGAAGCAGGCACGAACATCCGTATTACCTTCCGTTTTATCGGATTTTTTGCAGGCGGCGGTAAGGGCGGGGTTGTCGGCGATTCGCAGGTCGTTTCTGAACCATACCAGTTGCGTCATAGGCGATTCCGTGTCGGGTTCCGGCTTTGAGTGTAAGGGTAATTACATCGTACTGTGGCAATAAAATCACGTGGTTAGATATTCGCCCGAGGGCCAGGATTGGATTATAGTCGTCACACCTTTTTAGCAGCCGTATTCGTCGGAGATTTACAGCGTTTATGGATAATGAAACCGAAAGCCGGCGTGACGGTACTTGGGCTCAGCCGTATGAGTTTGTCTCCGGGCAAACACAGCATCATAAGCTTGGGCACGTGCGGCTGTGGGTTACTCTGCTGGACAAGGAGTGGCAGGTACGCTTCGAAACCCGGGCGCCTGAGACCGACCCTGTTGGCTGGACGGAATCCATTGGGCATAAGCTGCCACTTGCCGGCGTATCCCTGCAGCGCTTTATCCGGGACGGGGATTCGTCAACGGTAACCTTCATACCGGCAGTGGCCAATCTTCCGACGGTGATTCGTCCTTATCATCCGCTGACCATCCCCGGCGGCGCGCGGTGCACGATTTACGTGGGAACGGTTGTCTGGATGAAAGTCTGTGCTGGGCAAAATCAGACACTTCTTACTGAGGTTCCTCTGGCGGTGCCATCTCTTACCTGGGTGGGGCGAAATACCATGGAAGGTGAGCTGTGCTACTCGTCGTCGAGCTTTGGCCGTTTAGTACTTGAGGCAGTGCCGAAGCGGCCATGGCGCGCAGTGACTCCCGTCACGATCATTAACCGCAGGACGGAGCCCTTGCTGCTGGAACGCTTCAGTTTGCCTACACCGTTACTGTCACTGCATCAGAATGAGCGCGGAGAGCTGTGGACACCGGGTGTGGTTGTAGAGGTGGCAACCGATATGAATTCAGCAAGCCTGCATGTGGATGAAGGCTTGCTCGTTGCTGCCGGCCCGTGCCAGCAAGTGGCGCCGGCCCGGGAAAAAGTAGCCAGAGGGCGCTTCGTGCGGGCTTTCGACCGGGTATTTGGCTAATGCACATTCTGCGGAGTAATGATTGTGGCTGAAGAGCTGAAAACGGGTGCAATGAATGTGTTTGCCGACATAGCCTGGGGCCAGTGGATCAGCTCTGGCTTTTTGCTGGTGCTTGGTGTTGTTCTCGGGTCACTGGCTGCGCGCAGTGTGTCAAAGGTGATGGCCAAACGCAGCTCCCGACACCATACCGTAATGGTTCGTCGGCTGGTGTTTTACGTCATCTTTTTGCTGTTTGGCGTGGCGGCGCTGCGAGAAGCCGGATTTTCACTGGACGTGGTATTGGGCGCGGCCGGTATTCTTACTGTCGCCATCGGTTTTGCGTCCCAGACTTCCGCATCCAATATGATCAGCGGGTTATTCCTGCTTGTTGAAAAGCCCTTTGAAATTGGTGATTTCATCGAGGTGGAAACCATTATGGGCGAAGTGGTTGGGATCGACATGCTTAGCGTAAAACTGCGCACCAGAGACAACCTTTATGTGCGTATACCTAACGAAACCTTGATCAAGACCCCTGTAGTCAACCGTTCCCGATTTCCGATTCGCCGGATCGACCTGAGCGTGGGGATTGCCTATGCTGAAGATGCAGAGAAAGTAGAAACTCTGTTGATGGAGTTGGCAGAAAAGAATCCCGCCTGTCTGGAAGAGCCGAAAGCGTTTGTATTGGTAACCGCGTTTGGCCCATCCTCGGTAGAACTGCAGTTTTCTTTCTGGGTGCCAAAAGACAAGGTGCTTGAGGGTAAAAGCGGCATGCTCGTTGCCATCAAGAAAATCCTGGACAGGGAAGGTATAGAAATACCCTTTCCGCACACCAGTATCTATGCCGGCAGTCATTCCGAACCCTTCCGCGTGCAGCTTATGGCGCCGGAAAAAGCCATTGAAAAGGAACAGTTGGATGTCTATAAAGACAGCTGAAGCCCTCAAAACCGTTGCGCAGATACCTGCTGAAAACAAAATCAGCCTGGGCTGGCGGGAGTGGGTGGCGCTGCCTGATCTGGATATTAACCGCATCAAGGCAAAAGTGGATACCGGTGCCCGTACCTCCTGCCTGCATACGTTCCGGACGGAACCCTACACACAGGACGGCGAGCGCCGGGTTCGGTTTTGGGTTCATCCGGTTCAGAATGATATGCACCAGGTGGTGGAGTGCGATGCCCGCGTTCTTGATGAACGTGATGTATCGGATTCCGGGGGGCACAAGGAATTGCGACTGGTGATTGAGACCACGTTGGTGGTTGGTGGCCAGAGCTGGCCCGTTGAAATGACGCTGACGAATCGGGATACCATGCGGTTTCGCATGCTGCTCGGGCGTACCGCGATGGCGGGCCGCTCAATGATATACCCCGAAGCTTCCTATCTCGCCGGGGAACCGGCTTTGAGGCCTGAAAAATGAAAATTGCAGTTCTGTCCCGCAACCGGCATCTCTACTCGACCCGTCGTCTGGTGGAAGAAGGTATTAACCGTGGTCATGAGGTGAAGGTTATCGACTGCCTGCACTGTTCCATGAATATCACGTCTGCGAACCCCCTTATTCATTATCACGAAGAAGTGCTGGAGAATTTTGACGTTGTGATTCCCCGTATTGGGGCCTCCGTCACCTTCTATGGAACGGCGGTTTTGCGCCAGTTTGAAATGATGGGCGTGTTCCCGGTGAACGAGTCTGTAGCCATCACTCGCTCACGGGACAAACTACGATCTTTGCAGCTGCTTGCTCGCAAAGGCGTCGGCATGCCGGTAACTGGCTTTGCCAACAAGCCGGATAACGTGCCCGAATTGCTGAAAATGGTGGGTGGTGCACCGGTGGTTATCAAACTCCTCCAAGGTACCCAAGGCATTGGTGTGGTGCTGGCGGAAACCCGCACAGCAGCAGAGAGCGTGATTGAGGCCTTTATGGGCCTCAAGGCTGACATTCTTGTGCAGGAGTTCATCAAGGAAGCCGGCGGCGCTGATATCCGTTGTTTCGTGATTGGCGACAAAGTGATTGCCGCCATGAAGCGGCAGGGTGCCGACGGCGAATTCCGCTCCAACCTGCATCGGGGTGGAACAGCATCGCTGGTAAGGATTACGCCGGAAGAGCGCCGCACCGCCATCACAGCTGCCAAGGCCATGGGCCTGAACGTGGCCGGTGTTGATCTGTTGCGCTCAAGCCGCGGGCCTCTGGTGATGGAAGTAAACTCCTCGCCCGGCCTGGAAGGTATTGAAAACGCCACTGGCAAAAACGTCGCTGGTATGATCGTTAACTGGATCGAAAAAAATCAGGCGCCCTGGCGCACTAAAACCAAAGGCAGAGGTTAATCGATGGCGCGCGCGCCCTTTGAAATGGCAGGAGTGCAGGTTCAGCCTGGCACCCGACAAACCATAGAAATTCCAGTCGCGAAGTTGTACACCCATACCCCTTTGAACCTACCCGTGGAGATTGTTCATGGGCGTCGGGATGGCCCGGTATTGATGGTGTGTGGAGCCATACACGGTGATGAAATCGCCGGGGTGGAAATTGTGCGCCGTGTGCTCACCAATTCGGCGCTTCGCAATTTGCGCGGTACGCTGGTAGCGGTACCTATCGTGAACATCTTCGGGTTTGTGCACCGCACACGCTATTTGCCCGACAGACGCGACCTTAACCGCTGCTTTCCCGGCAGCGAGAGGGGCTCCCTTGGCGGCCGCATTGCTTATCTTTTGCGTACCCAGATTATGGAGCACGTAACGCACATCATCGATTTACACACAGGTGCCATTCACCGCTTTAACCTGCCGCAGGTTCGGGCAGAGCTGAAAAACCCTGAAACCGCGCGCATGGCCGAAGCGTTTGCAGCACCGGTGATTATTAATGCGGGCTTGCGCGACGGCAGTCTGCGCGCCTACGCAGACTCTCTGGATATTCCCGTTATCACCTATGAAGGCGGTGAAGCGCTGCGTTTTGACGATGTTGTTATCGGCAGCGGCGTTAAAGGCGTTATGCGTGTGATGCGGGAGCTGGAGATGGTTCCTCCCCGGAAAGGTCGAAATACGTCGAAAAAGCGTTCGGAAATTGCAGCCAGCTCGCAGTGGGTGAGGGCAGATATCGATGGCATCATGCGCCCCGTTGCCAAACTCGGGCAGAAAGTGCGCAAAGGCCAGAAGCTGGCCATGGTAGCGGACCCCTTTGGCGAATCAGAAACGGCCATTATCTCGCCCTGCTCCGGCATCGTTATTTGTGTGAACAACCTGCCCCTGGTCAATGAAGGCGAGGCGATCTATCACATCGCCCGGTTTGACGAGTTGAGCGAAGCAGAGAAAGCCATGGACTACTTCCGTAGCTCCTTTGAGGCGGAAGTGAGCGAAGCCGTTGTGCCCATGCACCCCTGGGATGAACTTCAGAAATAAACCACAGGAGCTGTCATGATCTGGGATCAGACATTTGTTGACCTGGCACCGCTGCCGCGGGGATTCCATCTCGTAACCAATGAAATTCTGGTTCAGGCGCCGGATATGACCAACTGCGAAGTGGGGCTGCTGCATCTGTTTATCCAGCACACCTCGGCTTCACTGGCAGTCAACGAAAACGCTGACCCGGATGTGCGCGGTGATCTTGAGCGCCACTTTAACGTGATGGTGCCGGAAGGCGCGCCGCATTATGAGCATGTGATGGAGGGGCCAGACGACATGCCGGCTCATATCAAGAGCATTCTAATTGGCCCGTCACTCACGCTGCCGGTGCATCATGGGCGCCTGGCTCTTGGAGCATGGCAAGGCCTCTATCTTTGCGAACACCGGGATCGGGCGGATGGCCGGCGGATTGTGGCTACGTTGCAGGGGCGTTGGTGAGGGCAGGGAATTTGCGGATTGGGCCGGAATGGACTCGGAGAGCGTTCATTTGCCACTTTCTAACGCTTTTGGTGTCCGGTTGCCCGACTGGTTAGCGAGTGCTCGCCTCAACATCAGGTTTCTCCCAAGCTAATACATTGATGCAATAATTCACGCCAGCAATGAAATACTCTTTGATCTCTGGATTTTGACCACTTTGTTGAATGCTCTTGGTGCAACGCTGGAAGAGCCCTTGTGTCACTTGACCCATAACCTATCCCTAGAAATTCTGGCCCAAATACATGCCGGCAAGTACCAGCACGGGGAATCCCAATTTTTTTGACCCAGACGGAATAAATGGCGAAAACGAGCATAGATGCCTGTCCAATGGCCAAGCATGTGCACTTAGTTGCCTTCACGTTGAGAGCTTGGCTTAAAAAGTTTAAACCAAGCGATTAAGCCCGCTATAGACCCGAAGCCTAGAAAAACGAAAAATTCTTCGACGTTAAAGTCGCCAACTTTATACATTAGCCCCAGGAAAACTAAAAGAAATGTTCCAATGGTGCCGACAACCCTTAAATTCATATTTTAATCCTCGAAATTTGTGGACTCACATAACGCGTAGCTTTGTGGCAATTTTGGAACCGCGAAGCGGTGGAAAAATTGTCCGACAACAGCGTATTGTGTACGCCCAGCATGGGCATGAACTAATGGGGTGAAAGTCCCCTGTGGGAAGGTCACCGTTCAGCCGGTTTTAGCCGATTGAACGCTAACCACTAGCGAATGGCAAGGGCCAATCCGTGAGGAG
>Ga0307486_1000634_pt1 | contig 30840 bp, 23 predicted proteins | sample CBIW02metaG_FD_203663 | JGI IMG/M metagenome (GOLD analysis project Ga0307486, IMG submission 203663) | Sea-ice brine microbial communities from Beaufort Sea near Barrow, Alaska, United States - CBIW 0.2 | ecosystem: Environmental > Aquatic > Marine > Coastal | place: USA: Alaska | collected... | reverse complement strand
ATCTTTCATAGTGGCACAAAACGAACCGATATGGGCTCAACTAATAGCCAAAATTGGCACAATTTGAACCGAAATGCCTGGCACTAACCGACCGAAATCACTGGCACAATTCGATCCGATATATCCATCTCTAAAGTTTTCAATTTCCAAGTCCTGGATTTGCTTATGTTTTATAAAATTGACCCATATACAGATTTAACGGAGAAAAAATTTCCTACACATATAGAAAACCCATCAGCAATTCACTAAAAAGATTGCTAGCTCTCTAATATTTTTGAAGGGTAGCCTTTCTTCTCTATCGAGCTTCTTTAAAAAATTCGAATTATGGTAACTTACTAAATTGGAAAAATAAATCTTTTCATTTTTCGGTGCTTTCCCTTTAATAACTACTTTAATACTATTTACTTGAATTGAAAGTGATTCTTTTGATAATTCAAGCAAATCGTCTCGATTCTTCGCTCCAGATTATTCAAAAACACTTTTATTGCTTCTTCTGTTTTCATTTTTAAGCGATTTCTTAGATGATTTGTATGCTTCCATCTATCTTTTAAATAAATTTCCATGTACTCAAAGTTGAAGAGGTACCGTCACTAATAATTTTACAATAGATAAAATACTCTTTTTGCTTACACCAAGCTGCCCAGTGGTACAGAGCTATGGAAGAATCAAGCTTCAAAGCATTTAATACCATGGCCAATTATTCCTTCAGTTTGAACTACAGGTCCATCTTAAACTACTTCAAGAATAGAAGTACAAATGCTTCTGCAAAATCATTTAATACCAAAATAAAAGCGTTTAGGGCTCAGTTTAGAGGAGTGAAAATGTAGAATTTTTTCTGGAAAGATTAACTACAATTTTTGCTTAAACACAACAATTAGGCTTGATCTTTTTAAACACAAAAAAAGGATGAAGTTAAACTCCATCCTTTTCTTTAGAATTATTCTCATTTTGGGGCAAATAAGAATAAAGGATTTAATTCGTTTTCGTTTGGGGCAAAAAAAGATTAAATCATTTTGATAATGTAAATATAGATTAGAAAAAACTATTCACCAAACAAAAAGTGCTTTTTATCTGTTTTTATTGCATTTAATCGATGAAATACGTCTTTATTGATAAGAATTTCTTTGCTATATTCTTTTGCAGACTGACTTTAAGAAAGAATAAAGTTTTAATTACCTTTGGCTTCCGTTACACGGGATTCACCAAAATTATTAAGACGAGCATCCCTTTGAAAACGTCCGAAAATCTACTAATTAAACGCTTACAGGACAAAAAGACTTCTTCAGAAGCTTTTAAAGAACTGGTATCTTTATATAAAGAGCGTTTATACTGGCACATACGTAACATGGTTAAAGACCATGAAGATGCCCATGATGTGCTTCAAAATACTTTTATTAAGATTTTTAAAAATATTCATAACTTTAAAGGAGAAAGCAAATTGTTTTCCTGGATGTATCGTATTGCTACTAACGAAGCGATTAGCTTTCTAAATAAAAGGGCCAAACGAAATCATATTACTTCAGAGGATTTACAACAACAGCTTATTTCAAACTTAGAAAGTGACGTTTATTTTGAAGGAGATGAAATTCAACTAAAATTGCAACAGGCTATTGCCAGTCTTCCGGCTAAACAGCAACAGGTTTTTAATATGAAATATTTCCAGGAATTAAAATACCGGGAAATGTCAGAAATTCTGGAAACCAGTGAAGGAGCGCTAAAAGCTTCCTACCATCATGCGGTTAAAAAAATTGAGGAATACTTAAAAACCAATTAAACCTTTTGTACTTTTCATAGTCAAATAATAAATGAAGAAAGACAATTTATCATATAATCCAAATTCAGGTTTTAAAACCCCATCAAGTTATTTTGAGGGTTTGGAGGAGGAGTTATTGGATATGGTGAAACTTTCAGAAAACCTTAGAGAAAAAAAATCGGCCGGTTTTACAACTCCCAAAGGATATTTTGACGGGTTGGAAGATGAGTTGCTTAAAAAAGTATCTAAAAAAGAACCAAAAGTAAGAACCTTATTTACAAAAGATGCTTTCCTTTATGCAGCCAGCATCGCAGCTATTGTTATAGCTTTTGCCAGTACTTTCTATATAAACCCCGAAACGCAAACAAGCTGGGAAAATCTTGAACTTTCAGTAATGGAAAGTTATATAGACGATAATAATATAGATTTTTCTACCGGTGAAATTTCAAATTATATTTTTCAACAAGGCTATGTAGTAGACGATAGCGATTTAAACACAGTAGATTCTGAAGCAATGAGGAATTATCTTGATGAAAATATGGATGATCCCCTTTATATTTTAGATGAAGATTAATATGAAAAACCTATTATTAATATTATTTATGTTTTCTGGATTGTGGCAGTTGCAGTCACAGGAACGCGATGATTCTCATCGTGAAAAAATCAAGGAATTAAAAACCGCTTTTTTTACCCAGGAATTAAATCTTGATAAGAAAAAAGCGCAGCAATTTTGGCCGATCTATAATGAGTACGAAACCAATTTGCACGAACTAAGAAAGCGCGAGCACAGAGATCTTCCTAATCTTCAATGTATTTCAGAAAATGATGCTGAAGAGATGTTAGATGAGTATATTGTTATAGAAAAGCAGGATTATATTTTAAAACAAAAGCTTTTTAAGGATTTGAAGGAAATTATGACCGCGCAGGAAATTATTAAACTCCATAAGCTTGAGGACGAATTTCATAAAAAATTGATTAAAGAATACCGTGCACGAAAAGAACGTGAAAAGCGGGACGAAGAGTAAGTTAACTTCTTGCGAGTCCACAGAAAAAAATAAATACTTTAGTTCAAAACCCTCGTATTAAAATCTCACTAAGTGAGTTTTAGGTTTAGTTTTTTGGTTAGTTAGTAGTTAGTATCCCGGTTGGTTTTGGCTTTCCGGGATTCTTTTTTTCTAAAAGTGAGTTTTGAAATTCGTCCTTTTCCCGCAGCATAAGCCACCGAGTCGTTTTTAAACCTTAACGTATAAAAACCTTCTTCAGAAAGTTCCTCCCAGGTTTTTCCGGAATCTTTTGAATATGAAATCCCGCTAAATCCGGTTGCAATTATCCTTTCTCCACCACCATTGGGCACAAACTTCACACTACTCTTATATCCCGGCTCCTCCCCTTCTGCAACCAACTCCCAGGTTTTACCACCATCGTTAGTAATGGCTTTGTTCCCGGTTTTTCCATCTGGATTAGTATAATCACCACCTATAATAATCCCGAAATTTTCATCATAAAAATCCATACTGTATCCACCGGTTGTCGATTCGCCATCTATTAAAGGAGTATCATAAACTTCCCAGGTTTCGCCTTTATCTGGAGAGAAATAAATTCGGGATTTCATTCCCCCTGTCAAAATCCAGGTCTTATCTCCTTCAATGGCGATATTGGAATTACTGGCTGCAAAAGCCGCTTCACCATCTATAACCTCAGGCAAGGCATCACAGTTTAATTTTTCCCAGGATTTTCCGCCGTCACGTGTAATAATTACAGAAATGCAAGTATCGGTTGGGTCACCCATGGCAATTCCTTCCTGATTATTCCAAAAAGCCATGGCATCGTAAAAAGCTTTTTCGTTCTCCTCTTTATAAACCAGTTCCATCGCTCCGGAATTTCCAGTTTTATAAAGTAAGCCCGGACTACCCACGCTGAGCATAAAGAAATCTGTATCGGTTGAAGCTACCGCCCTAAACTCTGGCACCAGGCTATCATATTTCTGAGTATTGGTTCTCCAGGTTTTGTTATTAAAATTATACATTCCAAAAGTGGCATTGTTAGCCGCAAAAGCGAGGTTATTCCCAATAATTTCAATCGCACGAATACTAAAAGAATCATTTTCCAGGATTGGTTCTATTGCAACTGAAGAATAATCAATTTCAGTTTTAGCCTGTTTTTCATTTTCAGCTTCTTTTTCATTTTTACAGGCACTAAAAATTAAAAGGAGACAAAAAACTATAAGTCTGTTCATAAGTTGAATTTTAATCGTTTTAGATAACCAGTAAACTACCTTGGGGCAAGCCCCTAGACATTATTGGGAGATATATCTTGATTCGAGGCAGGCCTCGGAACTCCCGATACTTATCGGGATAAATTTCGATTATCGAGTCAAAGGTAAATTTTTCCGAAGCAAAAATAACACATGTTAAGCTTAGAAAGCATTCAAAGAAAATACTATTTTAATTTCAAAGAAAGCCTCGAAGCATTAAATCTCGATTATCGAGTAAAAAACTTACCTTTGCAAATTCAAAATTTAGTTATGCGCTTACACAGGAATTTGGTTTTTGCGACCATCGATGCCTTAAATGAAATTTTCAACAATAATAAATATGCCGATAAGGTCATTGAGCAAACCTTAAAACGCGATAAGCGTTGGGGTTCTCGTGATCGTAGCTTCATTGCCGAAACCGTTTACGATATTGTTCGCTGGAAAAGGCTTTATGCAGAAATTGCCGAAGTAAAAGAACCCTTTGATCGTGAAAATTTATTTAGATTATTTACCGTTTGGGCTACCCTGCGTGGTATTGCCTTACCAGACTGGCCACAGTTTGAAAACACACCTACCCGACGAATTAAAGGGAAATTTGATAGCTTAAGTAAAATTAGAAAATACCGGGAATCTATTCCAGATTGGATGGATGAGCTTGGTGTAAAAGAACTTGGCGAAAAAGTTTGGGAGAAAGAAATCGCTGCCCTTAATACGCAGGCACCGGTCATACTTAGAGCCAATACGCTTAAAACCACAAAAGATAATTTACGCAGTGTTCTTAAGGATGAAGAAATTATTTCCGAACCTATAAAAGGCTATAGAGATGCTTTAAAACTAGAAGAACGTGGCAACGTTTTTAGAACTCAGGCTTTTAAAGATGGTTTCTTTGAAGTCCAGGATGCCTCTTCGCAGTTAGTAGCCGAATTCCTGGAAGTAGAACCTGGAATGCGCGTGGTAGACACCTGTGCCGGTGCCGGTGGGAAAACGCTTCACCTTGCGGCTTTGATGGAAAACAAAGGCCAGATAATCGCTACCGACATCTACGGAAATAAACTCAAAGAACTTAAACGCCGAGCCAAACGTGCCGGCGCTCATAATATTGATCCACGTGCAATTGATACCACAAAAGTTATCAAGAAACTATACGGAACTGCAGATCGTGTACTTATAGATTCCCCTTGTAGCGGACTCGGTGTCCTAAGCCGAAATCCTGATGCTAAATGGAAACTACAGCCAGAATTCATAGACAACCTTATAAAAACCCAGGCCGAAATTATCGAAACTTATTCCCGTATCGTTAAACCCGGTGGAAAAATGGTTTATGCTACCTGCTCGATTTTACCTTCTGAAAATGAAAAGCAAGTAGAAAATTTCCTGAAGAATACTGAAGAAGGAAAAAAGTTCAGATTGCTTAGAGACCAGAAAATACTTTCTTCTGAAACTGGTTTTGACGGGTTTTATATGGCGCTTTTAGAGAAAAAACCTTAAGGGTTTCTCCCCAATTTTTTTGAATGATTCAATTTCAGGGGAATTCCTGTTATTTTCCCTGAAATTGATTCTCGATGAAAAATTACTGCTTTTTATTTCTTTTAATACTTCTTTATTCCTGTTCCGAAGACGATATTGTGGTTTCTGAAGAACTGGCGGAAGAAAATAATTTTTCGGCTGAAATTTTCTTTTCTGAATATGTAGAAGGTACTTCATTTAATAAAGCACTGGAAATTGTAAATCTTACCGGAGAAAATATTGATCTTGAAGCTGAACTTTATTCTATTAGAAAACAATCCAACGGCGCCGGCGATTGGATGGGCGAAGTTATGCTGGAAGGTACCTTGGAAAACAATGAAACTTTTGTAATTGGGAATGAATCTGCCAATATTTCTGAAATAACTTCAAAATCAAATCAATTAAAAACCGGAGCCCCGCTGGATTTTAATGGCAACGACCCGGTCGGACTTTTTAAAAACGGGGAGTTAATAGACATCATTGGCCACATTGATAGTCCCGAAGATTTCGCCAAAGACCAAACCTTAAGAAGAAAGAAAACAATAACCGAGCCTTCACTGGAATACAATCCGGATGACTGGGATATCTTTGAAATGAATACAGTAGATGGCTTGGGTGAATATTAGAATTTGGAAATCATCTAATCTAAAGTTTCAATTTATAATATTCCACGGGCTTATTGAAAAGACAAAATTTAGATAATAGAACCTTTAAGTGCGTCATAACGAGCAACAAAGCGCGGCAATCTATTGCTTTTGGTAATCCGTTAACTTATTATTGGAAAATCTCTGCTCACATTTTGCAGATTGCTTCAGTCGTGCTTCCTTCGTAATCATCATTGCAGAAAACACAAAATATAAAATTTGATTCGTGAATTTGTGGCAAATTTTTTTTCAATTTATTTCTTCATTCACATCCTAAAATATTCCCTGTAAAAAACCTAAATTTGTGCTTTCTCGAACAACACAAAACAACATAGAATGATCCTTTTCTTTGGAGACCAAGCAACTAAGGTTTTTGCGGTAGAAACGCATACTAACCTTACGGCGCAAGACATCACAAAATTAAACTGGCTTTTTGGGAATACACAACAAATCGATAAATCTGCTCTGGCAGATTTTTTTGTTGGTCCTCGTGCCGCAATGATCACGCCCTGGAGTACCAACGCGGTAGAGATCACCCAGAATATGGGTGTTAAGGGAATAATCAGAATTGAGGAATTCTTGCGAATAGACAAGAATTACCACGATTTTGACCCGATGCTTTCCCAGAAATACAAAGGCCTGGATCAGGATATTTTTGATATTCATATCAATCCGGAGCCTATCATTGAAATTGATGATATTGAAGCCTATAATCAGCAGGAAGGTTTGGCGCTTAATGTAGAAGAAGTCGCTTATTTACAGGGCTTAGCCGATAAATTAGGTCGAAAACTAACCGACTCTGAAGTTTTTGGGTTTTCCCAGGTAAATTCTGAACATTGCCGCCATAAAATTTTCAAAGGTACTTTTGTGATTGATGGAGAGGAAAAACCGAGTTCGCTGTTTAAATTAATCAGGAAAACTTCTGAAAAAAACCCGAACGAGATCATTTCGGCTTATAAAGATAACGTGGCTTTCATTAATGGACCGAGGGTGCAGCAGTTTGCACCAAAACTTCCTGATGTTCCTGAATTTTACGAAAATAAAGATTTTGATTCGGTTATTTCCATAAAAGCCGAAACTCATAATTTCCCAACCACGGTAGAACCTTTTAATGGTGCTGCAACCGGAAGCGGTGGCGAAATTCGCGACAGGCTTGCCGGTGGAAAAGGTTCTTTGCCTTTAGCCGGAACCGCAGTTTATATGACTTCCTATTCCCGACTCGATAAAGATCGAAAATGGGAAGACGGAATGAAAGAACGTGATTGGTTATACCAAACCCCGATGGATATTTTGATAAAAGCATCAAACGGGGCTTCAGATTTTGGAAATAAATTTGGGCAACCTTTAATTTCGGGCTCAGTGCTAACTTTTGAGCATTCCGAGCATCAAAGAAGTTTGGGTTACGATAAAGTAATTATGCTTGCCGGCGGGATTGGTTACGGAAAAGCCAGCCAGGCACAAAAAGATATTCCGAAGAAAGGCGATAAAATTGTTATCCTTGGAGGTGAAAATTACCGAATTGGAATGGGTGGTGCCGCGGTTTCTTCTGCAGATACTGGCGAATTAGGAAGCGGTATAGAATTAAACGCCATCCAAAGGGCCAATCCTGAAATGCAAAAACGTGCCTCTAACGCGGTACGCGGAATGGTAGAAAGCGAAGAAAACCCTATAGTTTCTATTCACGATCACGGTGCGGGTGGACATTTAAACTGCCTTAGTGAACTGGTAGAAGAAACCGGCGGGAAAATCGATTTAGATAAACTCCCGGTAGGCGATCCTACCCTTTCAGCAAAAGAAATTATCGGAAACGAATCCCAGGAACGCATGGGATTGGTTATTGGGGGTGAGAATTATGAAATCTTAAAAAGGGTTTCAGAACGTGAACGCTCGCCAATTTATCAGGTTGGCGATGTTACCGGCGATCACAGGTTTACTTTCGAAGGTTCAAAATCAGGTCAAAAACCAATGGATCTGGAGCTTTCAGATATGTTTGGCAGCTCACCAAAAACCATAATGAAAGACACATCAGTAAACAGAGTTTATGACGATGTAGTTTATTCTTCAGAAAACATTAAAGATTATTTAATGCAGGTACTTCAGTTGGAAGCCGTTGCATGTAAAGATTGGTTAACCAACAAGGTAGACCGCTGTGTGACCGGGCGCGTAGCAAAACAGCAAACCGCCGGGCCCTTGCAGCTTCCGCTAAACAATTGCGGCGTAATGGCGCTGGATTATAACGGGAAAGAAGGTGTGGCGACTTCTATTGGCCACTCTCCAGTTTCTGCATTGGTAGATCCTGTTGCTGGTTCCAAAAATTCAATTGGGGAAGCACTTTCAAATATTATTTGGGCGCCTCTGGAAAAAGGTTTAAAATCTATTTCGCTTTCAGCAAACTGGATGTGGCCGTGTAATAATGAAGGGGAAGATGCCAGGCTTTATGAGGCTGTGCAAGCTGTTTCAGATTTTGCGATTTCCCTTGGAATAAATGTTCCTACCGGAAAAGATTCGCTTTCTATGAAACAGCGTTATAAAGACGGTGAAGTTCTTTCACCCGGAACGGTAATTATTTCAGCTGCCGGGCATTGCGACGATATCACGAAAGTAGTAGAGCCGGTTTTGCGAAAAAATGGCGGTGATATTTATTACATCAATTTATCGCAAGATAAATTTAAACTTGGCGGATCTTCTTTTGCGCAAATTCTGAATAAAGTTGGGAAAGAAGTGCCAACGATAAAAGACGATAAAAAATTTGCCGATGCTTTTTATAATATTCAGGGGTTAATTAAACAGGATTTGATCCTGGCTGGACACGATGTGGCTTCAGGCGGATTAATTACTACACTTCTGGAAATGTGTTTTGCCGATAATAATCTTGGTGCCGATTTAGATCTGTCAGCATTAAATGAAAAAGACAGTGTAAAATTGCTGTTTAATGAAAACTGCGGAATTGTTTTCCAGGCAAAAGACGATACGGCCGAAAAAGTACTTACCGATAATAAAGTTGAATTCTTTAAAATTGGAAAAGTAACTGAAGGAAATGAACTGAAAATCATAAACGGATCAGAAAACCTGAATTTCAATATTCCTGAATTGCGGGATGTTTGGTATAAAACCTCCTTCCTTTTAGACCAGAAACAAAGCGGTGTAGATAAAGCTACCGAGCGGTTTAACAATTACAAGAATCAACCGCTGGAATTTAAATTCCCTTATGGTTTTACTGGTCAACTTCCTTTTCAATCTAATTTAATGGAGAAGCCCAGCGAACCCATTAAAGCTGCGATTATTCGTGAAAAAGGCTCCAATTCTGAACGCGAAATGGCAAGGGCGATGCACTTAGCCGGATTTGATGTAAAAGACGTGCACATGACCGATTTAATTTCGGGAAGGGAAACACTGGAAGACATTAAGTTTATCGCTGCGGTTGGTGGATTCTCAAATTCAGATGTTTTGGGAAGTGCTAAAGGTTGGGCAGGAGCTTTCCTATATAATGAAAAAGCCAAAAACGCACTAGATAATTTCTTTAAAAGAGAAGATACTTTATCGCTTGGTGTATGTAACGGTTGTCAGCTTTTTGTAGAGTTAGGATTAATAAATCCAGACCACGAAAAGAAACCGAAAATGCTTCATAATGCCTCCCACAAATTTGAATGTAATTTTACTTCCGTAGAAATTATGGAAAATAATTCGGTGATGCTTTCCAGTCTTTCAGGAAGTAAACTTGGAATTTGGGCGGCACACGGAGAAGGGAAATTCAGTTTCCCATATAAAAAGGAACATTATAATATCGTTGGAGAATACGGCTATGATAAATACCCCGCCAATCCTAACGGTTCAAACCACAATACGGCAATGCTAACCGATGATAGCGGAAGACATTTGGTTATGATGCCGCATTTGGAGCGTTCTACTTTCCCGTGGAACTGGGCGTATTACCCAAAAGACCGAAAAGACGATAAAGTAAGCCCCTGGCTGGAAGCTTTTGTAAATGCCCGAAAGTGGTTGGAGAAAAAATAATTTTTTACCGAAGTTTCTTTAAAACGCCTGATGATATTTTTATTGTCGGGCGTTTTTATTTTTGAATTAATCAAATGATTATCAATTTAATAAATCGCTATTTCAGTTCAGTTTTCTCATAATCTAAATAGCTGTTTTTCATTAAAGAATTTATATTCTTGTTAATATATCTGTGTATATTTTAGTATTTCAATTTGAAATAGGCTATAAATTTGCTATTTTGCAAAGTATATAATAATGCTACACCCTAATGGATAAACCAACAAGATTATTTGACTTTCCTTATTTTCAACTGGAAAAACACGCTTTAGATAAGGCTTTAGTCACTAAATATAACGGGGAATGGAAAGCTATTTCTACCCAGGAATATATTGATCAGGCAAATGCCATAAGCCGTGGACTACTGCGATTGGGCATTAAACCCAACGATAAAATTGCGATAATTTCTACCAGCAACCGTACGGAATGGAATGTAATGGATATTGGTGTTTTACAAACCGGTGCCCAAACTGTCCCAATTTACCCTACAATTTCTGAAGATGATTACCAATATGTATTGGATCACAGTGAGTCTGTATACTGTTTTGTTTCAGACAAAGAAGTGCTAGACAAGCTAAATTCAATTAAACACGATACCAAGCTTAAAGAGGTTTATACTTTTGATGAAATCGAAGGCTCAAAAAACTGGACTGAAGTTCTGGAGCTTGGAGATGATAAAAGCAACCAGGATGAAGTTGAACAATTAAAGAAAGCTGTTAAGCCAGACGATCTTGCAACTTTAATCTATACTTCGGGAACTACCGGAAGGCCAAAAGGTGTTATGCTATCTCATAATAACCTGGTAAGCAATGTAATAGATAGCTCTAAGCGCGTTCCTTTTGAAAGAGGAACTTATGTCGCACTTAGCTTTCTACCGGTTTGCCACGTTTTTGAACGAATGATCCTTTATTTGTATCAGTATTATTCGGTATCTATTCATTTTGCTGAATCTATAGATAAAATAAGCGATAACCTAAAAGAGGTAAAACCACACGTAATTACTGCAGTACCAAGACTTTTAGAGAAAGTTTACGACAAAATTATAGCTAAAGGTTCTACCGTTGGTGGAGTTAAACAGAAATTATTTTTCTGGGCTGTCGAACTTGGATTGGAATATGAACCATACGGCGCAAATGGCTGGTGGTATGAAACCCGACTTAAACTTGCCAGAAAACTTATTTTCTCTAAATGGAAAGAAGGTTTAGGTGGTAATATTGAATTAATCGTTTCTGGATCTGCGGCTCTTCAACCGCGTTTAGCCCGTGTTTTTGCTGCAGCCGATATTCCGGTTATGGAGGGTTATGGTTTAACTGAAACTTCTCCTGTAATCGCGGTAAACGACCAACGAGATAAAGGTTTCCGAATTGGAACAGTAGGAAGACCTATAGATAACGTAACGGTAAAAATTGCAGAAGACGGTGAAATCCTTGCAAAAGGACCGAATGTAATGCTTGGTTACTATAAGGAGCCAGAAAAAACCAAAGAGGTTCTAAATGGAGATCACTTTTTCCATACCGGTGACATTGGAGAACTGGATAAAGACGGTTTCCTTAAAATCACCGATCGCAAAAAGGAAATGTTTAAAACTTCAGGAGGAAAATATGTAGCTCCCCAAATCCTTGAAAACACGATGAAACAATCCCGTTTTATCGAACAAATCATGGTAATTGGTGATGGCCAAAAAATGCCGGCAGCTCTAATTCAGCCTAATTTTGAATTTATCCAGGAATGGGCAAAGCGTAAAAATATTGATATTGGAGATGGCTCTGAAAAGGCTATTGCTGAAAACACCCAGGTTAAAGAACGTATTCAGGAGGAAGTAGATTTTTACAACGAGAAGTTCGGAAAATGGGAACGTATAAAAGTTATAGAACTAACACCGGAAGTTTGGGGAATTGAAGAAGGCCACCTCACTCCTACTATGAAATTGAAGCGCAGAAATATTAAAGAACGCTATATGAAATTATATGAAAAAATTTATAGCCCTTCATAATTTCATATTTTTAAAATTAAAGTTAAAACCCTTCCCCGAGAAGGGTTTTTTTATGCATTTCGCATAAATTTAAGTAATAAATAATCAGAACGAATTATTTATTCAATTTTACTATGCGTGCATAATATATTTTTCTTAACTTTGGGAATCAACATTCAAAAATGAAGGAAAAGACAATAGATTATGTTTTACGGGCCACCTGGATGGCAGTTTCTAAAATGTATAATGAAGAAGCCGGTAAGGCCGGAAGCACAATGTCTACCGGTTTTGCCCTTTTAAGTATTGACCCTGAAAGCGGCACCCCATCTACCTCACTTGGCCCCAAAATGGGAATGGAAGCAACTAGCTTATCCCGAATCCTGAAGACTATGGAGGATAAAGGACTCATTATTAGGAAGAAAAATCCAAAAGATGGCCGCAGTGTACTTATCTATTTAACCGATTTTGGACGTGAAATGCGCGAATATTCCAAAAAAGTAGTGTTGCGATTTGATGAAGCTGTAAAAGAAAATGTTTCAGAAGAAGATTTAATAACTTTCACAGAAGTAGCAAACACCATTTTAAACTTGATTTCTGAAAAGAAAATTTACAAAGAAGAGATAAAACTAGAATAGACCTCACAGGTTTTTGAAACCTGGGAGCTCTCAATGATAATCGAAAACCTTATAGTAAAAACCAGAAAAAATTATGAAGAGAAGAATTAATAAAGTAGCAGTAATCGGCTCCGGAATTATGGGAAGCGGTATTGCCTGCCACTTCGCCAATATTGGCGTAGAAGTTCTTTTGCTGGATATTGTCCCGCGGGAACTTAACGAGAAAGAAAAGAAGAAGGGTCTCACTTTAGAGGATAAAGAAGTTAGAGATCGCCTGGTAAACGAATCCTTACAATCGGCTTTAAAATCGAAGCCCTCTCCTATTTACCATAAAGATTTTGCCACTCGCATAAAAACCGGAAATATGGAAGACGATATTTCTAAAGTTTCGGAAGCCGATTGGATTATCGAGGTGGTTGTGGAACGCCTGGATATTAAACAACAGGTATTCGAAAAACTTGAAAAACACCGTAAAAAAGGGACGCTAATTACTTCCAATACTTCTGGAATTCCTATTCAGCAAATGAATGAAGGAAGAAGTGAAGATTTTCAGCAGCATTTCTGCGGAACCCACTTTTTTAACCCACCGCGTTACCTGAAGTTATTCGAAATTATCCCGGGACCTGACACCAAATCGGAAGTGCTGGAATTCCTTAATGAATACGGAGAAAAATTCCTCGGAAAGAAATCGGTAGTAGCTAAAGATACTCCGGCATTTATTGGTAACCGAATTGGTATTTTCAGCATAATGAGCCTTTTCCATATGGTAAAGGATATGGATATGACCATCGAGGAAGTCGATAAACTTACCGGCCCGGTAATTGGCCGCCAAAAATCGGCTACATTCCGTACAGTCGATGTGGTTGGTTTAGACACTTTGGTTCACGTGGCCAACGGTCTACATAAAGGAGTACCAAACGATGAAGCCCACGACCTTTTCGCCTTACCCGATTTTATCCAGACAATGATGGATAACGAATGGTACGGAAGCAAAAGCGGACAGGGTTTTTACAAAAAAATTAAAAATGAAGACGGTTCCAGCACGATAAAATCACTGGATCTGGAAACGATGGAATATCGCGACCAGAAAAAAGCTTCTTTTGCGACTTTAGAAGAAACCAAAAGCATAGATAATGTTGCCGACCGTTTTGAAGTTTTAATCAACGGAAAAGACAAAGCGGGCGAATTCTATAGAAAGAATTTTTCTGCCCTTTTCGCTTATGTTTCTAATAGAATTCCGGAAATCTCCGATGATCTATATAAAATTGATGATGGTGTAAAAGCTGGATTTGGTTGGGAACACGGTCCTTTTCAAATTTGGGACGCCATTGGCGTAAAGAAAGGTATTGAAATGATGAAAGCCGAAGGCAAAGAACCTGCGGCCTGGGTAAATGAAATGCTGGAAAACGGAAAAGAATCTTTCTACACTGTAAAAGAAGGCAATACTTATTATTACGATATTCAGAAAAAAGGTTACACAAAAATTCCAGGTCAGGATGCGTTTATCATTTTAGATAATATTCGTGAGTCAAAAGAAGTCTTTAGCAACAGCGGAGTTGTAGTTGAAGATATTGGTGATGGAATTCTTAATGTGGAATTCCGAAGTAAGATGAACGCAATTGGTGGTGATGTACTTGACGGAATCAATAAAGCCATAGATATGGCCGAAAAAGATTATCAGGGATTAGTGGTTGCCAACAATGGGAAGAATTTCTCTGTAGGCGCCAATATTGGGATGATTTTTATGATGGCCGTGGAGCAGGAATATGAAGAGCTGAATATGGCAATCAAATATTTTCAGGATACGATGATGCGTATGCGCTATTCCTCTATTCCAACCGTAGCCGCTCCACACTCGATGACACTTGGTGGCGGATGCGAACTTTCACTGCACGCCGACAAAGTTGTGGCAGCAGCCGAAACTTATATTGGTTTAGTTGAATTTGGCGTTGGGGTAATTCCCGGCGGTGGAGGTTCTAAAGAAATGACCGTTCGTGCCGCTGATACTTATGAAAAAGATGACGTTGAACTGAACCGTTTAAGAGAACATTTCCTAACCATAGGAATGGCAAAAGTTTCTACCTCAGCCCACGAAGCTTTCGATTTGAATATTCTTCAGAAAGGAAAAGATATCGTAGTGGTAAATCAGGAACGTCAATTAACTATCGCTAAGAAACACGCGTTGTTAATGGCTGAAAATGGTTACACAAAACCAATTGAGCGAAAGGATATCAAAGTCCTCGGAAAACAAGCATTGGGAGCTTTCTTAGTAGGAACCGACCAAATGAACGCCGGAAAATACATTAGCGACCACGATAAGAAAATCGCTAACAAACTGGCTTATGTAATGGCTGGAGGAGACCTTTCAGAACCACAGATGGTAAGCGAGCAATACCTGTTAGATCTGGAAAGAGAAGCCTTCCTTTCCCTAACCGGAGAACGCAAAACCTTAGAGCGACTTCAGCATATGTTGAAGAAAGGGAAGCCATTGAGAAACTAGTAGTGAGTATTTAGTATAGAGTAGTGAGTAACCATAAAAATCAGAGATATGCACAATTTAAATGATTTAAAAATTTGGAATAAAGCAATGGATATTGCTGAAAAAACTTACCTACTCTCTGCTAATTTTCCTACTGAAGAAAAATTTGGTTTAACGAGTCAAATAAGAAGAAGTGCTGTTTCGGTTCCTTCTAATATTGCTGAAGGATCGGGTAGAAATACTAAAGGAGAATTTAAAAATTTCTTAGGAATAGCCAGCGGATCTTCTTATGAACTGTATACGCAATTGATTCTTTCTTACAGACTGAATTTAATTGAAGAAGAAAAAGTTAAACCGGTTTTGTCTGAAGTTATTGAGGTTCAAAAAATGAATTATGCATTAATGAAATCGTTAGCGGTTTGAGTTTTCTCAATACTCAATACTAACATCTAAATACTAAAAAATGAACAAAACAGCATACATAGTAAAAGCATACAGAACAGCCGTTGGGAAAGCGCCTCGCGGCGTGTTCAGGTTTAAGCGGCCAGATGATCTGGCGGCAGAGACCATAGAATATATGATGAAACAATTACCCGATTTTGATAAAACCAGGATCGATGATGTAATTGTAGGAAACGCAATGCCCGAAGCCGAGCAAGGTTTAAACGTTGGTCGTCTAATTTCTTTAATGGGCCTAAAAACCGAAAGAGTTCCCGGAATGACGGTTAACCGTTATTGCGCTTCAGGACTGGAAACCATCGCGATTGCTTCGGCTAAGATCCAAAGTGGCATGGCCGACTGTATTATCGCTGGTGGGGCCGAAAGTATGAGCTACATCCCCATGGGCGGTTACAAACCGGTACCAAATTATAAAACTGCCAAGGAAGGTAACGAAGATTATTACTGGGGAATGGGACTTACTGCAGAAGCCGTAGCCGAGAAATACAAAGTTTCTCGTGAAGACCAGGATGAATTTGCTTTTAATTCTCATCAAAAAGCATTAAAAGCACAGGAAGAAAACCGTTTTCAGGATCAGATTGTGCCTATAGACGTTGAAGAAACTTTTGTTGGGAGAGACGGAAAAAAACAAACAAAAACCTATACCGTTACCAAAGATGAAGGTCCGCGTGCTGATACCTCTAAGGAAGTTTTAGGCAAACTAAGACCGGTATTTGCTGAAGGCGGAAGTGTGACTGCAGGTAATTCCTCACAAATGAGTGATGGTGCTGCTTTTGTAATGGTAATGAGCGAAGAAATGGTAAAAGAATTGAATTTGGAACCTATCGCGAGAATGGTGAGTTATGCACCGGTAGGTGTAGATCCAAGAATTATGGGGATTGGACCGGTTCACGCTATTCCAAAGGCTTTAAAACAAGCAGGGTTAAAGCAAGACGATATGCAGCTTATTGAATTGAATGAAGCATTTGCTTCTCAATCACTGGCAGTTATCAGAGAATTGGGCTTAAACCCTGAAACACTAAATCCTAATGGAGGGGCAATTTCAATGGGGCACCCGCTGGGTTGTACAGGAGCAAAACTTTCGGTGCAAATCTTTGACGAAATGCGTAAACGCAGCCTTAAAGACAAATACGCGATGGTAACTATGTGCGTAGGAACCGGACAGGGAGCTGCGGGAGTGTATGAGTTCCTTTCATAGAGAAAAGAACAGAGAGTAGAGAGAAGAGAAAAATGAGTACTCGCAGAAGACATAATTACAAGAATCTTAAAATTTGGAAACTTGGTTTAGAGATTTCAAATGACGTTTCGGATATACTTGTCAACTTCCCTGTGCACGAAAAATACGATTTAAGTTCTCAGATAAGCAGATGCTCGATTTCAATGCCAAGCAACATTGCTGAAGGCTCTGCGCGAACCGATAAATCGTTTAGCCATTTTCTTGACATTTCACTAGGTTCTTCTTTTGAGCTTGGCACTCAATTATTAGTAGCCAGGCATAGAAAATATATTAATCAGGAAATACTGGAAAAATTAGAAGAGAAAATTGAAGAGTTTCAAAAAATGACCATGGGTTTTCAGAACGGCCTGTAAAGTCTATTTTCTTTCATCTCTTCTCTCTTTTCTAATTAAAATTTTTAAAATAATAACATAGGTAATGGAAACAACAGAAAATAAAAAAGAACTTCTTCGTGGTGGGCAATTCCTTGTTAAGGAAACCAAAGCGGAAGATGTATTTACTCCTGAAGATTTTACTGAGGAGCAAAAAATGATGCGTGATTCGGTTAAGGAGTTTGTAGACAGAGAAATCTGGCCGAAAAAAGAAGAATTTGAAAAGAAAAACTACGCGCTTACCGAAGAGGTAATGAGTAAAGCCGGAGAACTTGGCTTCTTAGGAGTTGCTGTACCTGAGGAATACGATGGCCTCGGAATGGGCTTCGTTTCAACAATGTTGGTATGTGATTATATCTCAGGAGCTTCCGGTTCTATTGCAACCGCTTTTGGCGCGCATACGGGAATTGGAACATTACCAATCCTGCTTTATGGAAATGAAGAGCAACGTAAAAAATATATTCCCAAGTTAGCTACGGGAGAATGGTTCGGCGCTTATTGTCTTACTGAACCGGGAGCCGGAAGTGATGCTAATTCAGGAAAAACAAAAGCTGAGCTTACCGAAGACGGAAAAAGTTATAAAATAAACGGACAAAAAATGTGGATCTCCAATGCGGGATTTGCAAGCGTTTTTATCGTTTTTGCCCGTATTCAGGATGATAAAAATATCACCGGGTTTATCGTGGAATACGATAAAGAGAATCCGAATGGGATTACTTTTGGTGAAGAAGAGAAAAAGCTGGGAATCCACGCTTCTTCTACCCGCCAGGTATTTTTTAATGATACAGTAGTTTCTGCTGAAAATATGCTTTCAGAAAGAGGAAACGGATTTAAGATCGCTATGAATGCGCTAAACGTGGGCCGAATTAAACTGGCAGCAGCCTCTTTAGAAGCACAACGACGAGTAACCGATGTGGCCGTAAAATACGCTAATGACAGGGTTCAGTTTAAAACTCCAATTGCAAAATTTGGAGCAATCAAATTGAAACTTGCAGAAATGGCTACCTCAGCCTGGGTTGGGGAAGCAGCAAGTTACCGTGCCGCAAAGAATATTGAAGACAGAATTAACCTTCGTCAGGAAGCAGGAGAGTCACATTCTGATGCAGAATTAAAGACTTTTGAGGAATATGCAATAGAATGCTCTATTCTTAAAGTGGCTTGCTCTGAAGATGTTCAAAACTGCAGTGATGAAGGTATCCAGGTTTTAGGTGGTATGGGCTTTTCAGCAGATACTCCTATGGAATCTGCCTGGAGAGATGCCAGAATTGCAAGAATTTATGAAGGTACTAACGAGATTAACCGAATGTTAGCCGTTGGAATGCTAATTAAGAAAGCGATGAAAGGTCACGTAGATCTTTTAGGTCCAGCTCAGGCAGTTGGCGAAGAACTTACCGGAATCCCTTCTATGGATAAACCAGATTTTAACGAATTATTCGCTGAAGAAAAAGATATGATCAAGAAACTGAAAAAAGTTTTCCTGATGGTCGCCGGAAGTGCAGTTCAAAAATTTGGTCAGGATCTGGAAGAGCACCAGCAATTACTTTTAGCCGCTTCAGATATTCTTATTGAAGCTTATATGGCTGAATCTGGTATTTTAAGAGCTGAGAAAAACGCGAAACGTTTTGGTGAAGATACGCAGAAAGAGCAAATCGCTATGGCTAAATTATATCTATATCACGCTGTAGACACCGTAAACCAAAAAGCTAAAGAGGGAATCGCTTCTTTTGCCGAAGGTGACGAGCAACGCATGATGTTGATGGGACTTAAACGTTTCACCAAATATGATAGAATGCCAAACGTGGTGGAATTAAGAAATACTATTGCTGAAAAACTTACTTCAGAAAACAAGTATTGTTTCTAAAATTTCTAATAAATCTGTTTTAAAAAGGCCGTCAAATTTAGACGGTCTTTTTTTATTGCCTATTTTTAGAATTATTCCGATATGAAAATTATCGATTTCAAAAATAAGGTATGGAGAACCGGGTAAGAGTGTTATTTTTATTCTTCAGTGTATTCACACTGCAAATTTCAGCTTTTGCTTTTCAACAGGATTCCACGAGCACTGAAGATGAACTTCCTTCCGCAGAAAAAATATCGGATACTACTGGATCCAATTATTTACCCAATAGTTTAGAAGATTATAATATAGCTTATTTTCAACTAACCCGGTTAAATAACCCATTGGGGTTTCCACCAAATAAATTCAATTTACAAACTCCGCAAGCTACGCTGGAACATTTTGTAATAAGTTGTAGAAATAAAAATTTCAAAGAGGCTGCTTATGCACTAAACCTCAACTTAATGCCTAACTCTATAACCGAGAAAGAGGCAATTGATATGGCCCAGAAACTCTATTTTGTGATGGACCAACGGATAGCCATTGATTGGGACGCCTTATCAGACCGTCCTGACGGTCAGATCGATATTAGGACAACAACTAATCAAGCGGTAGCAGGTAAGCCTAGAAGAAGTGTGGTTTTTGGAGAAACACAAATAGAAAACCGGGATATAATTTTTAGAGTGCAAAGAGTGAAATATAAAGATTATGGAGCTTTTTGGTTAATTTCTGCAAATACCGTTGAGAATACTGAAGAACTTTACCAGATCTACGGCCCAACATTTCTAGACCGGCACATGCCAACCTGGTCACAAACAAAAATTGGCACAGTTCCTTTATGGAAACCCGTTCTTACCTTTTTGCTGCTGATAGTTTCCTATATTTTGGGAAGAGTTGTTATAATTTTAATCAGGAAGATTGCTAAAACTTTTGATAAGCCCTTAATTCTGGCTTTGTCTAAACGACTGGGTGTTCCCGCGGCTTTGGCCACCGGGGTTTTGTTTTTCTATATTAGTCTTAATAACCTTATTTCTTATTCCGGCGCTTTTTCCAGTACCATTTATGCCATCCTACTTGCTATTGTTATCGCTTCAGGCACCTGGTTTTTTATGCGGATTTTAGATTTCTTTATGCGCTATGTTGCTGAAAATAAGATTGGCGATGTCACTTCAGAAGACAGTCACGAATCCCGCCAGCTCTTAACATATTTATCCGTGGCCAGAAGAATTCTAACCTTTACTGTAGTGATTGTTGGCACAGCAGTTATTCTTTCACAATTCCGCTCTCTGGAAAAACTGGGTGTTTCTATGCTGGCTTCCGCGGGATTGGCCACCATAATTTTAGGTATTGCTGCCCAAAGCACTTTGGGAAATATTATTGCGGGAATCCAAATTGCAATTACCAAACCTGCGAGAATTGGCGATACTGTTATAATTGATGATCGTTGGGGTTATGTAGAAGATATTAGGTTCACCTATATGATAGTGAGAACCTGGGACCTTAGAAGGCTCATTGTTCCCTTAAAAACAGTGATTTCGGAAACTTTTGAAAATCTTTCAATAACGAGTCCGAATACTATTAACGAAATTGAACTCTATGTAGATTACCGCGTTGATGTAGAAAAACTTAGACTTAAATTTAAAGAATTGCTTGAAAATTCTAAAGAATGGGACGAAGAACATCCTCCAATGCTACATGTTACTGAAATGACAGAAAAATCCTTAAAACTAAGGGCAATTTGTAGTGCACAAACAGGTGTTATCGCCTGGGAACTTCATTGCAAATTAAGGGAACAGATGGTGGCGTATATTAAGGAACTGGAAGAAGGTATTTACTTTACACGCTCGAGAGTAGAATTAAAAGAGCCTCATTTTAAGGCAGAAAATTCACAAAAGCCAGAAAAATAAAATGTTTATAACCTCAGACACTTTAACGTTGAGATATATGATGATTGGTATAATTATCCTTCTCGTATCCTTCTTTATTGCTTTTTATATACTGAAGAAAATAGGGAAAGATCCAAAAAATATATTGCCTGTAAATTTTGCGCAACGGGTTTGGGTTCCACTATTAATTTTTCTGGCTGCTTTAATTCTGAAGGCAGCCCTGTTAAGCAAGATTTTTAGATATGAATATACCTACGATCTTCTTCAGCCTATAAGTACGCTGGGGATAATTCTGAGTGCTACCTGGTTAATTATTATTACCCTCAAAATTCTTAAAAACAGAATGCTGAAGAGGTATGATGTAAATACTTCTGATAATTTAAAAGCCAGAAAAATTTACACCCAATTCAATATCCTGGAAAATATCGTCATATTTATTGTGATAATTCTGGCTATAGGAATTGCCTTAATGAGTTTTGAAAGCATACGAGCTGTAGGGGTAAGTGTTTTAACTTCTGCAGGAATCGCGGGAATTATCATAGGATTTTCGGCACAAAAAGCTATTGGTACTTTACTGGCGGGAATTCAAATTGCTTTTACACAACCCATAAGATTGCAGGATGCGGTAATCGTTGAAGGCGAATGGGGCTGGATTGAAGAAATTACGCTCACTTACGTGGTAATTAAAGTGTGGGACAAAAGAAGACTGGTTGTGCCCTCTACTTATTTTATAGAAACCCCTTTTCAAAACTGGACTAAAAATTCAGCCGATCTTTTAGGTACTGTATTTTTGTATACCGATTATACCGTTCCCGTAGATAAAATTAGGGAAGAGCTGGACAGATTGCTTGAAATTACGCCTCTTTGGGATAAACAGGCCAAAGTAGTCCAGGTAACAGACGCTACCGATAGGTCTATGGAAATAAGGATTTTGGTAAGCGCAAAAGATTCCCCTACAGCATTTGATTTACGCGTATTTATTAGGGAGAAACTCATAGACTTTCTCAAAGAGAATTATCCGGAGAGTCTCCCTAAAAGCCGCGTGCAAATCAATAAAGATGATGACAAGGAGTCGAAATCTTAGAACTCGCTAAGCCAGGTTTCTTCAGAGCTGGTTCCCATACTAAAATTAGCTGCGGTTTCTATTAACGCCAAATGTGAATATGCCTGCGGAAAATTACCCAACAACCTTTTGGTTTCAAAATCTATATCTTCACTGAACAAGCCTAAATGATTACTATAAGAAAGCAACTGATCAAACATTTGTTTTGCTTTCTTCTTCTCTCCTATTTTGAAAAGGCTATCTATAAGCCAGAAAGTACAAATAGTAAAAGAAGAAGTTGGTTCTCCAAAGTCGTCTTTATTTTTATAGCGATACATCAGTCCGTCTTTGCATAATTCCCTTTCGGTTGCCTGAACAGTACTTACAAAACGCGGATCTTTAGCCTCTATAAACCCGTATTGCTCCATCAATAAAGTTGAAGCATCTAAATCTTCAGATCCGTAGGATTGCGTATAAGCCTGGACTTCTTCATTCCAGCCATTATTATATATATCGTTATAAATTTCGGCACGTAAAGATTTCCAATGCGTATCATTAATACCCATTCTTAAAACTTCTCCGATCTTTATTGCCCGGTCTATCGCCACCCAGCATAGTAGTTTTGAAAATACGAAGTGTCGGTCTTCGGTACGTAATTCCCAAATTCCTTTATCAGGCTTTTGCCAGTTTTCTTCTACAATACTCACTATTCCGCGTACCACGGTCCATAATTCTTCAGAATTCTCTAAAGAGGTTTCAAATTGATTGAATTGCTGATAGATCACCTCCATCAAAATTCCGTAGATATCGTTTTGCTTCTGAATATAAGCCGCGTTTCCAGTCCTTACAGGATGGGAATCTTTATAACCCGATAAGTGATCCAGAATATGTTCGGTGAGTTCTTTTTCGCCGTTGATTCCATACATAATCTGGATTTTCTCATCTTTATCAGGGATAATATCTATGATAAATTGAAGAAAATCTTTAGCGGATTTTATATGGCCCAGTCCAGCCATCACTTTAATTACCATTGAAGCATCGCGAATCCAGCAAAAACGGTAATCCCAGTTACGTTCTTCACCAATAGTTTCAGGCAAAGAGGTGGTTGCCGCCGCTAAAACCGCACCTGATTTCTTATAGCTAAGGCATTTTAAAACCAAAGCGCTACGCATTATTTCCTTTTCATAATGAGTGTACCGGGTAGTTTTCGCGCTCCAATTCATCCAATACGTCTTGGTACGTTGAAATTTTAAATAAGAGCGATCTAAAGATTGAGTAATGAGCTTTTCGTGATAACCAAGTAGAAAATATGCGTTTCCGGTTAACTCAATTTCATTTTGTTCTAAAACATCATTTAAGTCTAAATTAGAGTATAGAAAAAGCGAATCGTATTTTCCTTCTTTGGTAAAACTTTTTATATAATTTCCTTTATGGTCACTATATGTTTTTTCTCTGGCAAAATCTAAACGAGGATCGTACTTCACCTTAAACTTAGGCTTTCCGCTTATTAAACGTATAAATCTAATTATGTCTGGCGGAGCGTAGTAGGTACCATCGTCCCTCTGGTAACGCGGCATAAAATCTATAACCTGAAAAGAATTTTCACCATCGGTAAATTCAGTATTTAGAATATTGGTTTCCCAAAGATATTCCTGGGTGATTTTATAGGAATCGTCTAAAATAAATTCAAAACTTCCGCCACGTTTTTCATCCAGTAGTTTTGCGAAAACCGCTGCCGAAGCAAAATTTGGCAAACAGCACCATTCCAGCGAACCTGTTTTTGAAATTAATGCTGCACTCTTGCAATTTCCTATAATTCCGTAATCTAAATTATCCATATACTCTAAAAATTCTTTAAAAAAACTTGTCGTGTTAAATGATTTTCGGAAATTTAATAAAAATCAATTTCGCAACAACAGCATTCACATATAATTATGAGTAAAACAATAATAATTTCCAACCGATTACCATTACAAATTAGCTTAGAAAACAACAACCTGGAAGTCACGCCTAGTGTAGGCGGACTCGCAACTGGCTTAAAATCATTCCATAAGGATGGCGATAGCATCTGGATTGGCTGGAGCGGACTTACCGAAGAGGAAATTCCTGAAAATCTTTTAGAAGATGTTAAAGAAAAAGCCCTCAAAGAAGATTGTGTTGCTGTAAATCTTAGCGAAGAAGAAATTGAAGGATTTTATTACGGGTTTAGTAATCGCACCATTTGGCCTCTGTTTCATTATTTTATGGAATATACTGAAGCCGATAAAGATCACTGGGAAACTTATAAAAGTGTAAATAAAAAATATGCCGATGAAGTCCTAAAACATTACGAGGATGGAGACCATATTTGGGTACACGATTATCAATTGCTTTTAGTACCTAATATGATTAGAGAGCAACAGCCTAATGCAATTATTGGTTTCTTTAATCATATTCCTTTTCCGTCTTATGAGGTTTTTAGAACCCTACCCTGGCGTGATGAAGTTTTAAAAGGAATGCTAGGTGCCGATTTAATTGGTTTTCATACCTACGATTATGAAAGACATTTTTTAAGTTCGGTAAGTCGAATTTTACGCCACCAGGTGAATTTTAATGAAATCACGCTTCCGGAGAGAATTGTAAAAGTAGATTCTTTCCCAATGGGTATTGATTATAACAAATTTGAAGATGCGGCGCTAAATCACTTCAAAAATACTGAAGAACAACGTACCGAATTACAGCGAAGATTAGACCATCATTCTAATGAAACGCCTGAAGCTAAACTTATATTAAGTATAGACCGTTTAGATTACACCAAAGGTATCGCTAACAGGATTCGCGCTTTTGAATATTTCCTTGACAGGCATCCAGAATTTATTGAAAAAGTAAGACTGGTAATGCTTGCCGTTCCGTCTAGATCTAACGTTCCACAGTATCAGCGCCTGAAGCGGGAAATAGATGAACTGGTAGGAAGAATCAACGGAAAATTCTCTACTGTAAGCTGGACGCCTATCTGGTATTTTTACCGCTCCATGCCTTTTGAAAATCTGATTGATCTTTATACAAGCTGCGATATCGCATTACTGACGCCAATCAGAGACGGAATGAACCTGGTTGCCAAGGAATTTGTGGCCACCAGAATAAACCAAACCGGCGTTCTTATTTTAAGTGAAATGGCCGGTGCAGCCCACGAAATGAACGAGGCGCTAATTATTAATCCGAATAATTTTGAGCAAATTTCAGAAGCATTAATTCAGGCCATAGAAATGCCTGAGGAAGAACAGCAACAGCGCAATAAAACACTTCAAAAGAGATTAAAACGCTATAGTGTAGAGAAATGGGCTAGCGATTTTATGCAAGCACTGCAGCATACCATCCAGAATCGTGATGCTTTTAAAGCGACAAGGGTTTCTTCTAAAGTCTCAGATGAAATTATGGAAAAATTTAAAAATGCGAAGAACAGAATCCTATTCCTGGACTACGACGGAACGCTGGTAAACTTTACCGATAAACCAGAAAAAGCAAAACCAGACCAGGAATTATTAGATTTGGTCCATCAATTAAATCAATCTAAAAATACCGATGTGGTATTAATTAGTGGCCGGGATAAAGACACGCTTGGTACGTGGTGGAAACAAATTCCCGTAGAACTTATTTCTGAACACGGGGTTTGGATGCGTCAAAAAAACAGCGAATGGGAACTTTCAGAAAATGTAAATAACGACTGGATGAGTACTGTGCGGCCGGTAATTGAAACTTTCGTAGACAGAACTCCCGGTACTTTTATTGAAGACAAAAATTACTCTCTGGCCTGGCATTACAGAAAAGCCGATCCAGAACTGGGAGAAATAAGAGCTAATGAGCTTTCTAATGTTTTAAAGGAATTAATCTCCAATCGCGGACTGAGCGTCTTAGAAGGCAATAAAGTCTTGGAGATAAAAAGTAGTGGTGTGAATAAAGGGAAAGCTACGAATAAAAAACTGGTAGGGAAAGATTATGATTTCATTTTTGCCATTGGCGACGATTGGACTGATGAATTTATGTTTGAAGAACTTCCTGAAGATTCCTTTACGGTTAAAGTTGGAATGAAAAAAACAAGCGCACGCTATTATGTGGAAGACACTTCTAAAGTAAGGGATATTCTTAAAAAATTCGCAGAAAATTCTTAAGGCTTAAAAGTGTTAAATTCCTTTACATTTTTTAAAAAAGTTTATGCTTAACTTAACTACAAAAATATGGCAAGCGTTCGATTATACTTTAATTTTACATTGAATTAAAATACGAACAAAAACTTAAAACTTATATCGATGAAATCAGGAAAAATGTTATTAGGATTAATATCAGGAGCAGCTGCAGGAGCAGCCTTAGGGCTATTATTTGCTCCTAAAAAAGGTGCAGATACAAGAAAGGCGATTTCAGATTCAAGTAATGAAGCTATACAAGGAACTAAAGGGAAATTCAACGAATTCTCTGACTCTTTAAGCCATAAAGTTGACACTTTAAAAAATAAAACGAAAGCCAGTCTTTCAAACGCTGAGAAAAAAGTGAATGAAGCAAAAGCTGAAATTCACGATATGAAAAAAAGCTAGATTGTAGTCTATTAGAATGCATTGTAGAATCCCGGCAACTTCGCCGGGATTTTTTGTTTTATAATCCTACCAAAAAAATATTTAATTGTGATATCACGTAAACTTTGGGTATTTTAGAAGCTTAAACCATACTTTTATATGATTAAGAATATACCCACTCTTACCCTGCTCCTTTTTTCAGGATTATTTCTTCAACAAACAAATGCGCAAACAGATCAGCGTATTTATGAAATTATAGATAGCGTTTCAGCCGATAGGATCGAAGCCGATATCAGAAAACTTGCCGGTTTCGGCACCAGGAATACTTTTAGTGACACCGTTTCCGGTACCCGTGGAATTGGTGCTGCTCGAAAATGGATAAAATCTGAATTCGATAATATTTCCGGCAACTGTGATAATTGCCTTGATGTTTTTTATCAAAAAGACTTTGTAACCACAGAAGATGGCGAACGCATCCCGCACGATGCCTGGGTGGTTAATGTGATTGCGGTTCAAAAAGGAACAAAATATCCAAACCGTTACATTCTTATGAGTGGCGATATAGATTCCCGCGCCAGCAACACTATGGATTTTGAAACCGATGCTCCCGGAGCAAACGATAATGCCAGTGGAATGGCCGGCGCTATAGAAGCTGCCAGAGTTTTATCTCAATATGAATTTGAAAGTAGCGTGGTTTATGTAGGACTTTCCGGTGAGGAACAGGGCCTCTTTGGCGGTAAAGGTCTTGCCGAATATGCTAAAGAAAATAATTGGGATATCATTGGGATTTTAAACAATGATATGATCGGGAATATTGAAGGTGTAGATGGAGTTATTGATAATCGCACTTTCAGAATATTTTCTGAACCTGTTCCGCCAAATGAAACCGAAAGGGAAAGAACCATGCGTAGGTTTTACGGGGGCGAAGTAGACGGAATTTCCCGTCAGTTAGCCCGTTATGTACATAAAACTACAGAAACCTATATGCCGGAAATGAACCCAATGATGATCTATCGTTTAGATAGATTTGGTCGTGGTGGCCATCACCGCCCATTTAACGATCTTGGTTTTGCCGGAATCAGGATTATGGAAGCACATGAAAATTATAACCGTCAACATCAGGATATCAGGGTTGAAGACGGTATTGAATATGGCGATGTTGTAGAAGGGGTGAATTTTGATTATGCCAAAAAACTTACCGCTGTAAATGCGATAAATATGGCCAGCCTGGCCTGGGCGCCCCCGGCACCTAAAAATGTAGAGATTGGTGGGATTGTAGAACCTTCAGCAAAATTAAGATGGGATAAGGTCGAAGGCGATATTGCCGGTTATAAAATTTACTGGAGAGAAACTACTGAAGCACAATGGCAATACTCGCGCTTTGTAAGTGATGTAAATGAATTCACACTTGATGGAATTGTTATAGACAACTTCTTTTTTGGTGTTGCAGCCGTTGGGAAAGATGGCCACGAAAGTGTAGTGGTTTTTCCTTCCGGAGTTTTTAGATAGGTTATTGAGAGAATATTCAATTAAAACTTCATAAATATGAAACATTTTAACCACCTACTAATTCTGTTATTCCTTACATTCTGTCTTTCTTCCTGTGGAAATAAAAACGATAAAAAAGGTGAAAATAATGAGGATGCCAAAGTTGAGGCCGATACTACAATGGCTCAAAAAACTGAAGCCGAAGAACTTTCAGATTCTCCAAGACATCACGAATGGGTTACTTTATCGTACGGAGATAGGGAATTTCAGGCATTTGTAGCCTATCCTGAAACTAGCGAGGCTACAAAATCGGTGATCGTAATTCACGAAAACCGTGGTTTAAATGATTGGGCGAGATTGTTTGCCGATAAACTGGCTGAAGCCGGTTATTTGGTGATCGCCCCAGATTTGATTTCAAATACCCAAAATGGAAAACGCCGAACTACCGATTTTGATAATCCCGATGCTGCCAGAGATGCCATTTATGCGTTAGATCCTGCACAGGTAACAGCAGACCTGGATGCGACTTTTAATTATATTCAAGAAGATTCAGCCTCTACTGGAGAAGTTGCCGTAGTTGGCTTCTGCTGGGGTGGCTCACAAACTTTCAGGTATGCTACCAATAATGATGAAATCTCTTCTGCCCACGTTTTTTACGGAACTGGTCCTGAAGATGCCGAAGCCATTACAAATATTTCAGCACCGGTTTATGGTTATTACGGCGGTGATGATAACAGGGTGAATTCTACGATTGAAACTAGTGAAAAAATGATGAAAGAAGCCGGAAAGACCTACGAATATGAGATCTATGAAGGAGCCGGCCACGCTTTTATGCGCAGTGGTCACCAGGCGGATGCTGAAAAAGCAAACAAAGAAGCCCACGATAAAGCGTGGACTCGACTTAAAGATCTTTTGAAATAATTTCCTTTAAATATTTTTTTAAAAGGGCATTCCATTGGGATGCCCTTTTTGCTTATGACCTAATTAACAATAGTTTGGGGGAACCTTAATAATATCACGGATCAATATTTATTACTTTTAATAGATTAACCAAACTAAATTGAAATTATGGCAGAAATTAAAATTGAAAAGAAAAAGCCCATTTGGCCCTGGATCCTCCTGGGTTTAATAATCCTCGGGGGAATATTATACTTTGTCTTCGCCGATGATGACGATAATATGGAAGAGGAAAATACCGAGCAGGTTGTAACTCCTATGGAATCTGAAACAGACGATGAAACTGCAAACTGGGAAGATGACAACCTTTCCGGGGATGAAAGCGTTTCAAAATACCTCACGCATATTGGTGACAAAGAAAAAATGGGAATAGACCATGAATATAGTAATGAAGCCTTAGTATACCTTATTAATGCTCTTGAAAACAGAGCGGAAGAAGCTGATATAGATACTGAAGTTGAAATTCAGGATTTAAAGAATAATGTTAGCGAGATAAAAGAGGATCCACAAGCTCTTTCGCATGCAAATACGATTAGCAATGTAGGGACAGAAATAGTTGACCTAATGGATAAAATGCAGCAGGAAAAATTTCCCGATATCTCACAGGATGTTCAGGAAGTGAAAACTGCGTTACAAAGCATTGATCCATCTGCTCCCACTCTTGATCAAAAAGATGCAGTGAATTCTTTTTATAAAGAAGCCGGTGATGTATTAAAGAAAATGAAAATGAGCTAATAAAAAATAAAAAGATTATGGCAAGTAATGATAATAATAACAGAAATGGTAATAAACATTTGTTTTATCTGGATGAACTTTCAGATTATAAAGTATCAAGTGATGATCCCGATGTACGAGGTTGGAAAGTAAAAGATGCTGACGACCGTATTATAGGAAAAGTTGACAATCTTCTTGTAAATAAAAATACGGAGCGCGTGGTGTATCTGGATGTAGAAGTGGATAAAAGTATAATCGACGCAAAACACGAGCCTTACAGCTCATCTGCAAGTGAAGGGGAAGGAGTTCATGAATTTATGAATAAAGATGGTGAAGAACATCTCATAATCCCTATTGGTCTTGTGAAATTAAATGAAGATGACAAGTTTATTTATACAGACAAAGTGAACCATAAAACTTTTGCCCAGACTAAACGAATGAAGAAAGGTTCTAAAGTAAACAGGGAATATGAAAAAGTTGTCTTAGCATCTTATGACCGGGATATTAATCTTTCCAGTGATCGTAACAAAAATGTAGGAGATAAGAAAACAGTTTCAGATGATTACAAAAGAGACGAATCCAGGGTAACTAAATTGACCAAAGATCCGGTTACTGAAAAAAGTGACCACCGGAAAACAGATTTCGGGAATTCAGATGTTTCCAACAAAGGATCTCAGACTAATGACCAGGATAGTAGAAGTCGCGAAAACAATGAAGAATTAGCTTCTTTTGACGATAAAAAAACAAGCTTCTCGAGCAAAAAAAATAGAGGTTCCAATCCTGCGAATTCAAGATCAGAAAAAAGCGCTACCTCTAAAAGAGTCAGAGAAGACAATATGGAGGAAGACTTCTATAATAAGAAGGAATTCGATGATGAAAATTATCGGAAAAAGAGATAAATTATTTGTATATCCGTTTAATGTCCACTTGCTGTAATGCTTGCTATGACTAACCTGTCAAATATTTTGTCCCCAAAATATCGTCTATTTAACTTGTAAACGAACTCATTGAGGTATAATTGCAGGTA
>Ga0307486_1000633_pt1 | contig 30859 bp, 37 predicted proteins | sample CBIW02metaG_FD_203663 | JGI IMG/M metagenome (GOLD analysis project Ga0307486, IMG submission 203663) | Sea-ice brine microbial communities from Beaufort Sea near Barrow, Alaska, United States - CBIW 0.2 | ecosystem: Environmental > Aquatic > Marine > Coastal | place: USA: Alaska | collected... | reverse complement strand
TTGTTATGTTGAAAATAAAATCAACAATAGACCAAGAAAACGTTATGATTACCATTCACCTTTAGAAAAAATGGAAAAATTATTGTTTAACTAAAAAGTTGCGTTTGTGACTTGAATCCTGCTTTTGCTTTTGGTGCTTTTGTGGGAGCCCTGTTATTTTTTAGAATTTTATTTGGTTTGTTTGGACCAATTTATTCAACTTTTAAAGATTTCCCAATAGGATTGAAAAGTCAGCGCGAATTTATAAGCACGTTTTTTTCAAAAGGAAAAACATATGCTGGTCATAATCCGGCAGCTTCTGTAATTATGTTGAGCATATTTTTTGTTGGAATAATTTGCAGTATGTCAGGTTACTTTTTATATGCTAATGAGAATAATGTATTAAATATTGGAATTAATGAAGATTCCCTTGAAGAATTACACGAAATAACTGCAAACCTTTTTTTAATTTTAGTGGCCATCCACTTACTTGGCATTTTGGCCGAAACATTATTTCATAAGAAAACGGGTACACTTCAATCAATTTTTACAGGATATAAAAATATCGAATCTAAAAATGCCAAATTAAATGTTTTTCATAAAATATTTATGGTGCTTTGGCTTATAATTCCCTTTTATATTTCTTATTTGGCCTATGGCCTGCCGGCTAACTCAAAAGAGCAAGAAAATAAGATTGAGAATAATGAATACTCTGACGATGGTCATGATTAATATTTCGGGTAAAATATACCTATGGCGCCATAAGATTATAGGCAATAAGTGCCACTCTTAAAATACAAATTGTTCAGCTCAGTTCAGCTTAAAATTCCGGTTCCTAATCATTCTCCTTCATTTTCTTTTAATATATGTTGTATAACTTTATAGTTGGGCACTTTTTCTGCCAAATAAATAAGTCCCACTTTATAAATTAAAGCGATTGGCCTATATATCGGGACTATATTCGCCAATTATATTAACCTTAATAATAATTAAAATAAGTAGAAAAATGAAAAAACCTATTAAATTAATTTTGGGAATTGCTGCTGTACTTTTATTTGCTGTTTCTTGTGACAGTAAAACCGGAAAAATACATAACGATTCTGAAGCTCAACAAACAGATGAACATCAACAAGAGGAATCTGCAACACAACAAATAAATAAAGATGAACAAGCAGGGAAAGAAGATTTAGAATTAAATAATGGAAACTCATGGGAGGCTAATCTTGAAACTACCGAAGGAATAGACAATATGAAACTTTTAATAAAGTCTTTTTCAGAAAGAGATAATATGAATGCTTACCCGAGAGTTAAAGAAAATTTGGAAAAGGAATTTGGAACTATCATAGCCAAATGTACAATGACAGGAGAGGCTCATGATCAATTACACAAGTATTTGGTTCCTATGAAAGAATTGTTTGATGATTTAGCGGCATCAGATCTAGAAATCCGCAAAGCCAGCCTTAACAGTATAAATACACATTTAGAAGCGTATACAAAATACTTTAAGTAAAATGCATTTGATTTAAATTTTTAAGAATGGGATTTCTATATAGATTTCCCGTTTTTTATTTTATAATAAGACATATAAATAGAATAAAATAAGGGGCTTCGGCAAATATCGTGATATTAAAAAAAATATCAGCCAACACCTGCTTAATATAAAACTTCCGTCTTTAAACACCATGCGATTGGGGCACTTTCCGAAGTATCAATTTGGGTTTAATCACTGATTTTTTTTAGAAAACCCATTGCAGTCTAAAAATAAATGTATTATATTGATACAATCAAATTAAATCTAAGCAAGTTTGTTTTACCCATCAACCTTATAAAACCTAACAAAATAAATTACAAGATGAAACGCTTTTACTTTTTAAGCCTTATGGTATCACTGGTTGTACTGATGACTGGCTGTGAAAATAATAACAATGCTAATCGAGATAATACCAATACCCAATCAAACGATCAAAATACTCAAACCAAAATCTCGAAAAAAACGAAAAAAAATAACGATACAATTGACCTGAAACAACGTACGGGGATTCCCTTCCAAATTAGTCAGGCCACTCAGGACACCGTGCCTTTATTGGGGATTATGATCAACCTGGAAAAAAACCTGGCTGTTGTTCAGGCGGGTATCTGGAGAGGGAATTACCAAATCATTAGCGAGGCCGCGAATGCCATGGTAAATCACGGATATGTTCCTCATCGGGAAATTCAAAAAATAGAGACCATTCTCGGCAAAGATGGATTGAAAAATTTCGTGGCAGCAGATAATTACTGGCATAATAAAGCTAAGGAGCTTGCCCAGGCGGCCAACGATAAGAAGATGGATCAGATTGTTAACCGGACGACGGAACTGATCCAGCGATGCAGCAGCTGCCACGTGAAGTACCGGGTTCCTCTAAGGGACAACCCAAAATGGTTGGAACGTTGATTCAAGGTCAACTATGATCATATACAATAAAATGGGCCGAATTCGGAATCGTTCATACAAACAAGAAAATAGGTGTAACCCTACCAGCTGATACGGGAAAAAGGGGCAAATCTTGACATGACAGCACCCCAGGATAAAAAGAGCTTCAGATGTGGTATAATAAAAGTGAAGTTGTAGTTTCTTTGCTGTTTAATTTATTTTTAATTCTTACAGTTTTATCGGACCATTCTTTTATCAATATAGGGTAGAAGAAGTGAAATCAAAACTAGGTAATCCTGAATTCGATAATTTATATTTATTAGGTATAGCATTCAAGTGCGGCTTTAATTCTAAATCGACATATAACAGGGTTTTTTAGAAATTAACAGGACAGTGAATATAAGAAGCAACTCTAAAAAACTGTAATCCAACACTATGTATATTATCTCACGGAGTCCGGGTTTATAAAATGGGACTTCAATTTGTTGTTAAATGAGTGCTACATTACAAAGTAGGTCGCACAAGGATATTTCTAAATGTACTTTTGTCGCAAGAAATTTAATAAAAATTAAAAACACTTATGATGAAAACAAAAAAATTTGATTTAAGTACGGAAAGTCCCAAAAGACTTCAAACCCCCAAAAGAAATAAACAAACAATCCTCTCGATTGTATTTGGTTCGCTATTAATGTTATTTGCTGCACTTCCCGCTTCAGCACATTGCGATTCCTACGATGGCCCGGTAATCAAGGATGCCGTCAAGGCGCTTGAAACCAACAATGTCAATTTAGTGCTGAAATGGGTTTCTTTAGAACAGGAAAAGGAAATTATTCCGTTATTCAACAAAACCCATCAACTTAAGAGTGGTGATAAAGAGGTTTACACAATTGTGGAAAAACATTTTTTTGAAACCCTCGTCCGCCTGCACCGCGAAACTGAGGGCGCTCCTTACACCGGATTAAAACCGGCAGGGACTACCAAACCAATTATTCAAATGACAGATAAAGCCCTTAAAGATGGAAATGTGGATGATTTTTTGGTAAAATTTGATAGCCATATTGACAAAGTGGTTCGTGAAAAATATCAAAAAGTAGCCGAACTCAATAAAGTAAAGGATAATTCAAAAGAGCAAGGCAGGGCATTTGTGGAAGCTTATGTCGACTACACACACACGGTTGAAGCACTATATGACATATTGGAACACGTTGGTGGTCACGCCGGACATCAAGAATAATAACATTAAAATAACAGTATTATGAATTTTAAAACACCAATTTCACTAAAGAAAGAGCATGAAGAATTACACGACATGCTCAGAAAAGCCACGCAGCTTTCAGGCAAAACAGGCGATGCTGCAAAAACAGTCGCTGAATTGATGCATCCGCATTTTGTGAAAGAAGAAGAATATGCACTTCCTCCTTTGGGTCTCCTACCGCTTCTTTCTTCAGGAAAACTTACTGAAGAAATGAAACAGGTTTTGCCCATGACGGATAAACTGAAAGCAGAACTGCCGGAAATGCTGGCAGAACATAAACAAATTGTAGCTGCATTAGAAATTTTAGTGCAGCATGCAACTGCAGAACATCATCCTGAAGTAGCTGAATTTGCTGAGAAACTTATGCTTCACGCACAAACAGAAGAAGAAGTTTCATACCCTACCGCCATATTAATTGGTGAATTTATTAAACTTAAATTCAATTAACCGGTAAAACGGAATCGGATATGTAAGATAAAATTGTGAAGAGATGTCAGATATGCGATTGTACCAATTTACTCAGGTATAACTGCCCTAGCCACCGGCTTGGGCAGTTATACTTTTAACAGATAAAAGTAACAAGACAATAATTTAAAAGACCTACTTATGCCAAGAAAAAATTACGACACTGTCACCGAGGCTATGGCCGATCTTAAAAACTTGGTTATCCCATTGATTTTTCAATATTGACAGCTTAGGAATATCTGGTTTGTCGCCTAACAGCAACTGTATTGTTGGCTGATCACTTTGAAATTGATGATTTCTACAAATTTGAAGAAGATAGCGACCCAGACGATGAAATGATTATTTATGCCATTTCCTCAATAAGCAAAAATCTGAAGGGGATCGTAGTAAACGCATATGGAATGTATGCCGACAATACGTCTTCTGCCATTGTAAAAAAATTAAACACACCTCCAAAACAAGGAACTATTGATATAATTGATAACATCACCCACAATATTAAAAATCAGAATAACAAGGAAGAGGAGTATTCCCCGGAAGGCACTTGTCCCATTTGTTGGGGACGCCTACAATATGACGGAAAAATCAGGGACTTGCTTAAAGACAAACAGATTGACGTTAACAATCATAAAGACCGTTATATGCTCATACAGGATTTCATGAAACACAATATTGATGGAATAAAGTTGAAAGAAAGCGTAGTAACAGATTGCCCAAACTGTTCGGGCGAATTAAATAAAAACGAAAATTAGAATGACAATTAAAAAAATATAGGAGGAACTAAGAGGCCCTCATAATCCTGTTGCCAAATCACTTCATCATGGAGTGGGTTTCAAAGTTCTCGTCAGGGGGGGTAAGAAAGACCGTAGTAGATTCTGCAAGCACCTTAAACGTTGAACAAACAGATTGAAATAGAAATGAAAAAAGTTACAATAGACAATTACTTAGATAACCACTACATTAACCGAAGTAATTGGTTAAGAGCTGCTGTTTTAGGAGCCAACGATGGAATTATATCTATATCAAGTCTTGCTATAGGTGTTGCTGCTGCAAGTGCAACAAGAGACCCCGTCATTTTAGCGACAGTAGCCGGACTTGTGGCAGGTGCTTTATCTATGGCTGCCGGTGAATACGTTTCAGTAAGTTCTCAAACCGATACAGAAAACGCAGACATAGAAAGAGAAAAACAGGAACTTAAAGAAATGCCAGAGAATGAGTTGCACATTTTAACCCAAATTTTTGAAAAAAGAGGACTTAAAGAAGAAACAGCAAAGCAGGTAGCCATTGAACTTACAGAGAAAAATGCTTTGGGAACACATATGCGTGAAGAGTTGGGAATAAATGAGCTTAGCCAGGCAAATCCAATACAAGCTGCTATTGCATCAGGAGCATCATTTACAGTTGGGGGTGTATTGCCACTTTTAGTAATAATTTTTGTACCAATGAAAGGCATGGAATATTGGCTCTATGGATTCACAATAGTTTTTCTTGGCATTTTGGGAGCAACTTCGGCTAAAACAGGAGGTTCAAGCATAAAAAAAGCTATCTTAAGGATTACCATTTGGGGCACAATAGCCATGGGATTATCTGGCTTTGTAGGCTATCTTTTTGGTGTCAATGTTTAGAATAGAGCTACATTATTCAAATTGACTACACACATTCGGTTGAAGCGTTTGATGACATATTGGAACACGGTAGTGGACATACAGGACATTAAGAATAATAATAGTAAAAAATAAAAGTATCATGGAATTTAAAACACCAATCTCATTAAAGAAAGAGCATGAAGAATTACATAACATGCTCAGACAAACCGACAAACATTCAACAAAAATATTGCTATGGTGGAAAAATCTCTGATTTTTACGTCGCACAAATCATAATACAAACCTGTTGTACTTCATACAAGAAAAATCATTATGTAAAAATAAATATTATGGAAAATACAAAGTATTCTAAGGTATATCGAATAATTCATTGGGCGATAGCTGTTTCATTTCTGCTGTTGTTGTTTACAATTTTTTTGCGATTAACATGGATGAACAAATATAATGTGACAGCTATCATACAAGATTACCTGAATGACACCGACCAGATTTTATCTCAAGAACAACTGATTGTTTTAGCAAAAAAGATAAGGCAACCAATGTGGGATTGGCATATTTATATTGGTTATGTATTGGTTGGCTTATTTAGTATTCGCTTCATACTTCCTGCATTCGGACATATGAAAATCCAAAATCCTTTTGGTAAAAAGCTATCCACAAAAATGAAATTTCAGAAATGGACATATATCATTTTTTATTTCTGTGTCATTGTTTCGCTTGCTACCGGACTTATTATAGAATTGGGACCAAAAGAATTTAAAAAGCCACTTGAAGAAATCCACGTACTTGGCGTTTATTATCTGATAGCGTATATATCCATCCATTTGGCAGGCGTATTAATCGCAGAATTTACATACCAAAAAGGAATTATTTCAAGGATAGTAAGTGGCACGAGGGATAGAGTTTAAAAAGTACGAAAGCACAACAAAATATAAAAAATACCGATTGAAATAACACATTCCGTAGAAGCATTAAAGGATAGTCTGTGCATTTTGACACAAGGCGAAAAAAACTACCGCCAATCGGTCAATGGTTTGTTTCAATATCATTTCTCGTGAACTTTATTTATCATTTTATATTTTGCAATTGTTTCTTCTTGGTTTTCTCCAGTATAAGCACTGTCTGCATACAATTCCTGATCTTCATCGATTTCGTCTAACAAGTCATCGGTGGCTCCCAAGTCGTAAGCCAAAGACTCGTTACAATAAAGGTGTTGATGAATTTGCTTTTTGTATCCACTTTTACGTGGTTTTTATATCCATAAGAATTCTCTTTGTTTTTATTTGTCCAATGGGCATCGATGTCTTTGTGTAATTTTTTATGGGTTTTGTCGTTCCATATATCATCGCCTTCTCCTTTTTTATCTTATCGTTTTCCTTACGAGCGCAATTGTAAAACTTGCATCTATCATATGGCCCACGTTTAATATCAATTCTTTAGCTTTTAAAAAACTTTTGAATTATGTAAACGAATCACTCTGATAGAGGTATACGGTATTGTAGCAATGTTTATACACAAATGCTCAAAAGAAAAAAGATAGAAATTTGCATGACAGAAGAAAATCATGGTTATGAAAATGCAATGGCTGAACGTGAAAGTAGAATTTTAAAAGATTAGTTTTATCTCGACCAAACCTTTATAAACATGGCTCACGCAAAAAGAGTTACAAAAAATGATGTTAAATTATACAGCGAAGTTAGATTACACATATCTTTAAATTTTAAAATAGGTAATATGGTATACAGATTAACAGTGTAAATCAATTTTAACCTATAGCCATATTTCAAGAAGAGAAAAATAAAAAAATATCATAACGTGAAATTAAGTCGAAGAAGAAAATTAGTAACATATTTAAACATTTTAGACCAGCCTATCCGGTTCAACCCCTTTGTTTTTAGTCGGGTTTTTTTGTTGTGGGCTTTTCTTGGGTTAATAGGTGGAATAATAGCAGGTGTTTATTGGATTGGACTTGAATTTCTAACTCACACTTTAGCATTGTTTGAAGGATGGAAAGTAATTCCTGTGATGGCAACTTGCGGATTTTTGGCGGGCTTAATAATTCACTTCATTGGAGACCCGGGAGAAATTAATTTAATTGTAAACAACATTCGCTTTAATAAAGGGAAGCTTGAACCAAAAAATAACCCTTCGATGATTCTTTCTTCACTACTTTGTATAGCGTCGGGAGGAAGTCTTGGTCCCGAGGCTCCATTAGTACAAGTAATAGGTTCTACAGGCACATGGTTAGGTAAACTATTCAGGCTGAAAGGTGAGGAATTAAGGTCGATGAGCATTGCCGGAATGGCATCAGGTTTTACAGCTATGTTTGGCGCTCCATTGGGCGGGAGTTTGTTTTCGTTAGAAATTTTACATCATAAGCACGCAGTAGAGTATTACAAAGCACTTATTCCTGCATTAGTAGCCAGTAGCTTTAGTTATGTAGTCTTTGCTTTAATAATTCATCTTGGATTTGGAACGCTTTGGGAATTACCAACTTATGAATATTCTGGTGCATTTGATTTTGGTCTTCCTCTTCTTTTTGCACTATCTGCAACTGCAGTTGGTTGGTTGTTTATATACTGTACAAAGTTTTTTAAATACTTATTCAATAAACGACCATTACCAATTTACATAAAAACATTAATTGGAGGAATATTACTAGGCATCATCTCTTATTATCTTCCAATAACGAGATATTTTAGTCATTATAAAATAATAGAACTTTTAGCAGGCGACTTTACTTTGTATTTTCTTATACTAATTCTAATATTTAAAATCCTTGCTATTTCTATAACAGTAACTTCAGGGTGGAGAGGCGGGTTCATTATTCCGCTTTTCTTTGTTGGAGCAACATTAGGTTTGATAATCCATCAATTATTTCCCACAATCAATCTTGCTTTAGCGATTGTTAGTTGTATGGCTGCAATCAATGCTTGCGTGACCCGAACACCCATTAGTACAACAATTTTATTGGCTACATTGACAGGCTTTGGATATTTTATTCCAATCTTATTTGCGAGTTTAACAGGATATTTTTTGGCTCCAAGAATACCTTTTATAAGTTCCCAAATGGAAAAAGAATAAAAAATACGGTTAATTATTAAATAGACTGTAATACATAAGGAAAAGAAAATATGATAAACATTTGATTATTACCACAATAATCTTTTTTCCTTCGTCTGTTTGATATAATGGCAAGACGCAATGCGGACCAAAAGTGTCAAAATAAATGTAAGGCAATAAATAATCTAATTCCTTCATTTTCTCAAAAATCATACTGAGGAAAACTAAAATATCAAAGTAAAGAATTATTTATCGGACAATTTAGTCCTTTTTAAAAAATAATTGGTTAACTTTAATTAGAAAGTAAATGGTGCTTTATATTTTCAGAAACCCCCTCTTTCTTAAATAATGAACCTGAGTTTATATGCTTTCCTATTGGCATCGCGCTGGCCGGTATGGCGCGTATGAACAGGGAATTTATAAATGCTGATTTGAAGGAATAATATTTAACAACCAGAATGGAAATTTAATCAGATGATGCATAAAGGATGTACAGATTTGCAGTGAATAACAAGGTGATATCGTGGATTAATAATTTTTTTTGCGCACTTAATAATCTGTCCTTAATTGTCTAAAACAATATGAAATGGAAGAAAAGTTTATTAATGCGACGACAAAGCGCCCGGAAGGAGAGCGCACAATGGATGCGGCCTTAGTTACACTAGACGTGAACTCGTTTATTGAACTGATAAAGAAGGAAGAATCATGGGAAGAAGGTGATCGAAATGCTATCACTATTTTTAAAACAAATGGTATGCGTATTGTGCTTATTGCTTTGCGGAAAGGCGCTAAAATGAACAAGCATAAGGCAGATGGTTTGATTTGCTTGCAAGTGCTGGAAGGACAAATTGAGTTTAAAACGGATGAGCAAACTGTTGAATTGGTCAAAGGGCAAATGCTCACATTGCATGAGGCAATTTTACATGATGTATTGGCAAAAGAGGAAACGATTTTTCTGCTAACGCTTACTACAACATTGGAGGGTAAATCTAACTAATCATTATATTAATACCTATATGGAACAACATGCAGTAAAAATAAAATTAGTTGAAAATGCTACTCATGATGTATTGAGGATCGTATTAGAAAAACCCGGGAAATACATTTTTACCCCCGGGCAAGCTACTGAAATTTCTATAAATAAAGATGGCTGGATAAAAGAGAAACGCCCATTTACTTTCACCTCTCTTCCCGATAATGCTGACCTTGAATTTACTATTAAAACCTATCCTTCCCATCAAGGCGTAACCAATGAATTGCTAAAACTAAAGCCAGGTGATGAACTGCTTGTTGGGGATTCGTGGGGAACCATAGGATACAAAGGCGTAGGCACATTCATTGCTGGGGGCGCAGGGGTTACTCCCTTCATTTCCATTTTTAGGTACCTCCATTCCAAAAATGAAATTGGAGATAACAAGCTCATTTTTGCCAATAAAACAAAGGCCGACATCATTAATAAAGATGAATTTGAAAAAATATTGGGTAAAAACTTCATCAATATCCTTTCGGATGAAAAGACCTAGGAACAAGCACACGGGTTTATAACAGAAGAGTTTCTAAAAAAATCGGGGATTGATCTGAACAGGCACTTTTATGTGTGTGGTCCTCCACCAATGATGGATGCCATCGAAAAACTATTATTGAACCTGAATATTGACCAGAAATTGATTGTTAAAGAAGAATTTTAAATATCATTATGGAAAAGGACATTTTACACGTAAAAAAGACCCTAAAGACCGAAGGAGGGGATTATGCCTATTACAGTCTCACAGAGTTGCAACGCCAGGGATACGATATTGACAAGCTACCCTTTTCGATTCGGATTCTGTTGGAAAATGCATTACGTAATTACGATGGTTTTGCAGTAACCAAAGAAAATATTGAAACGCTTTTGCATTGGAAGCCCAAAGGTTCTGATAAGGACATTCCGTTTAAGCCGGCTCGTGTTTTAATGCAGGATTTTACCGGAGTTCCTGCTGTGGTAGATATTGCGGCACTACGTGCTGAAGTGGCAAGGAAAGGAAAAAATCCGGACCTAATTAATCCACTGATACCGGTTGATTTAGTCGTTGACCATTCAGTTCAGGTAGATTATTTCGGAACGGACTATTCCTACGAGCGCAACATGATTGAAGAATACAAGCGCAATAATGAGCGCTATCAATTTCTAAAATGGGCTCAAAATTCTTTCAATAATTTCACCGTGGTACCTCCCGGTATGGGTATTTGCCATCAGATAAACCTGGAATATTTATCTAAAGGTGTCATTGAAAGAAATGGAGAAGTTTTTCCAGATACTTTAGTGGGAACGGATAGCCATACTCCAATGGTAAATGGAATTGGCGTGGTGGCTTGGGGTGTTGGCGGTATCGAAGCGGAAGCAGCTATTTTGGGGCAGCCACTCTATTTTATTATGCCGGAAGTGATCGGGCTCAAGCTCCTTGGCAAACTTCCTTTAGGTTCCACGGCAACCGACCTTGTTTTAACTATAGCCGATTTGCTAAGAAAATTTGGTGTGGTGGGAAAATTTGTAGAAGTTTTTGGCGATGGTTTAAGAAATCTATCCGTGCCAGATAGGGCCACTATAGGAAATATGTCGCCTGAATTTGGATGTACCATCACCTATTTTCCCATTGATGACAAGACTTTGGAGTATATGCGGAAAAGCAATCGTTCTGAAGAACAAATAGCTCTGGTGGAAACCTATTGCAAAACCAATATGCTTTGGCGGGAAGATGAAGATAAAATAACTTATACAGCAGTTTTGGAATTGGATTTATCAACCATAGAACCCACTGTTGCTGGTCCTAAACGACCACAGGATAAAATTCTTTTAAAGGACTTTAAAGATAAGTTTATTGATTTATTGCATACATCGTTCGATCGACATTATATTGCACATGGGGACCGTGAAACAGAAAAATCCATCACGCAATGGAATGCAGAAGGAGGTAATCAACCTGTAAACAAACCCAGGGAGAAAACTTTGGCAACTGAAACGGAAATCCAGGAAAAAGATGGATTAAAAACAGTTTGGATTACGCGTGGCCAAGAGAAATTTATGCTTTCTGACGGTTCGGTGGTCATTGCCGCGATTACTTCCTGCACCAATACATCCAACCCATTTGTGATGATTGGTGCCGGACTGGTAGCCAGAAAAGCCAGGGAACATGGAATTGACGTAAAACCTTGGGTGAAAACTTCGCTTGCGCCTGGCTCTAAAGTGGTTACAGATTATTTGGAAAAGGCCGATTTGATGAAGGATTTAGAGGCGTTGCAATTCCATTTGGTAGGTTATGGCTGCACTTCTTGTATCGGAAATTCGGGCCCTTTACCAAAACAAATTGCCAATGCTGTTGACGAACATAATTTGGTGGTGGCTTCAGTGCTTTCCGGCAATCGAAATTTTGAAGCCAGGATCCATCCGCAAGTAAAGATGAATTTTTTGATGTCACCTATGCTTGTAGTGGCTTATGCCATTGCCGGCCGCGTTGACATCGATTTAATTAATGAGCCAATAAGTTATGATTCCAATCAAGAACCGGTTTTTCTGAAAGACATTTGGCCTACTGATGATGAAATCAATGAAATTTTAAGCCGTGTATTGTCTCCCAATGATTTTGCGAAAAATTACGGAGAAATTTTTGAAGGCAATGAGAGCTGGAGAAATCTTGAAATTCCTAAAGGCAAGTTGTATGAATGGGATAAAAAATCTACTTATATCAAAGAAATTCCATTCTTTCACGATATTTCAGAACATCCCGAACAATTGAAAGATATTCGAAATGCCAGGGCTCTTTTGGTACTAGGTGATAGTGTCACCACCGACCATATCTCCCCTGCAGGTGCATTTAGTGCGGAATCAGCTTCCGGTAAATATTTATTGGAACGGGGTGTGAAAAAGGAAAATTTTAATTCTTATGGTTCTCGTCGGGGAAATGATGAAGTGATGGTTCGAGGCACGTTCGCCAATGTGCGAATTAAAAATAAATTGGCAGATAAAGAAGGCGGATTTACTAAATTTTTACCAACGGACAAAGAATTAACCATATACGATGCCGCTGAAAAATATAAGCAAGTAAAAACACCTTTACTTATTTTGGCAGGAAAAGAATACGGCAGCGGCTCTTCGCGCGACTGGGCAGCAAAAGGCACTTTCTTATTAGGTATAAAAGCTGTGTTGGCCGAAAGTTATGAACGTATTCACAGAAGCAACCTAGTTGGAATGGGTGTTTTGCCCCTTCAGTATAAAAATGGAGAAACTGCTGAAGGAATGGGACTTACGGGGAAAGAAATATTTACGTTAACAGGGATTGCCAATGACATCAAGCCATTAAAGGAAATACAGATTATAGCTAAAACTGAAAATGGGGAAGAAATTAAATTTCAGGTAATCGCCCGTTTAGACTCACTGATTGAAATTGAATACTATCGTAACGGGGGCATTCTTCAATATGTATTGCGCCAATTTTTAAACAAAAACTGAAACGAAATCTTTAAACAAATAAAATTATAATTATGGACTTCTTTAAAAAAATAGTAAAACATTTTAAGAGACCTGAAGAAGAAACCAAAGATTGTGCTCCTGAGGGGGTTTGCCCGGTTTGCTGGGGCTATCAGGAATATGATCAAAAGATTCGCGAGCTCTTTAAAGATGATCAAATTGATGTGATAAATCACGATAAAAAGTATACTAAAATACGCAAGTTTTTAATGGAACACATTGATGGTATTCGGCTGAAAAAGCCAGAGATACGCACCTGTCCTAAATGCGGAACAGAGCATGAGAAAAAGAATTGAAATCAGATTGGTCAAACACCTATAACAAAGAAAACATTAATATTAACTTAAAAAATAAAAATAATGAAACGTAATGCCTATACGGTATGAAGCGGTTCACTAAAGATGGAGAAGTAAAAATAACAACGCAAAGCAAAATTTTGGATCAATCCAAATACTGGTTTAATTCACCATTTGAAGATGGTAAAAGTACAAACCCTGAAGAATTCATCGGTACGGCACTTGTCGGATGCTATTCCATGTATCTTTCACTGCTACTCACCGAAGAAAGGCTGAACCTGGAAAGCATCGACACAAAAGCTCAGATAACCATTGCTAGGGATGATTCTGGTCCCAACATTACCGAAATCAATCTGGATGTCAAGGTAAAATGCCAGGGAATTGATGAAAGTAAGTTGAAGAGACTGGCGGCGACTACCAAAGAAAAATGGCCAGCTTCGCGCTCATATACAGGCGGGACTGCCAAAATATCGATCGAGGCACAACTGATTAAGTAAGTCGGGGTTTTTGCTAAAAAGAGGTATCAGCGAGAATAAAGATTCAGGCGAATGTACATCTCGAATCCCAGATAGAAATTGAATACTACTGCAATGGAGGCATTTTACAATATGTATCGCGGCAATTTTTAGAAAAAAAAATTAAGTTAATTATTGACTAGTACACTTATTATGGAAAACGAAAATCTATTCCAAAAAACGATTGATAATAAGTTTGGTTATTATAATAAAATTCCTGAAAGAAGTGAATAAAATCAATACTGCAATAAACAGGTAACATCAAAAGATAAATGGGCATGAAAAAAATAGCAATTAACGGTTTTGGCAGAATAGGAAGAGCTGCCCTGAAAGTGATTATTGCAACCCCCGGATTGGAGGTTGTAGCGGTTAATGACTTAATGAGCATTAAAAACGCGGCATATTTATTCAGATATGATAGTGTTTATGGCGTATATAAAAGTGAAGTAACTTTCCAGGATAACTACTTGTTAATAGAGGATAAAAAGATTTTATTTCTTTCTGAAAAGGATCCGGCACAGCTTCCCTGGAAGAGCCTGGGCATAGATGTGGTAATTGAAAGCACCGGATTTTTTACAAGGAGGGAAGATGCTGAAAAACATATCCATGCCGGAGCAAAAAATGTAGTCATATCTGCCCCTACCAAAAGCAAGGACACACCAACGGTACTACACGGAGTAAATACCTTGACCGGGAAAACATCCATATTTTCATGTGCAAGTTGTACAACTAATAATATTGGTCCTGTAATGGAGATTATTGACCGGAGGATCGGAATAAAAAAGGCAATTTTAAATACCGTTCACGCCTATACTTCTTCACAATCCCTGTTAGACGCTCCATCGAAAAGAGACCTTCGAATGGGCCGATCTGCAGCAATAAACTTAGTTCCCGCATCCACAGGAGCAGCAAATGCTGCCATTAAGATACTGCCTCAATTGGAAGGTAAATTTGACGGGATAGCGATACGTACCCCGGTGCCCGTGGGTTCTATTTCAGATATTACTTTTGTAGCTGCCAGAAATACATCTGCAGAAGAAATTAATAAAATATTAATAGAAGAATCAAATACTGACAGATATAAACTGGTATTGTCTGCTACAAACGAGCCTCTGGTTTCTTCAGATATTGTGCAAAGCTCTTTCGCTTCCATTGTTGATTTAGGAATGACCAGGGTTGTAGATGGAGATTTGGTAAAAATATTGACCTGGTATGACAACGAATGGGGATTTACCAATCAAATGATTCGTGAAATTCAGATGATATAAAAGATGAAAATGAAGTTAGAGGTAAACGACAAAAATATTATTTTTTATCTTTTTTTTAGAAATTATCAATTTAAACATTTTATCATGGGAACCGAAGATTTATATCCGGTTACAACCAGAGAGTTGGCGGATAAAAAAGCGGCTTTAGCCCCTAAAAACATAGAAGCCTGGCGAAATTTTAGCAAAACAGTTTTTGAGGCAGGCGCACTACCCGAAAAAACAAAACAATTGATTGCTGTTGCCGTTGCCCATGTTACGCAATGCCCTTATTGCATCAGATCGCACACTAAACAGGCGATGAGAAAAGGAGCAAGCAAAGAAGAAATTATGGAGGCGATATGGGTAGCTGCTGAAATGCGGGCAGGAGCAGCTTATGCTCACGCTGCGATCGCCATGGATGAAATGGAGAAATGAAAACATGAAGAGCCCGGTATTTACATAAAGCGGAAAGATGTGAAAGAACGGGAATGAAAAATTGATTATTAAAGAACCCTATTATTTTTCAAATGGATGACAATCGGCAAAATAAGGAAATATGGACCATCGGGCATTCTACTCATAGCCTTGATACTTTTACGGCTATGCTAAAATCCTTTCGGATTGAAATAGTGGCGGACATCAGAAGTTTTCCCGGTTCGCGCAGGGTTCCACAATTCGATAAAGAAGCCCTCGAAATTACTTTACCACAAAACAACATCAGATATATCCATATAAAAAACCTTGGCGGGAGAAGAAAGGTAAATCCCAATTCAAAAAACACATCCTGGCGACATCCCGCATTCCGTGGCTATGCAGATTTTATGGAAACAGAAGATTTTAAAGAAGGGATAAGAAAACTGGAACAGATAGCTTCCAAAGAGCGAACTGTGTATATGTGTTCCGAAGCCATATGGTGGCGCTGTCACCGTTCCATGGTGTCTGACTATTTGAAAGCCCATGGTTGGAAGGTAATGCATATTATGGGCGTGGGGAAAGCGCAAGAACACCCATACACGCAGCCTGCAAGAATTGTAAATGGTGAATTGAGTTATGAAGTTGGATTGAAGGAAAGCAAAAACTGATTGGAAATTTTTGAATTTCAATAAAAATTTGATTAGAAATAAAACGATAAATGTAAAATGATGGAACAAAGATTAAACTATGCAAAAATAGCCCCCGATGCTTTAAACGCAATGTTGGAACTTGAAAAATATGTACACGGCTCGAACGCTCTCTTTACGAGTTGGTAAAAACGCGGGCTTCCCAAATAAATGGTTGTGCCTATTGTTTGGATATGCACAACAAGGATGCACTTTTTTATCGTGAAAATTATTACAGGAATAATTCTCACGATAAAAGCAAAAAGAGGCAGTTATTTAGTTGCCGCTTAGCTAATATAGATAGCAATAAGGCCTTTAGCAAGATTTAGCTATTTAGATATTGGGATTCGCAACTTTGTTATGGCTATTGCTTCACTTTCCACGGCGCGAATTGCTAAGTTCATTTAATAAAAAAAGACAAAATTCATGAAAGAATCCACGCAATATTCAGATGTAGAGCTCATACAAAAGATAGTAAATGGGGAAATAAAATTGTATGAAATTGTAATTCGAAGATATAATATTGCATCGTAGTAAATTAGATTGATAAGGATAGGAAGAAATGAGTTCAAATTTTATCTGGGTTTCAGAAGTCTTTCCGTTCATAAATTCAAGGGGCATCACTCCCATTTCCATTAAATTACTGAGGTGTATGCGCTCAAAATTTTCTGCCCAAGCAAATTTGTCCCCTTTGTGGCCCAATCACGGGAAGAACCGCTTCCATATTCCTTACCGGCAATAACATCAAGCGGGGCTTGGTCTTCAGCATACTTCATAGCTGCATCAAAAACCGTCATGATTTCATTCGTTGGAAAATAAGTGGAATAGCCTCCTTCATTATCGGTGATCCTGTTCCTTATTCGCACATTGCCAAAGGTACCACGCATCACGACCTCGTGATTTCCCACATATAATGTCTGCAAAGAATTTTTTATCAAATATTTAGAAGATTTTAGTAAGCACAAACCAGAAAAACTTAAAATTAAAGTCATCGACAATGCCGCTTTTCATTCAACTAAGGATATCTCATATGACCGGAAAATATTGTTTTGGTGGCAATCCACCATAATGTCCCGAATTAAATCCGGCAGAAAAAGTTTGGCAATTGATGAAGGATAAAACAGCAATGAAAATTTATGACACATTAGAAATTCTGGAGAATAAATTGAATGAACTTGAAGGAGAATAGATAAAATCAATTACAGGTTTACGAGTTTTACATAAATGCTGTTTATAGTGAATTCATAGATTTAATGGTATAAGATTGATATTGTGATCCAAAATATAAAATAGCTTCTATTGAATTAAAAAGACCAAAATCTTATTTTTGACCAGATCTTTCAAAATATCAAATTAATGAATCACCAATCCACATTTTCACTCAATAATCAATTCTCAATACTAGGTTTGGGTTGCAAACGTTTCAAAATTAGTGATCCTTTGTTCTCTTGGTGTCTTTGTGGCAAAAAAACTGCAGGGTCCAATTTACCAGGCAGGCTCCATCTTCAAAAATTAAAATGTTTTGGTAGGAGATAAAATGATCGAGGATATGATTTTGATCACATTCTCCGGGATATAGGTTTTGTAATTTAGCGCTTTAATTAGACTAAATCTAAGTAATTATATGAATGTCCTAATCCTAACAGATTTTTCGGAAGTGGTTGAAAATGCAGGTTATTATACCGTGCAACTTTTAAAAAATATCCCTGTTAATTTCTACTTGCTGAACACGGGAATTTTTAATTCGGATAAACCTGAGGATGAAAATGCCAAGGCAAAAGAAAATCTGGCGTTAGAAAAACTTGATAAGCGAATTGGGGAACTCAAGAAATTAACCACCAATAAAGAACATAATTTCACCTCTATTTATTCAGAAAATGATCTGGTTAATACAACCCGAAAATACATTGAAGAAAAAAAAATTGACCTTATAGTAATGGGAGCTGTGCGCAAGGGAAGTCCGCAAAATACGATTCTTGGACTTCATACATACGAGATGATAAAAAAAATAAAGTGCAACTTGTTGGCTGTTCCTGCAGACAGTAATTATAAGGAACCTGAAGAAATCATCCTTTCCATAGATCATTCGGCATTTCTGGATAAAAAAGAATTTAAGTTTTTTAAACAATCCGGAATTTTGGAAAAATCGGGCATAACAATACTGGAAGTTCAGAGTGAATTTTCTGACCGGCTATCTGATTGTCTGTTTTGCGATCAATTAAAGAACAGGGCAATTAACACGAAACAATTAAGGAATAATGATTTATTCAGTAAAGACCTAATGTTGGAAGTTCAGATAAAATACGATATGATAGTCTTGTTTGGAAAAAACCTGAGTATTTGCGATAGGTTGTTACATACAAACCACGGGCTTTATGCTACAACCGGCAATAAACTTCCAATTCTGGTACTTCACGACTAATACAATTTAAACTTTGAATTTACTGGAATATTTCGTTATCTGGAAATGCCAAAAAAGAAAACAATAGAGATCAAGGAGAGTGTGGATTTCCTATAAAAAGAACACTCAAAAGCAAGAAGAACCCTCAAGAAAGACCGGGTAAAGTCTTTGCTATTGATTAAACAAGGGAAATATCAGTTTCAAAGTTATATCGGGGAAAAACTGGGGAGAACAGGGAAAACCATTCGGGGTTGGACCAAGGAATATGTGAAATTTGGACTTTATATTCTTTTGGAAGTAAAAAGCGGCGGGAATAATACCCGCACAATTTCCGACAAGGCCAAAAGCTTCATACTGGGTTCTTATTTCTCTGTTACTTTCTGTACTTATAAAGTACCTGAATTTTAAATGTAGGCATTCTTCTGTTACAACTACCGAAAGCTTCCGATAAAGCTAAAAACGTCATTCACCTGAATTACTTTATAAATTTTGGAAAGATTAATTCCATCCATTTACGGCTTGGTTTGACGGAATACATCTTAAATTAACAGCTTCCAAGCGGAGCATAGAAAATTTCTTTTCGATGATGTTGAGAATTCCCCTTTTGTCAGAAAATCTCTTTCAGTTATTTCAGAGGTCAAATGAAACTACTTTAATGTTGGCCATAATTCTAAATATTTAAAAATTTAATTAGGACAAATTTATCCGATATGTATATATTTTGTAACTTTACTTGATTCAAAATGACAATACACTACTTTATTGAAAGATGCGGTAATTCGTTTTGAGTTTTTAAATTAATACATAAAAAAACCGTTTTAGTATGGAAACAGAAAACCTATATCCAAAAACAACTAAAGAGCTTGCAGATAAGAAAGCAGCATTAGCCCCTAAAAACATAAATGCCTGGCGAAATTTCAGTAAAACAGTTTTTGAGGCAGGCGCACTTCCTGAGAAGACAAAACAATTGATTGCCGTTGCCGTTGCGCATGTTACGCAATGTCCGTATTGCATTCAGTCACACACCACTCAAGCCATAAGAAAAGGAGCGAGCAAAGAAGAAATAATGGAAGCGATATGGGTTGCCAGCGAAATGCGTGCAGGTGCAGCCTATGCCCATGCAACAATTGCGATGGCTGAGATGGATAAACATTCCTAAACTTAAAACTATGGAACAAAGATTAAACTATGCAAAAATAGCCCCCGATGCTTTAAAAGCAATGTTGGAACTCGAAAAATATGTACACGGTTCGGGGCTCGAACGCTCTCTTTACGAGTTGGTAAAAACGCGGGCTTCCCAAATAAATGGATGTGCCTATTGTTTGGATATGCACACTAAAGATGCACGTAGGGCAGGAGAAACCGAACAACGCCTGTATGTTCTAAGTGCCTGGCGGGAAACGCCATTTTTTACCGAACGTGAGCGGGCTGCTTTAGAATGGACAGAAGTTTTGACCTTAATTTCAGAAAATGATGTACCGGATTCCCTGTATGATTCGGTTCGTGAGTATTTTAATGAAAAGGAAATGGTTGCATTGACAATGGCTATAGTTGCAATTAATGGATGGAATCGTTTGGCAATATCATTTCGAACGGTTCCGGGAACTTATGAACCCTGATGGAGTTGTCATTTAACAGATTAGAAAAATTATCAAATGGAAATCAGTCAAAAAATAGCCGTGGTAACAGGTGCCAGTAGCGGATTGGGTGCAGCTTTTGCGGGTGCTCTGGTTGCTAAGGGCGCAATTGTTTACGGTCTTGCACGCAATTTGGATAAACTCGATACGCTTCAAAAGCAGTTGGGCAAAAGCTTTATTCCGGTTAAGATGGATATTACGGACCAAAAAGCCATTGTTGCCTGGGTGAAAAAAACTTTTTCTGATGACCTGCTTCCTAATATCCTGATCAATAATGCTGGAGCCGGATATTTTAATAAAATAGACGAGCTTCCGTTGCAACAATGGCACGATATGATCAATACCAATTTAAACGGGGTCTTTTACATTAGCTCGAACCTAGTTCCGCTTATGAAGAAGAATAATGCCTTCTGCCATATTATCAACATTGGTTCTATCCTGGGGAAAACCACGCGACCGGACAGTGCCGCCTACTCGGCTACAAAATATGGTATCCAAGGCTTTAGCGAGGCTTTATCTAAAGAGTTGCGCCCCTGTAATATTAAAGTAACCTGTGTGAATCCGGGAAGTATAGAAACCCATTTTTTTGAACAATCAGGTATTGAACCTCATAGTAATATGTTGCAGCCTAAAGACATCGCAGCTTTCATCATTCATGTTTTAGAAACACCGGGTAATATGCTCATAGATGAGATAACACTCAGGCCTTTGCAACCTAAATTAAAACAAGAACAACAACGGGAACCTTCTTCTCCGGTTTGCTATGCAAATAGCAGTGATGTGAGAAAGGAGTTTCGGGATGAAGGGTCCCCGTTAAAGGCTAAATCCGTGTCAACACATATAAAACCGAAAGATGAGCCAAATTAAAACGTAGACGATGTATACAATCGACATAAAAAATATATACGATAAACCATCGGACAAGGATAGTTACAGGGTGTTGGTAGACAGGCTCTGGCCCAAATAGAAAAGTAAAATAATTGCACAATTTGAAAATAAGACTCTATGAGCAAAACCTTGAATCAATTTTTCTCTGAAGATCATCACAAGATTGATAAGTTGTTAAATAAGGCGACTGAACGACCTGAGGAAATTGAAATGAATTATTATTATCAATTCCGAATCCAATTATTGAGGCACATTAAAATGGAAGAGAAAATCCTCTTTCCGGCAGCAAAAAAAGCAAATCATGCAGTGATGAAGGAACTTCTTCCCCAGTACCGGCTTGAACATGGAGCACTGACTGCGTTAATGGTACCTCCACCTACTTCGTCCCTGATAAAAGTAATAAGATACATTTTGAAAAAACACAATATGAAGGAAGAAGGGCAAGATGGATTGTACGATGTTTGTGAAGCGTTGACTCATGGACAAACGCAGGAACTTTTAGTCCAACTCGGAGGTACAGGAGAAGTCCCACTTCATCCTCCTAATCCAGCACCCCTTGCGTTAGAATCTGCCAGACGAGCATTGGTGAGAGCGGGTTATGATTTTGATGAAATTGTTCGACTTACTAACGAATAATCAACTGAAAAAATATCCAAAAGAATAATCTTTATCCAGGGAACCATAATAGTTTCTTAGATAAAGATTATTCTTTTGTTTTGATAACTCTCACTTTCCATTCCTCTGGATCTTTTTGAATATATTCCCATTTAAAAGGTTCTTTACTTTCTGCTTCCATTTGATAATAGAGAGGCAAAGGGTCATGATCGTTAATAAATTCAAAAGCTTCACCCGATTTTATATCGGCAAAGGCCTTATAAAACATTTCATGTCGTTCTGCTGGTGGAAATGGTCGTAAGTCAAATTCGTTAACGATAGAAAAACCATCATCACCTAAACCACTTTTAACTTTTTTAGTTATATGAATAACGTATTCATTGGGTTCTTGTTTTTTATATAACCAAGAATGCTGTCCCTCAAATTTCTTCAAAAAAATAGACTGGATCTCTTTTGGTTTTTCCGCAGCGATAATTTCCATTATATCACCTTGTTCCATCATACCAAAACGGTGGAATACGATTTGTTTCCACTTTTTTTCATCTGCTTTCCGAAGGTCGAGCAAGGTTGAGATATCCGTAAACTCTCTACCCTGGGAAGCCTCGGTACGGGTAACTTTCACTTTCCACTCTCTTCCTCCACGATTGAGATATTCCCATTCGACTACATCTCCATAAATCGAACGAAACTCATAATAGAGAGGAATAGGGTCGTGATCGTTGATAAAGATAAAACTTTTATCAACGGATAATTCTTTGAAAAGCTGTATTAATTTTTTATGTCTTTCAATAGGAATAAGCACCCGCATATCTAATTCTTCAGTCTGTATTTTATTATCCATGGTAATTTAATTTAAAGTATGAACTTATATATTCTTTTGGTTAAATATTACTGATTTAAACAAAAAAGAGTTTTCTATTAATGGAAGAAGGAACTCAGGTATAAAGATAAATGGTTTCGTTTACAACACGAAAGTTATATCGGACAAATCTATCCTTTATTAAATAATTTATCTATTTTTGCATCATAAATAAACGAATATGTTTTCAAAAGAATGGAAATACATACAAAGTTCGAACTACTGTTGTTCAAACGGGAGACAGATTTTAGATACTTAAAGTAACAGGCATAAAAGGGATGGAAATGCCATCTTACTTTAGTACAAAAGAAGCTATGGTCCTCGTTCTGAAAGGTGAAGCTGTACTGGAGTTGACTATGAAAGCAGTTCATCTAAAAGCGAACGACTCTACAATAATACCTGCCATGAACAGCATATTTTATAAATAAAAGTAGATTTCTAAACCAAGGTATTATGGAAATTTATTCTGAAATAGAATATTGAGCGAATTAAATCAAACAAAAATGGAAAATTCAAACACAAATATTCTGGATGCAACCTTGCTGGAACCAAGAGTAAAACATACAGTCATCTTTGCCCGTTATGATAAGCTAAAACCGGGAGAACAATTTATTTTATATAACGACCATGATCCAAAGCCGCTTTATTATCAACTTGTAGAACAAAAAGGTGAGGTTTTTACATGGGAGTATTTAGAGCGAGGCCCTGAATGGTGGAAAATAAAAATTACTAAAAATTAATAATCAATCAGCAATTCATAATAAAATTTCAACAAAATGGAAGCAACAGTAGATAACATTCTAAATGTAACATTGTTAGAGCCTAAGCATAAACATCCCACCATCTTTGCTCGTTACGATCAACTAAAAGAAGGAGAAAATTTAACTATACACAATGATCACGATCCTAAACCGCTTTATTACCAATTGCTTGGAGAAAGGGGAAATGTTTTTACCTGGGAATATTTGGAGGAAGGTCCAGACTGGTGGAAAGTTAAAATACGAAAAAATATTGCCGGTGAAAACGATGAAACCCTGGGACAGTCAGTTATAAAAGATGTACGCAAAGCCCAGGTTTTTAGAAAGTACGGCTTAGATTTTAGTTGTGGTGGAAAAAAAACAGTGAAAGAAGCTTGTGTTGAGAAGGGACTTGATGTTACCAAAGTAGAAGGGGAATTACAGCAAACAGATAAAGTGCCTGCTTCACATCCGATGCCTTATAATGAATGGAATCTGGATTTTCTTGTGGATTATATTGTAAATACACATCACAGATATATCAGGAAACAATTACCGGACATCACTACGTATGCTAATAAAGTAGTGGAGGTTCATGGAGAAAAGCATCCTGAGTTAATAGAAATTAATCAACTGGTAAAAGAGGTAGACTCAAAATTTATAGATCATCTTAAGAGGGAAGAAAAGGTTTTGTTTCCTTATATAAAAGAATTAGCGCGTGCAGGTAAAAACACACAACCGCCACAAGCAACTCATTTTAACTCTATACAGGATGTTGTTGGTAATCATGAAAAGGAACACCTGGGTGTTGGAGAAAATTTGAATATGATCAGGAAACTTACCAATAACTATACGTTGCCTGAAGATGCTTGCGCTAGTTATATCTTATTGTATAGAATGTTAGATGAATTTGAGGAAGACATTCAACTGCATATTCATTTGGAGAATAATATTTTATTTCCCAAGGCAATAGAATTAGAACAACAACTAAAAAATAGCTAGAAGCGGCTTAAATGGTTAGTTATGTTTCATGTATTAGGTGCTACAATTTAGATTGGGGGACACTGCTATTGCGTATGCGTTATTTACCTGAAGCTTTAAAAAGGAAAAATCCTGAAATCATCAGAGCATTTGAAAAAAATATTAGATTATCGGTGAAAGGGCATCATAAATTCCGTAAAAAGTGCCACAGGTAGCTTTGAAATAAAAAATGACAGGTTAGCTAAAATTATCATAAGCCAAATTGTGGATTACTCAATTCTAATTAGAAATGAAGAAATTAAAGTCAACCTTACATATAAAATATAATATTCATAATTCTGGTTATCACCTTATTACTAATTGCTTGCAATTTGTGAAATTCTCTTAAAAAGAATCATATCTAAAATACAAATGGAAGCAGACTTAGGTATTTGAAGATACTCTTATGAAAAGTTTATAAATTCAGGAATCCAGAAACGTATGGTTATTTAGATCATAATTTAATTAATGCATTTTTATTTATTGCCACTGCCGAGATTAATGCTAAGGTGGAGATAAAGATGACCTAATAAACCAAATCAGCAAATGCACTAAAATATAAGATTAATAATTTTTACAATTAACCGTTAATTTCTAAACATGAACAAGAAAAAAATAATTATAATAGGTGGTGGATTCGCGGGTATTCAACTTGCAAGAAACCTAGACAAAAATATTTTTGATGTGATGTTAGTAGATAGAATTAATCACCATCAGTTTCAACCGTTATTTTATCAGGTTGCAACCTCACAAATTGAACCGTCAAATATATCTTTTCCGTTCCGCTATATTTTTAAAAATGAGAAAAATGTCCAAATCAGGCTGGCGGAAGTCGTAAATATTGATGCCATTAACAACCAAATAAATACATCCATTGGCGATTTTGATTACGATTCTTTGGTTATTGCAATTGGCTGTAAAACAAATTTTTTTGGCAATAATGATATCTGCGAACATTCGTTTACGCTAAAAACAACTTATGATGCCATTAAAATACGAAACCACATATTGAAAACCTTTGAAAACATCATTTCGGCAAAAGAAGATGAAAGGGAAAGTTTATTAAACTTGGTGATTGTTGGTGCCGGACCTACAGGGGTTGAGCTGGCAGGGGCGTTCGCCGAAATTAAAAAAGATATCCTACCCAAGGATTATCCCAAAATTGATTTTACAAAATTCACAATTACCTTGGTGGAGGGAACTAAAAATACCTTAAATAACATGAGTGATATCGCCAAAATAACTTCTCGAAAATATCTTCGGCAAATGGGGGTAAAGATACTTGACGAAACATTTGTGACTGGTTATGACGGGAATATTCTTAATTTTAACAATGGCAATCAATTAAATACAAAAACAGTTATTTGGGCTGCAGGTGTTATTGGCAACACCATTCCAGGATTGCCGGATGAGGACAAAACTTTTGGTAATCGGTTAAAAGTGAATAGGATAAACAAGGTTGGTAAAACTAAAAATATTTTTGCAATCGGAGATATCGCCTATATGGAAACTCCAAAATATCCCAAAGGACATCCCCAATTGGCAAATGTTGCGGTAAACCAGGGAAAGAATTTAGCGAAGAATTTTAAGCGAATATTTCAAGGGAAAGTCCCAATTGAATATGAGTATAAAGATCGTGGTTCTATGGCAACGGTTGGCAAAAACAAAGCAGTGGTCGATCTTCCTATTATGACTTTTAAAGGCTATTTCGCTTGGCTTGTATGGATGTTTTTGCACCTGATGCTTATTCTAAGCACCAGAAATAAGTTATTGATTTTTATCAATTGGGCATGGGTTTATATTACAAAAGACTCATCCCTTCGGTTAATTCTTACCCAAAATGAAGATACCTGCAATGTTGAAAAGACAATATAATACTGGAAAGAAATATCCAGTATTCATTCAAATTATTTCATTCTTTCAGGAATGTGAATCCATCTTTAAATCCCCTTTGTTTAGGAAAAAATTGTTGTTTCAATAATAATTTTAAGTTGTTCTCTAATAATTTTAAATTAATTGTGCACTGGACCAGGCATTTGTTCAGTGCATTTTTTTAAACTGAGTCCGCCACCTTTTTAAATATCGTCACCATCAGTGATATAAACGATGGTACTTAATTTTTATCTGTCAGTTTTTTTTATCTAACAATGATCTTTTGGCAATATAGATAGCCGGTCTTATTCCGTATTCAGAAGCTTTTGAAATCATTTACCTTTTAATATAATGATATTTAATATTCAATAAGAATAGATATGCTTAGCCTAAATATTTTAATCAATTCATAATGATTTCGGTAACTTTTATTTTAAAGATTGGAATATTAATGAAACTTCCACATACGGCTACTCGAATAATATAATGCTAACACGGCAACAGATAATATTAGCTGTGAAACAAGTGTTTCAATTGTTGGGTATATACCCAACCAATCTAAGTGTATAAAAATTGGAGAATCTGTTATGGAAATCCAACCTGACTCCTGAATGGAATGAATTCCTTTTCCCAAAAGGATTACCGCCAATAATGAAATTCCCCAGGAAGAGTAGCGGAATAGTTGACGTACCGGTATTTTTTTTGAGTATCGCAGAAACAGGAATCCCAATAAAGCGATGAGTCCAGATGCGGCGAGAACCCCAAATCCTATTGCTGATTTATTTAAAGGTATTGTTTCGAGATTTATGGCCTGCAAAAAGAGAATTGATTCAAAGGCTTCTCTAAAAACTACCATAAATGAGAAAAATGCCAAGCCAAATATTTTTTCTTTTTGAAGTTGCTTTCCAATTTTTTCTTCTACAAATATTCTCCATTTTTCAGCCTGGGAATTGTTATGTAGCCAAAATCCGACAAAGGCTAGAATTATAACAGCAACCAAAGAAATAACGCCTTCCATGATTTCGCGGTTTTGACCGCTAATATTTATTAACCAACCAGATAAGAACCATCCTGCAATACCCATGGCAACAGCCGCAATCCATCCGCTATGAATCCATGTTTTGGCTTGCTTTACTCCCGAAGTTTGTATAAGCGCAAGAATTAGAACAATAATTAAAAAAGCTTCTAAGCCTTCCCGTAATAGGATTGATGCTGATAATATGAAAGTTAGCCAATAGCTTAGGTTATTATTTTCAATGACTCGGTTGGCTTCAGCAATTAGTGCAAGGGCACTGTTAATCTCATTTTCTACTTCAAAATTATTTTTATTTTGTTCAATAGCTTGTCTCACCTTTAACATTTGCAGTTCAAGTTTTGATGAAATGGTTGGTGCGTAAGTCTTTAATCTTGCTTCTGATGGTTCAACGCCATCTAGATAAGCTGCCAATGCATTTTGTCGGGCAATTTTACTCTTACCTTCTTTATAGTTTGTTAAAGCCGTATTTAAATAGGTATTTGCTAGTTTTAAGGGGCTATCGGATGCATGTTCTGTTTGAGTCGAGAACTTATGCTCCCCATTAGTATCCGTCCCAACTGCGGCTGTAGTTTTATAACCAGGACTTTTTATGATTTCTTTTTTTAGAAATTTAATGACAGAGTCTATTTTTAAAAACGGTTCTTTATTCTGTATAAGCTTTTGTAAGTTCAATATCCGAGGTAACAAGAGCCTTTTTTCTTCGGTGGAAAAGGATATTTTATCTGTTAAGTTGTATACTATTTTGCTGAATTCTTGCATTTCTACATATTCACTTTTATTTAATACACGCCCATGTTTTATCACCAAGGGATAATCCTTGGAAATATGATCTAGCAATTGTATGATTGTTTGCATTTCTTTCTTATCGTTAATGTTCGCCGAGATTTTATTAGGGTTAAGTGCGGTTAAAATGCATATAAGAAAAAAAATATGGTATAGCCTTTTGATTTTCATTTGAGAGTCTTAATTTAGAATCATTCTAAACAAAGATAAATATTTTAGTTTAACCAAGAAGAAAACCTTCATAATTTTTTAAAAATGATAGGAGAATTTTAGTGTGGTTTAGCTTGTCTTAATAAGTTGAAAATATTTTTATTTTACCGGCATCATATAATTTTTACTACGTGATTTTAACAAAAAAAACGATTTGATGGCGTTGAAATTAGAAGCGAGAAGTTTAATAACTTAGGGGGAAGAGATAATTATTTTATATTTAGAAATAACCAAGTTCCATTCTTCCCTTCTCGGTAAGTTTTTCTATTTCTGCAATTAGTTTGTTCAACTTCTCATAATTCGTTCCATCGGTTGATTTTGGCATTGCCCCGGTGATTTGTTCATTTTTATTCAAGTGAAATTGGACCATTGCGGCTTTCGTATTTGTCTTTAAATAATACGTGACCAAGTAATTTTATTTCTTCTCAACCACATTAGTAAGAGTAACACTACATTCTCCGCAAGCCACTTGAACCAAGGAATAAAGTTATGAAAGAGGGGCATTCCCTAGAGAATATCTGATATTGAAGACTGCTTGGAAAGAAGTTTTCAAAATTTCAATAAGTAGCGATTCATATTCTTCATTGTTAGGTTCTTTGATGCTCAGTTTCCACATAATATTTCAGATCTTTCTCGGTGAACGGCCTGTAATTGATCTCCGGGTTGAAACAAGTGACATAATCCCTCATCAATTCCTGAGTATAATGTTTAAATCCTCATTGTTATTTTGCAGTCTCGGTTTAATTCGTATTTCGAAGGACTTACAATTTTGGTTCTGTTTTTTTTAGTTTGTCGGTGTTAGCATCTATTTCCCTTATTACCACTTCTGGAGAAATGTCATCTTCCTTCTGGTTGAAGAAAAATTCGTGATCCTTTTCTATGCCTGGAAGCTCGTTCTCTTTTTCCAGGTAATCGACAAAATCTGCAGCACTTTGAGAATAATTTGCTCCCAGTTTTTGGGGTGTGATGATGATATACATGGTGAATTATTTATAAAAATCAGGATGAGAGTCGTCTTCCTCGTAGTCTTTTCTTTTCTGGTTCCATTTTTTATTTTTCGGATCTGCCGCTTCCATAAGTGATTCCAGAATGGCCAAAGTGGGGTTTGCTTTATTCTTTTCCACATCCTCCATTATTGCTATCACTGCATTTATTCTTTTCTTTATACTATTTTCAATTCGCCTGCCGGTGGGTCCAAAATTTTCTTTTGGAGAAATCTCATTATAAAAGAAAAAATCTAGCATTCCTGCCATAGCATCCGTATGCGTTTTGTAATGAGTTCTAGAAAATTGCTGAAAACGTTTTGCCGTTTCTCGTTTGAACCGAATGGTAATAAAAGCATCCATTTTTTCGTTCTTTTTTAGAGTTTGACGTAAATCCATCCCTGTTTACAAGCCTTCCCGGGGCATTTGACGCAAATTTGAAAAATTGCTAAAAATTATATATTTTTAATGTACTGATAATCAATAAGTTAAATGCAAAAAGGAATGCTTAACACCGCTTTGCGTGTTACCCTCTTGCTATTCCTTTTTTTTTTTCAGAACAAAATATTCTTGCAATTTTGCCTGGACCATCAAAGAGTCTTGGTACAAATATTTTCGTCAAAATTCAAAAATGTGAACTATTATTTGCGACGTAAAATTCGAAAATTTGTAACACACAACCAGTTGAAACACTCAGATATTCAGTTATTTAAGATACATATTATTTCATTTTTACGTGGAATAACTTTTTACGGTTAATGGTATGAATTGGTGTTTTTAAAGCTGGTTGAGTTGGCTGAAAGTGGCAAATTGCATCAAATAACACCAATCTGTTTTTTAACACTTTTTGCAATTTTTCAAATGATTTACTTTTTATATCCGGAGCGTTTTCCATTTTTGATTTTCAGGTTGCAAAAGGAAATAGAAGCCGAACTGATCATAACCTTGTCGGTTTTGATTTACTTCCCATAGAGCCATCGCCGTTACCATTTTTTGATGTGCCATTAACCGGGAATTTAGAATTAGGATAGGCCGCCCGGGAATCCTGAATTTTGGATTGAGTCGGCTATAAGGCCGGCTAACTTCTAAATTCCGGAACTTTGCTTTCTCAAAAAATGGGTTATGGCAAAATGGCTCGGAAGGTGAATCAATGGACTGGGTGAAGTTCCAACCGGTTCCGGTAAGTACAAAGCGTGAAAGGAAGTCAAATCCGGCGGACTCAGGCAAAAAAGTGCTTCCCAGAGTGAAGCGAGGGCACTGAAAAACTATCTCTTTTGAGGTAATCTTATTAAAGCGATCAAGCAAAATGTATTTTTTGACTTGGTCGCTTTTTTATTTGTGGTTTTTTCAGGTGTTGATATTTTGATCAGTCTA